>CEPX01198276.1_pt1 | contig 25920 bp, 25 predicted proteins | sample 361361 | NCBI WGS metagenome assembly CEPX01 (sample SAMEA2619974, study PRJEB7988) | marine metagenome | biome: marine biome (ENVO:00000447); feature: mesopelagic zone (ENVO:00000213) & marine oxygen minimum zone (ENVO:01000065); material: "saline water (ENVO:00002010), including plankton...
GCCGTGTATCAATATGCTATTGATAATAACGGTAATTTGCCTACGCCTATTACCACAACTGTCGGAGAAATCTGTCAGACAGGTGGTACATGCACAGGTCTTTTGGATCTTGCTGTCCTCACAACCAATGGGACATACCTTGTTTCTATGCCTACTGATCCAAGTCAAACAGGGGCAGATGAGACGGACTACACCATCATTAAAAACACGGATGGTCGTGTAACAGTTGCAGCTCCAAGTGCCGAGAACACGACAATTAGTGTAACTCGCTAGTATAAGCCAAAAAATTATACTTTACAGCCCCCGGTTTCTGGGGGCTTTTAAAATGGCTCAAAATTGCTATTTATGGTAAAATATAAGGATTATTTGCATATTCATGCCTAAACGAAAACTACCACTACAATCGGCTAGAAACATCTGTTTTGCTACCAAGGAATCAGGGAAACATCTGCAGGTGCAAATGAGTCATGTGAAGAGAGCGGTGCACCGCTCCATTATTCTGACGATGGTATCGTCCATTACCTTCCTCCTTTCACTTGCTATTGTGACAGGAGTGATTGGTGCGGCTGGAAAGCTTGCGATGGTTGGAACATTCATGTTGCTTGTCGCCTCCGTTGCTGCAGCATTTGAAGCACGTGTACTCTTTAAGGCTATCGCAGAAGAGCACAGGGTAGATAATCTGAAATCAGAATTTATCTCTCTTGCCTCACACCAGCTCCGTACGCCTCTCTCGAGCTTGGAGTGGTATATCGAGCTCATCAATGACAAGAATAATCTCAACACGGAGCAGCAAGAGTATGTGAAAGAAATGGACGTTGCTGCAAAGCGTATGAGTAACTTGATCGACGCGCTCCTGCATGCTGCGCGATTGGAAGGTGGAGACATTACGCCACACAAAAATACCGTAGAGCTTACTTCTCTGGTTACAGACCTTGGTGACGAGCTTCGTTCGATGGGGAAGAAGAAAAAGATTGCCACAAAGGTATTTGTACCCAAGCAAAAGATAGAAATGGAGACAGATTCTGTGCTTCTTCATGTGATCTTCAAAAATCTATTCAGCAATGCCGTAAAGTACACTCCAGAAGGCGGCGATGTAAGTGTGTCTATGGAGGCCACAAAAACCGCTGTGTATATAGAGGTATCCGATAATGGAATCGGTATTCCCAAGGTTGCGCAGAAGCGTCTCTTTCAGCGCCTCTTTCGAGCGAGTAATGTTCTCAAGATGGATACAGATGGAAACGGTCTCGGTCTTTACATCACCAACATGGTGGTCGATAGTTTAGGTGGCAAGATTTCTGTAGAGAGCACAGAAGGAAAGGGATCCACGTTTATCGTCACATTGCCTATTAAGAAGACAAAGGCGGTCAAGCCGAAGAAGAAAAAGAAGTAGATATACCCCTTCATCATTATTAGATGGCATTGAAAAATCAGTACAAAGGCAATATTGGAAAACTGAGCATTGCCATGCTCACAAATGATGCCAATTTCAGTTTGGGTGTGTACGTAATTTTTATGCTTTGGATTGGGCTAAGCCTTGCAGAAGTATCCCTCGCTCTTTCTGCATGGCTCATCTTCTCTTCCATAGGGCAGATTCCTTCGGGGATTTTTGCAGATCGATATGGATATAGAACAGCGCTTCTCTGGGGAAGTATTATTTTCTTCTTTGGTACCGTCCTCTTTGCTTTCGGGCAAAATTTCTACTGGCTTTTGATTGCTAATAGCCTTCTTGGTTTTGGTTGTTCTATGAAACAAGGTGCGGACTATGCCCTGCTATATGAGCAGTTGCAAGATCAAGGAAAAGAAAAGAGCTACAAACAAATGGCCGGAAAGATTGATTTTTACACCAATATTTTCTGGGTAGTTACAGCAGTACTTGGTGGATTGCTTTATACAGTCAACGCTCGGGCACCATTTTATGCAGAGATAGTTGTAGCAATCGTAGGCATCGTTGCGTGCTGCCTTTTGATAGAGCCGCCACGCAAGGTAAAAAAGGTTCCTGTCCTCAGGCAAATAAAAAACAGTGTGAAGTTCGCATTTCAAACACCACGTTTTTCAAAGATTTTCATCTTCTCAGCACTCATAGGAAGTATCGCTATGATGACGTTCCAATATGTGCAACCGCTCTATGTTTCTCTGGATATTCCCACAAGCTACTTTGGATTTATCGCAGCAACGCTGTTCATCTTCCGAGCATTTGGATCATGGTTCGCTCACAAGCTCGGCAAGTTCTTCTCTATCGATAAGTATCTAGTGTTGCATGCATCAGTATTCGGCCTCTTCCTTGTGCTCATGCAACGCATTGATAGTGTGTATTACATCTTCCCTGTTCTTGCAGTATTCTACTTTCTCCGAGGGCTCTACTCACCAACCATTAGTACGTATATCAATGAAAAAGTGACATCTGATAAGAGGGCAACGATGCTATCTGTAAATAAACAAGTGCTTACAGTGGTAGCGGCAGTTTCTGTAAGTGGCTTGGGTGTTATTGCAGACAAATTCGGTCTTCAGCAAGTATTCTTTAGTATCAGTATTCTGTCTCTCGTATTCCTCATTTTCTATGTTCTGACTTTAAGGAAGGTAGAGATGGATTGATGGTTGGGCAGTGTGTATTGTATTTTTCTTCAATGACTTCTTTTATACTATCAAAAAACCTCTATAATCTGCCTGAACAAGCCACCTTAGCTCAGTTGGGTCGAGTATGCTCTCGAGCATACGAGCAATATAACTAGCTTTGCTCTGGCCATGATCATTAATACAATGTCTACATAAGCCACCTTAGCTCAGTTGGCCAGAGCAACGCACTTGTAATGCGTAGGTCCGGAGTTCGAATCTCCGAGGTGGCTCCATTGACAATTGTAATTAATATGTATATATTATATTTGTGATTACGACTAGCACCATTATCGATACTACCCCTTATTATAACCGCCTTAAACGGATGTGAGCGGTTGTACCTAATTGAAAATATAAGCCCTCGCATCAATTGGGGCTTTTTTTTATACTCTCATTATGATTCTTCCTTTCATTATCTTCGGCTCACCTACCTATTATCAGCTCGTCTGTGATGTGAGCGGTTATACCTATTGATGAATTCCTAAATAGCCAAACAAGCCCCTCACATTAGAAGGGCTTTTTTTATTTTATTATTCCCAAAATTACTATGAAAACTCTCGGAATCATTGGCAACGTTGGCGTGGATGGCACGTGCGATTTGATGAAAGAAATTATGCAAGAAATTGATAGACGTAAAGTGAAAATTCTTCCTCGTATTACTATGGAAGGCGTAAAAGTAAATCGCGATGATGAGAAAAGATTACTGACTAACGAAGAGACAGAAGATTTTATAGAACCAGTTCAGCAAAGCGCAAAGCTTTTGGCAGATAGAGACCTTGATATTATTGTTTTAGCATGCAATACACTCCATGTTCTCGAACCTGAAATTCGTGCAGCGACTGAAGGCACGCGGAGTAAGTTTTTGAGTCTCCCCGAAGCAGTTGTCGCTCATCTCAAAGAGCAAAACATTACAATCATTGGTATTATAGGAACAGGAGTGGCATCCAAATTATTCAGTACACTTTTGAGGAAGGCGAATATACAAGAAGTTCTGCCAGAACAACCTATTCAGGATGAACTTATTCAATCCGTAGTGCGTATTGTGACAGGCGAAGAAAAAGAGGGTGAATTGGTGCATACACAAAGAGCAATCGATAATATTTGCCAACAAGGTGCACAAGCTTTTCTGATAGCTTGTACGGATCTTTCTCATCTACAGATAGATACTCAAGGACTCCGTCAATTTGATTCAACAACTATCCTTGCAAAAGAAGTAGTGAATCAGTTATTGGCATAAAACAGACAAGATATCGAAAAGCAGCCAGAGGGATCGTGGCTGCTTTTCGTTGTAAAAAACTCTGATTTATGAGATAATAAAGGTCCGCTCTTTTGGTGATCGCCCTTAGGATTTATCCTTCGGGAGGAACGTCCGGGCACCGCTGGAACACTATGCGGCTAACAGCCGTCACATGCGTCATAATTCATAAAACGTATGAGGACTAGTGCCACAGAGACGAGTCCCGCTCACGCGGGAAGTGAAACGCCTCGGAGTACCGAGGATTCGACTTCTGCCTTGCAGAAGACCAATCGGTAAACTCATGGTGGTGTAAGGAGGATTTGGGTGCATAGAACCTGTGTTGGTTCCGACATACTATGTACTCCTCCGCATCGAGGTCGCGCAGCAACGCCGGCCCCAGATAGATGATCACCCCTAGACAGAACCCGGCGTACAGGAGAGCGGATCAAAGAACCCCCACAAACAGGGGTTTTTTGTTATTTGGATGCTATAATCCTCCCTGTGAAAAAATCCGAAGCCATCTTCGGCCTCCTGCGCATCCCTGTTGATGCATTGGCAGTCTTTGCAGCACTACTGCTTGCGTACAGATTGCGTCAGTTAAACGTAGACCTTATCCCAGGTGTGCAGCTCCTTGATCCTGCTACTACACTCCCCGATCTTCCAGACTATCTTTCACTATTTGTAACCCCTGGCATTCTTGGATTCCTCTTTTTTGCAGCGTGTCTGCGTATGTACGTTCTCATCTCGACACGCAGTGCGTGGAATGAAATAGGCAAGCTCTTTATCGCAAGCTTCCTCTGGCTCGTTGCCGTTATCGCATGGTACTTCCTCGTAAAGAAACAACTCTTCTACAGTCGCATGCTTCTCGTACATTCGGCATTCCTAATTGCTGCATTTGGCATGGTAGGGCGCGTGTCGGTATTACTCCTGCAACGTGCATTCTTGCACTGTGGCATTGGTGTGCGTTCCGTGATATCTATCGGAGGTCAATCAATTGTCAAAGCAGCAAAGACAACACTTACTCGTGATGTTCGCTATAAGTATTTGGGGCACATAAGTTTGCTAAATGAGCTCAAAACTTTACGCAAACAACAGGAAATCGATTTGGTATTACAAACAGATCCGGATCCAAAAAATTCCACGACAAACGCTCTCATTGAGTACTGCAGAAGCGAGCACATTCACTACGCATTTCTTCCACCGGTTCTTGCAGAAAATCCACATCAACTTCGTACAGATCACTTAGGTCTTGTGCCAATGCTCTCGTTTAGACCGACACCACTTGATGGCTGGGGAAGAGTTCTCAAAAGATTATTCGATATTGTCGGAAGCATCGTATTGATCGTCATCCTATCTCCAATCTTTGTTGTCATATCGGTTCTCTTATTGCTCGCACAAGGATTGCCCATCTTCTATGTTTCGGCGCGCGTCGCAGATGGAGAAGGTGGCACAATTCCATTTATGAAGTTTCGTACGATGATAAAAAATGCAGATAAAAAGAAAGCAACGCTACGATCAAAAAGTCATCGCACAGATGGGCCACTGTTTAAAATAAAAAATGATCCTCGCATTACTCCGGTTGGCAGTGTGCTCCGTCGTTGGACATTTGATGAACTTCCTCAACTCTTCAATGTGCTTGCGGGTCACATGTCCCTTGTCGGACCGCGTCCACATTTGCCGGATGAAGTGGATCGTTACACAAGTTACGAACGGCGTGTGTTTGCGGTAAAGCCAGGGATGACAGGGCTTGCACAAATCTCTGGTCGGTCGAATCTAGCATTTAAAGATGAAGTGCGTCTTGACCTCAAATATATCGAGGAATGGTCTTTACTACTTGATCTCTGGATTATCTGGCGCACACCGTTTGTGATCATAAGTCGCAAAGGAGCGGATTGAGTGTTGATAGCATGCAGACAGCCGTGCTATCTTGCATCTCCGATGAGCATACTCGACATGCAAACAGGATACGGCAAGGCAGTACTCATACTCATTACAGCTATTGCAGTAACGCTTTGCTACGAGTCATTTGTTGCTGATAAAACTGGCAGTGAATTTAAACCAAAGCCCAATCAGCCTTGTGAGGGTACACCGATAGAAGTGGATTATCCCTATCACGGTGGCATGCTAGGGCCACATGCATGCGAAGAGCAGTGTGATACGACAACTCAGCGATATGTACTCTACACAAATGGAAAAGCAACACAGTGTCAAAAACTTCCGGGGTGTCTGGACTGGGGAGAGGATCAAGGTGTCACGTGTGTACCTTCACGCTAAAATAAATTCATCTGCCAATTCTCCGGGAAGTCTGCGTTTGGCATTTTGGTCGTAGATTTTTCTGTCAGCGGCTCACAGCACATCTCCATATATTTCTGCACGCCTTTTCCGTATCGTTTTTCGGTGATGCGATTATCAATCACTGTTACATCACTATCCCCTTTAGCAATTCGCCTAAACGTGCGGAGTATGCGGAAGAGCCTATGCAGAAGACGTGGCATACTGTAGCCAATAAATGCATTATCAAAATGTTCTGCACGCTTGGAAAATACCGGTTGCGACGGGTTATCAAATGGTAGTGCATCTATCACCAGATGATCCACAGTTCCCGGTGGTAGTTCTACCCCTTCGAATGTCCATGGAGTTAGCACCCACACAGCAGCCCCTTTCGCTGCAAGAAATTCTGCCTGCATGCGGTTCACTCCTCCACTGAAACTCTGACAGATCAATGTAATATCACGCGTCTCTAAATCTTCGGTGTACTTTACAAAGTATTCTTCTATCACTCGTCTGCTTCCTGCAAGCACAACGGTCTTTCCATCAGGCGGGTCACTCAGTATAGTCGAACCTTTTAGTTCTTCGGGGAAAGAAATATCTATCCCATCCTGCACACGTTGTACAATAGTATTGAGAGCGGTTTTTGTGGCTCTATGTAGGGCTTCTTGCAGTAGCTGCGCACTCTTTGGAGGGATCAGCATACTGACCGGATATTTGTCGTACAAGTCTTCCTTCAAAAGTTCTGCAACGCTTTCTGGAACTGAATGTAAAAACTGCGACCCATCCTGGCGCGTTTCAATCCAGGTAATACGTGTCAGTGCTTCTTCCTCAAGACTGTGCAGGGCAGCTTCCAGTAACTTGTGTGTTTGCGGTAGCAGCGAAGTGTCTTTCAATAAATCTTCTATCTGACTTCGCAGTGCTCCTGCTTCGGGAGCTGTAAGGTCACTGTGCGCGAGGAAACGAATGTCTTGTTCGTTGCGTGTTTTTTCGATCCATATTTGCAGAAGATCCGTGAACTTTGTTAGGCCATCATGGCCTTCGGATGCAGCCCGCAAGTCATTTAAGCCGCAGTAGTTGCCATAAGCCTTGCTTGCGGTATCTTCCAACATAGAGGCATCATCAATAATAATGTGTGCGTCTGCATTAAGCGCGCCATGTGCTGCATGCTCTGGGTCTGCAACAAACGCGAGTAGCTGACGGTGATCAAGAAGTATCACAGATGGCAAATCCGTAAATTGATCGGTGTAGGTCTTACTGGTTTCGAGGCACGTAAGCTTACCGTTCCAAACACTTCTTTCATCTCCATGAATCGGAGCATCAGCAAATACAGTCGGTGCATACCAATCAAGTTTTGTGACAAGCGTTGCCTCATCGGCACTGTAGACTTTTTGCTCGCGCAGAGTATTTGCTGCCTCTGTATCCATCAGAAGAAACGGTGGCTGCAGTACACGGACTTCATCACCTAGTTGTAGCCTCTTTGCCATTGCTGTGAGGTTCTTTACGGCAATCCAGTGCACAGTGGAGGTATCTTTCGCAGCGGTATCTATAACACTTTGCAGCATCATCGGGTCAATTGATTCCTCTATGACATCCACGATACCAACTGCAGGTTTATTCAGGGTAAGACTGCGTGTCATACCGGGAAATTTTTTCGGTTCAGGCATCTGTATCCATTTTGGCTTCACTGTAGCGTCGCTTGTTGGAAGCGCATCAAAAAGCTTTGTATATCCTGGAGAGCTTTTACTCATCGTAGCTTTAAGATCCATCACCATATCTTGCGGTAGTTCCAGTAGCCTCTCCCAACACTTACTTAGAAGTTCCAGTGTTGCTCGTACATCACCAAGTGCGCGGTGTACAGGTTTGTGATTTAAGTCGAGTACTGCACTCACATATCCAAGTGAATAACTCGCAAGTTCCGGGAATACGAGTGATGCGAGCATCGAGGTATCAATCCAAGGCCTCTCCGAGAGATCCATACCTTCTCCCTTGAGCATACGAATATCAAACATGATGTTCTGTCCAACAATCACGGTGTCTTCCCCCATACGTTTTCGAATCTCTGCTTCTTGTTGCTCAAATGTTTGCTTTCCCTCTAAGGCATCTGGCCGAATGCGGGTAATAATCTGGACGACATCCGGAATCTCTGTTGGAATAGAAACCAGCTCATCATATTCATCTACTTGCTTCCCTTCACGATAGACCACGTGCGCGTACTCTATGACACGATTGACCTTAGGGACGAACCCAGTGGTCTCCGTGTCGAGGACGACGAAGGGAATGTTCGGAAGTTGCATGCAGCAATCCTACTCTTTCTTTTCCTCTTCGGCAGGCGCTTCTTCTACTTCTTCTTTCTTTTCCTCTTTAGCCTCATCAGCTTTGCTATCTTCTTTAGCCTCTTCCTCGGATTCCTTGGCTTCTTCGGTTTCCTCGGATTCTTTTTCAGCCTTCTCCTCCTTTGTATCCTCTACTACAGGCGCTTCTGCTACCTCCTCTTCAGCCTCTCCCTTCACAGTCATCTCACCATCTTCATCAGTTTCAAATTCAACAACTTCAATCTCTTCACCCTTTAGTTCAGCGAGTTTCGCCTTAAAGGCAGGAAGCTCTTCGTAATTATACATATCCAATTCAAAACTTGTCAGGTCTGTTGCAAGACGGATGTTCTGTCCTTTACGACCGATAGCCATAGGACGCTGTGCTTCTTCCACAAACACTGCAGCGCGCTTCTTCACTTTACGACCCTCTTCGTCCAAGTGCTCTGCATCATTCACAATAATCACAGCAGAAATTGCTGCAGGTTGAAGTGCGGTAGAAATCAACTTAATAGGATCATCACTCCATTCAATCATATCCACACGCTCGCCGTTTATTTCATCCATCACTGCTTGAATACGCACACCCTTTTGTCCAACACAGGCACCAATAGGATCAATACTCGGAGCGTTGCTACTTACAGCTACCTTACTGCGAAACCCAGCGTCACGTGCGATAGCGCGAATTTCAACATCCTCGTTACGCACTTCTGGAATCTCCAGTTCCAATAGTTTCTTTACGAGATTTGGATGCGTTCTGCTGATACGTAGCTGAGGCCCCTTACCGGTTTGTTCAACCGTGTCGAGATACACACGAATACGTTTACCGGTGTAGTAGTGCTCTCCGGGGATCTGCTCACGCCACGGCATGGACACGGTCATACCTTCAATCTCCAGCGTCACCCAGTTTGGTTCTACCTTTGTGACAGTTGCAGTGAGAAGCTCGTGCTCGCGGTCTTTAAACATATCGTACAAGCTTTGCTTCTCGGCTTCTTGCAGCTTCTGCAAGATCACCTGTTTTGCAGACTGTGCTGCAATACGTCCGTATCCTTCGGGGGTTACATCCATGGCAATCTCATCCCCTTCCTCTGCGCCACTTTTAATCTTCTTTGCATCTGCCAGAGAAATTTCGAAGTTCTCGTTTTCTACTTCTTCTACCACTTCCTTCACCAGCAAAATCACCGGCTCGTCACGACCCTCTTCTAGGTCAACGCGAATCTCCTGCTCTTTGTTTCCGTAGTCTTTGCGGTACGCAGTGGCGATAGCCTGTTTAATGGCGTCGAGTACTTGCTCCGGACCGACGTTTTTTTCACTGCAGATCTGATTAATAGCGGCGATGAATGATGCTTTCATGATTAAATGGTGAATGAATATTTCAGTAAGCCGACCGTCTAATCCAATTAGACAGTCAAACTTACCCTTATTGTACAGTATTCTTGGCGCACCGCAAGGATTCTCCAGGCCATTCTGCTACTATTGCCGTAGTGAGAATCCTCTATATCACCATCATAATTACTCTTATTTGCAGCTTTTTTGCTGCAGTAGCAGCGGATATATGGCTTTCAGAGCGCATTGCCGTTTTCGGCGCCTTTGCGGGGTTCCAGTATTCCCTCAATCCAGGTATTGCATGGGGAATTCGGCTTCCTTCGGGTGTTCAGGAGATACTCATCCTCCTTGCCCTCATCGCTGTGGGGTCTTTGGCAATTCATGCCAGAGATCGTCTCACTCTAGCGGCATTTGGCTGTGTTATTGGTGGAGGACTAGCTAATATCATCGATCGTTTCCGTGACGGATATGTCACAGATTTTGTGCAAATAGGCTCATTCCCTATTTTTAACATTGCAGATTCGTTTGTCACGATCGGAGTGGGATTATTGTTGCTGGAAGCCCTTTTAGTCAAGAGAAGCCCGAAAACCGAAATCCGAAATCCGAAAGTATAAAACATTCCTATTTTTTTCGGGTTTAGGGCTTCGTACTTCGGATTTTCCGCATATACTACTATATATGGATATCCGTTACCGCATTCAAGGAGGGGTTCCCCTCAAAGGAGATGTCACTATCAGTGGATCCAAAAATGCAGCTCTGCCACTGATTGCTGCGTCTGTACTCTGCGAAGGAGAGACGGTGCTTACCAACGTTCCGTTTTTACGAGATATTAAAGTGATGCTTCAGATCCTCGACTATCTCGGAGCTGAAACAAGTTTTCAAGAAGGCACAGTGCGCATTCGCACACAGAACTTACAGAGCAAACCGATCCCCGCAGACTTTGTTTCAAAGCTTCGTGGTTCCATTGTATTACTTGGTCCACTACTCGCGCGCTTTGGTGTTGTAGAGATGTGTTATCCGGGAGGATGTGTACTTGGGAAGCGCCCGGTAGAAGCACACATTAGAGCGCTGACACAATTGGGAGCAGAAGATATGAGTAGTGATGAAGTATTGCATCTACAAGGAACACTCAAGCCAGGACACGTCATACTGCCGGAGTTCTCGGTTACTGCTACAGAAAATGCGATACTTGCTGCAGCGCTGGTGCCTGGTGAATCCCGCATAGAAATGGCAGCGTGCGAACCACATGTGCAAGCGGTAGAGAAGTTTATGTGTGCAATGGGAGCAGAGGTAGAAGGTATAGGAACACACACAGTGACGGTACGTGGTCGCAAGCAACTTACTTGCTCTGAATATCGTGTTCCATCAGATTATCTAGAGGCAGGAGCACTGACGATTGCCACACTTGTTACCAGTGGAAAAGTCCGATTACACGATGTGGAATATGACCACTTAATGAACTTTCTCGATGTCCTGAAACGCATGGGCGCGGAGTGGAAATACGACGCGGTAGAAAAGGTTCTCTTTGTCGATGGAGAGATCTCCTCACTCAATGCAGCAGAAGTACGTACCAATATCTTCCCCGGTTTCCCGACAGATCTCCAGGCACCGCTAGGAGTTGCCATGACGCAAGCTACGGGAGTTTCTCGGCTTTTTGAGCGACTGTTTGAGGGTCGTATGGCGTACCTGTATGAACTTGAGAACATGGGAGCACACGTGGAAATTCTCAATTCCCACCAGGCGCTTGTCATAGGACCAACGACACTACGTGGTCGTACTGTTTCGAGTCACGATATTCGTGCAGGTGCTGCTATGGTTCTTGCAGCGCTCTGTGCAGAAGGAGAAACAGTCATCAATAATGTGCGATACATAGAACGCGGTTACGATCATCTCGACGATAAGTTGCGTAGCCTCGGAGCAAAGATCGAAAAAGTCGAACTGGAAGACCCAAAAGAAGTGGCAGCGAAAGTAACACAGAATGTCGTACAAGAATCCGTGAAAGAATCTACGAAAGTGACTAGTGAGTAGTCATCAATTCCATTACCATCCTTAGCACATGATTACAGTCAATTCTCTCGGCGGCAAAACTATCAAAATTGATATCAACGGTACGGTAGTTACTGCATTTCCGGATACCGCAGATGACAAGGCACAAATTTCTCTTCTGGGAAGTCCGGAAGAGGAGGTAAAACCCGGGGTAGTTTCTTGGCCCGGTGAATACGATATCGGTGGTATTGCTATTCGTGGAATCGGTCATGACGAAGGTCAACGTGTGAGCTATGCACTTGATGATGGAAAAGTGCGTGTCGCATTTCTCTCTGCTCCACTTCATGACTGGACAGATCACAATCTAGAACTCCTCGGTGATGTCGATATTCTCTGTATTCCTGCGGATGACGCAAAGATTGCACAGAAACTTATCGATGAAGTAGATCCTCGTGTACTCGTACCACTTCCAACAAAAGATGAAGCAACGTTTGTGGAACTTCTTAAGGCAGTTGGAGCACAGGACAAAGAGATCGAATCAGAATATAAGTTAAAAGGAGGTCTTCCTTCTGAAGGAAGAGAGGTGGTGATTTTGAAGCCTTCAAAGTAAGTATGTTAGTTGCCCAAAAAGAGAGAGAGATAGACGAGAGAAATATGCAGGAGTTTATTAATGGTATTGAAGCCGGGAGAAATCCGCGCGCTTCCGATATGTTAGAAATGATTGGTATTTGCAATAGAGAGGTTCAACTTGGTGCACGATTTGCCATAGCTATTGACCGAAGAGCTTTACAAGAAGGTGTTATCGGTGACAGGGCATCACGCGTGCAAGATGAGCTGTATAAAAATGGCATTACAAGAAATTGCCCTATTCTTGGTCTTGCATGTGTTGCCTCCGGGGATGTTAGGAGGAATTAGGGGTGGTACAGCTTGCTGAAAGCGATTCGAACGGATTATAGCGAATAATCGCGGGCGTGGCTGCATTTCCAGATTGGTACTCCCGGTAGGAATCGAACCTACATTTGCCCCTTAGGAGGGGGCCGTTCTATCCATTGAACTACAGGAGCATTATTTGATGATCGTATGCTAGAATGACTTCCAATGAAACGGTTGGCAATACTCATCGGCCTTATTCTCCCTCTGCAGGTAGCAGCTCTCGAGTATCGTAACTTAAGTTTGCTCTACACAGACGCTCCGTTTAACCCCGGAGAATCTGCAGGAATCAGCCTTCTCACATCTCTTGGTGCTGTGCAGGGGAACCCCGATGGAACATTTCGCCCAAACCGCACACTCAACCGTGCAGAGTTTTTGAAGATCGCCCTCGCAAGTTATCCAAAAGTCCGTGTCAGCTCTTCGGACGCAAGCAATTGTTTCCCCGATGTTTCTCGTGAAGACTGGTTTTCTAAGTATGTGTGCATAGCCAAAAAACGAGGCATGGTTGCAGGGTATCCGGATGGAGAATTTAAACCGGGACGTTCTGTAAATTACGCAGAGGCACTCAAGATTCTTGGAGAGTTGTATGAGTATGTCGCCTACTCTGCAGATGATGAGCCGTGGTATGCAGGTTATGTACGCGCTGCACAGTTTAATAGGACGGCACTTCCTTCATCGATCAAATTTGATCGTTCTCTAACACGCGGACAAATGGCGCGACTGGCAGCTGCATTCCGTGCACAAGAAGAAGGAGACCTCGATACATACCGTTTGGCAGAGAAGAGTTTGGATCTGGTGATTGCCAAAGAGATTGCGGCAAAAGTGCAGCAACAAGAAGAAGAGGAAAAACGTGAGGAAGAAGAGAATCCAGAAGGAGATCCAATAGAAGAAAGTACTCCAGAGCCGGAAGTTGTACATGTTTTTCCTGCAAAGAGCAGCTTCCTTCTTCTTGGTTCACGAGACATTATTGCTAGTGGAAACTTCCAACCAAGGTCAGAATCAGCATTGATACGTAATGTCACAGTAAAGTTGCGCGAAGAGGCAAAAAATATTCGCACACTCTATTTGGTGGACGAAGCAGGCACTCGTATCGCAGAACTTTCACCGGATGTATTCGATGAGTACGATCGTACCTGGAAAACCAACGAAGAAAATATGACAAATTACACAATTCCAATTGTAGGAAAAACATTGGGCATAGAAGCAGTGCTGCAAGATACACAAGCAGGGTTTCCGGAAGAACTTATACAAGTAAAGTGGATGTCGATGAATGTCAGTCCCACCGGCATCGAGACTGCTTACCAAGTCATAGCAGATAGCACCGCGTACCCTCCACATCAAACAGCCAGTGCACGCATTACTTCTGTAACCAATAACCGTCCTCCTATTGTCGATATTGGCCAAGGGGAGAAGGTGTTACTTGCGGAGTTTGAAATCACAGGAGATTACTTGGAAAACAATCAATTACAGATCAATCATCTTACATTTACCATAGAACAAAAGCGCGGCGTCTTGCTTTCATATTTCTCTCTGGGGGCATTGCATAGTACAGCAACGGCTCCATGTTCTTTGGAAGGTTCAAATTTGATCAACTGCATGAATATTCCTGCTGCTGCTGGGATTATTGAAGATCAATCTATCATTGTGCAACTCTGGGGCAGATTGGATCTTGATGAAACCATTGACGATCCTCTCTTGCAGATAAACCTTCAAGAGCCTGGGATAATTTCTACGAGCTTACAACCAGGAGAGATGGGGCACGTGCGTTGGAACGATGGACAAGGCTCCTACAATTGGACAGAGCTCTCAGACCCTATTGCAGAAGGAAGTGTGTGGAAGTAATTAATGGATTTGTTTAATGTGTTTGTAGATGCGAGACCCAATAACGAGAATCACATCAATACGCCACGGTGCTTCGTACTCTTTTTGATACATCCACTTCCATGCAGCCCTGCGCAATGCACGTTTTTTTCTCTGTGTAACACCGAGGGCTGGTAAAAAATCCGGATCGTAGCGTGACCGTGTTTTTACTTCCACAAATACGAGCATTCTCTCCTCTATGTCGTACGCTAAGACATCGATTTCGTCACGACCAAGACGAATATTCTGGCCGTAGATCTTGTACTTTTTCTTCTGGAGATACGCTACTGCTAGCGCTTCTCCTCGCTTTCCAGTTTGTAGATGATTCATAATAAAGGTGTACGGTTGTCTACTCCATTCTATCGACAGTAGAAGGTGTACACAAGTACACTCGCCTCATGCTTACAAAGTTAACTTCATTTCAGAACGTGGGGCTTCAAAGTGAGAAGGTTACTGTCGAAGTTGGCGCCGTGCGCGGCGGTGAAGAACCGAAGTTCTACATAGTGGGGCTGGGTGACACCGCCGTGCAAGAAAGTAAGCGCCGCGTGCAAATGGCATTGCGCAGCAGTGGTTTTAAACTCGCATCCGGAAGAACGATTACCGTAAATCTCGCACCAGCAAACCTGCGAAAGTCCGGCCCTCGGTACGATCTGCCAATTGCACTTGGACTTCTGATAATAAATGGACAAGTCATTGTGGAAGATACGCGACTGGTATCGATGGCTTTCCTCGGGGAGCTTGCATTGGATGGAGGTTTGCGACACATTAGTGGCGTTCTGCCTGCTGCCATTGCCTGCAGAGACCAGGGAATAGAAACCATTGTTGTTCCCTCGGCAAACGGTGCTGAAGCTTCTTTGATTCCTGGGTTGAATGTTATTGCTGTCGATAATCTTGAGGAACTTGTAAACATACTTAACGGAGAGCAGTCTCCGAAAGAAATCGAGTCACATGCATCTAGTGCGCCGCAAATCAGTGGACTGATAGACTTTGCCGATGTCCGCGGACAAGAGAGCTGCAAGCGCGCGCTAGAGATTGCAGCTGCAGGCGGACACAACGTATTGATGAGTGGCGCACCAGGATCTGGAAAAACATTACTGGCAAAAGCGTTTCGTGGGATACTTCCGCCACTGACACAAGAAGAATCTATCGAAGTAAGTCAGATCTATTCCATTGCAAACCTTCTTGCGAGCGATAGTCCGCTTGTGCAGTCGCGCCCTTTTCGCGTTGTACATCACACAGCTTCCGGAGTCAGTATTGTTGGTGGTGGACAAGTACCGGGACCCGGAGAAATAAGCCTCGCACATCGCGGAGTATTATTTTTAGATGAGCTTGCGGAGTTTCCTGTGCAAGTTCTCGAAGTACTGCGTCAGCCTCTCGAAGACCGAACGATAACTATTACACGCGCAAATGGGAGTGTGAAATTCCCTGCAGACTTTATTATGGTCGCTGCAATGAACCCTCCGCAATACAGTGCTGCATCAAAGCAAAAAATTGAGAATAGAATCAGTCAGCCACTCTTGGATAGAATAGACCTGACCATTGATGTACAACCTGTTCCTATTGAGGATTTACAAAAAAAGCCTGATGAAAATGCCGAAGCGTCTGCAGTAATTTTGGATCGTGTGTTACGGGCGAGAAAGAAGCAAATCAATCGTTTCAAAGAGTTTTCAATATCAACCAATAAAGAGATGAATGTGAAACAAATTGATACTCTTTGTGTGCTGGATGAGACCTCAAAACAACTTCTTAAAAGTGCAGTGGATAAATTGAGTTTATCTGCTCGTGGATATCATCGTACTATTAAAGTGGCACGGACTATCGCAGACCTTGCAGATTGCGATAATGTCGGTGCAGAACATATCGCAGAGGCATTGCAATATCGACAGAGTATTTGTGGGCAATAGCGCTAGACTTCGCTACTATCCTCTCGATGCACTTCGGAGACGCTCTGACGGCCGCTACAAAAGAGAAATCACCTGTTTGTGTAGGTTTGGATCCAAATGTTTCTAAGCTCCCTGAGGGGGTCTCCCCAGACGCAGAAGGCATGCTGACATTCTGCAAGGGTATTGTGGATGCCGTAAAAGATGTCGCCGCCTGCGTAAAGCCGCAGATGGCCTACTTCGAACAACTCGGCTGGGAAGGAATGCGCGCATTCTGGGAAACATGTGCCTATGCAAAGCAGCAAGGACTACTCGTTATTGCTGATGGAAAAAGAAATGATATTGGATCTACCTGTGATGCATACGCGCAAGCGTACCTCAATGAATTGAGTCCAATCGATGCACTGACCGTATCACCGTATCTTGGAACTGATGGTATTAATCCTTTTGTAGAGCGCGCAGTAAAAAATGATAAAGGAATATTTGTCCTAATTAAGACCAGTAATCCCAGCAGTGGAGAGTTACAAGATCTTCCATGTGGAGACGAAGTCGTGCACGAACACATGGCACAGATTGTTGAAGCGATAGCAGCGCAAAACTGTGGGCCTGAGTCTCATCTATCTTGTATCGGTGCAGTTGTCGGGGCTACGTACCCCGAAGAGATGAAATACCTCCGCACACTCATGCCACACGTACCTATATTAATACCGGGTTACGGTGCACAAGGTGGTGGCGCTGCAGATACAGTCGGTGGATTTATTCCAGATGGTACCGGAGCCATTGTAAATTCATCCCGTGGAATTATTTTTGCAAGTTCTGGGAGCGACTGGAAGGAGGCTGCACAAAAAGCAGCAACAGATATGGCTGCAGATTTAGCAAGCGCACTGCAATAGGTTCTCTTACCATTGACTAACTACCACCCCACCACCTAGTTGAAGGGCTGCTTTGGCGGGCCAGCGATCCATATCTTCTTGATCTTCAGAGTTCATCATTTCTTCCCACACAAATCGCTTTTGATCCCCCTTCAGGAAAAATATTTTGCGATCCGCACTTCCAATTACTACCATCGTTGTCGAGATACGATCATGCACAGCAAATGCATCGGTCTCTGTATGAATCACCAGATGATCTCCGTAGCCCTTTGGTGGCACAGGAGGAAAGAGCGATGCAATGTGTCCATCGCCTCCCAGGCCGAGCGTTACAATGTGCGGAATGCCCCGAGAAAGAAGCTGCGCAAGTCGCTCTTCGTAATCACGAATGCACTCATCAAGAGGAAGTCCCGTGTTTGGAAAAACAATCTGATTCTCCGGGATCGATGCATGTTGCAGCAATGTACCGTAGACAAGTTTTTGATTGGAGTTCTCATCATCGCGAGGAATGTACCGATCATCAACCAAAAAGATGGAAACAGCGTTCCAATCAATATCTTCTTTTCCAAGTAGTTCATAGATAGGTTTTGGTGTAGATCCACCCGAAAGTCCGACAATAGCGCTGCCAAACTCCTCAATACTTTGCACAATGCGCTCTTTGAGCACACGAACACCTTCCAAGAGAAAGTTTTCTTCCGATGATGTTTTAATATGTTCAAAATTCATACATGTATGTTAAAACCATTCTAGTCCATCTTTTTCTATCCATTGGTTCGAGGCCTCCGGACCGTGACTTCCTGATTTGTAAGTATGCAGAGGGGTATTGGACTTATCAAGATACTGTTGGACAGGATCGATAAGTTTCCAGGCGGTTTTGACTTCATTAAAATTAAGGAACCAGTGCCGTTTGCCGTGTATCGCTTCCAAAATCATCAAGCTATGTTCCGGCAGACAGTCCCCAACGCATACCAGTGGGTCTTCGAGTATTAGTGGACGGAATGCAGGCTCTGTTCCTCCCATTTTCGTTTGCAGGTGCATGCGCATGCCGGCTTCTCCCTGCAGAATAATATCAAGTCGATTTGGCGTGGAGCCTTCGCCAACAGGGCGTGGCTCTTGGAACTGAATCGTAATACGCGTTTCCTTCTTTGTCAGCTTCTTTCCGCTGCGCAAATAAAACGGCACGCCATCCCACTTAGAAATACGTGTCATCAATTTCAGATTCGCGAAGGTATTTGTTCGTGATCCCTTTTCGATGCCTGTTTCATCTCGGTAGCCGATGTACTGTGCCTGCAATGCGATATCATCCATATCAGTAGCTGCTGGAAGATAAAACTGCGACAGCGCATCACTGCGTCCAGCTCCGATATCCTCTTCGCTCTGTAGTCGCATAGTTAGTAGCGACGCCATCATCAAAAGATGCGATTGGAACATATCGCGGAACGTTCCTGCTGCTTCAAAGTATCCAGCTCTTCCTTCGAGCCCCTTTTCTTCTATTGCGGTAATTTCGACATGTTCGATCAGTGTATTTTTCAGGATGCGCTCAAAAATCGGGTTAGCATGGCGCAGATAGTAGATGTTGCGCACGGCCTCTTTTCCTAAGTAGTGATCCAAAAGATAAATTTCGTCTTCCTGGAAACACCCGACAAGTTGCTTTTTGATTTCTTCAAAACTCTTCAGGTCATGACCAACAGGCTTCTCCACAATGCAACGGAAGGGAATCTTTCCATCATGAACATTTCCCTCGCAAAGATTATGTGATACATCTTCGAATACTGTTGGTGGAACAGAGAAGTACGCAAGGCGCACGTTATCTTTCCATCCCTTTTCAATCGCAGTGAGCTTATCATTCAAAGTTGCAAAGTCAGATGCGTTATCGTACTGACCTTGCTGGTAGTACACATGTTTCATGAATTCTTCGAGTGCAGATTCGGTCACTTCAATCATATGCTCACGAATCGCTTCTTCTACAAGTTTTCGAAACGCGGCTTCATCCATCTCACTACGGGCAAATCCGACAATGGCGTAATCCTTTGGTAGGCGCTTTTTTAGTGCCAACACGTACAGAGCAGGATAGATCTTAATTTTTGCCAGATGCCCAGAACCTCCGAAGAGAACAAAGGAAAACGGATGGGAAGTAGAGATGCCACTCATAGGTAAAGATTGTAATGGAAAATACGGTCGATGGTCTAATATTGATGTGTGTTATAATTCACATAATTATTTCTCTTCTCAAAAAATTATGAAACTCGACGTAAAAGCATTCGGTCTCTCTTGCGGAATCTTGTGGGCAATAGGGTATGCAGTACTCGTGGTACTCACAATGACCCACGGTTATGCATCAGCTATTGTTAATGTGCTCAACACCGTTTACGTGGGTTCCGGTGCAAGTCTCCAAGGTATTGCCATTGGCGCTGTATGGGCATTTCTGGATGCTGGTATTGGTGGTGCATTGTTTGCCATGCTCTATAACAAGTTGGCTAAATAGCTTAGAATAGGGAAAAACTAAAGGTACTTGAAGTATGGTTTTTTTGGAGTAGCATCAAAAACGAATGAGAAACTCTGATGTCTGGCGCCGGCCTGCAGAATTAGGCATTGGTGAAGCGTATCGGCTATAGAAAGAAAATGAAGCACCAACGGAGGTACTTCTAAGAGCAGGGGGACATGATGGACAACTCTTTCCGTACTATATATATTTTGTACGAAAGCAGGCGTGCGATGCATTACCAAATTCATTGCTCACGTCTAATGTTATTACGTTTGGAGGGGGAGATGGTGGAGGGGGAGTGATGCGACAAGTAGTACAAGGAGAAGTATTTTCTCAAGCTGCAGAATTCAGCAGAGGTCGATATGAAGTAGAAGCCTTTTCCATTACGAATTATTTTGGGGAATTAGTAAGACGAATATCAAAATTATCTCCGCAGGCCATTCTTATAGCAGAGCCAGATGAAAGAGGAACAATAGTCCATACACAGGGGGATGTACGAGGGGTAGTCAAACGGATAGTTGAAGCTAGAAAGTACCTTTCGTCAGGTGTTTCTCGAGTTGTTGAGTTTTCGAAGCGGGAGTACAGAGATGTAATAGATCGGAAGGTAGAAGGTATATTCCCCGGAATTCCTTCGTAATAGAGCTTGCTAAGGGCTTGGAGTAGCCGTATACTCCTCCTAACATCATCGCTTCTATCCTGAGTAGCGCGGAGGGAACCAGCCCGTTAATGCGCTCCCCAACCCCCCAAAGTGGGAAGGTGGGAAATCTGGCCCCGAAAGGGGGAAGATAGCCTTAGATCTACGCTTCTCTCTTGCAAGGGAGGCGGTGTTCCCTCGTCTTCTCCGCCTACGGCGGAGTCTGCGGGTTGAAAACCCGCAGCTACAACCCCGTTATTATTCATTAATCATTTCCCCGCTACACAATGTCATATTATTTCACTTCAGAATCTGTAACCGAAGGTCACCCAGACAAGATCTGTGACCAAATCTCCGACGCCATACTCGATGCAGTGCTCAAAGACGATCCAACAGGTGCGTGCTGCTGCGAGTGCTACACCACGACAGGTCTCATTGTTGTTGGTGGAGAAATTACTACGACTACGTATGTTGATGTGCAGAAGGTTGCCCGTGATGTCCTCAAAGATATTGGCTACAACAACGCAGACTACGGAATCGACTACAAAAGCTGCAGTGTCTTAAATGCTATTCACGAACAAAGTGCACAAATTGCACAGGGAGAAGACACGCAAGAGGGTACACACAAGGCACAGGGTGCCGGAGACCAGGGATTGATGTTTGGTTACGCGTGTAACGAAACGGATGAACTCATGCCGCTACCCATCACCCTTGCACACAAGCTTGCAAAGCGCCTTGCCGATGTACGTAAAGACGGAACACTTAGTTACTTGCGTCCGGATGGAAAGAGTCAGGTAACCGTAGAGTACGACGAAAATGATAAACCTCTACGCGTGGATACAGTAGTACTTGCAGCGCAACACGATGATGGCCTTACACAAAAGCAGATCAAAGCAGATCTCTTAGAGCATGTTATTAAGCCTGTGTGTGGAGAGTATCTCGATGAGCAAACAAAGATTCTCGTTAACGAGACAGGTGCATTTATTATTGGTGGGCCACACGGAGACACGGGACTTACAGGTCGTAAGATTATTGTTGATACGTACGGCGGTATGGGGCGTCATGGTGGAGGTGCGTTCAGTGGAAAAGTACCAAACAAGCAAGATAGATCCGGTGCGTACATGGCGCGTTACATTGCAAAGAATGTTGTATCTGCTGGTCTTGCTGGCAAATGCGAAGTACAACTGGCATACGCTATTGGATACCCGGAGCCTGTGTCTGTACACGTCACAACATTTGGTACAGGAACAGTATCCGATGAGTTAATCGAAGGTGCGATCAAAAAAGTATTTGATATGACGCCTGCAGGAATCATCGACTCACTCGATCTCCGCCGTCCGATCTATCGCTCTACAGCAGCCTACGGACACTTCGGTCGATCAGAATTTCCGTGGGAACAGACAGACCGCGTTTCGCAGTTGCAGAGTGCAGTTGCGGATATTAAGGCTGTTTCTTCTTAAGAATTGCTATGCATAGACAACGCCCCACCCCCGAAGGTTTGCGACAAATAGTTGAAGAAAAACATCTGAACGACACTCATGGTGCACGTCGGTATTTTATGTTTCTTAGTACTGGTCCGGCAAAAGTGCGTGGATTTGTAAGAGAGTTAGGCTTATCTGTTGAGCAACCTTATTTAGACAATCCACAGGGTGTAGATACTTGGCTAAAAACAATGGATGCATTATTTAAAAATATCCCAACCAACAAAGGGGCAGTTGAGACCATTGGGTGGATTACAAGACGCTTTATAGCACGTGGTCTTACAGAAGCAGTTTTGAAAGAATCGATGGTACATGCAGAGGATATCCGCAGAGAGGTAGCGGCAATTGTGGGCAGAGAGGGATCTAGTAAGAAAAAAGCACCAACCAGGGGTTCGGGGATGTCGGGGGGTCCTGGATTTACATATCAGCCGAATCCTTAGTTCCTCGTAGTAATCCGCGTCCCCGGATAGTAGTACTTGAGTATCTCTGCGTACTTCTTCCCTTGTCTCGCTTGCCCCTCTGCACCACAACCACTCATTCCAACACCATGGCCGTGTAAGACCATTCCTTTACACCAGGGGTCAGGTTTGCTTGCAAAGACTTCTGCATGCGGAAAGTTCTTCCATCCGTTTTGTGCAGGACTTCTTGTACGTCCATTGTCACTGCTGAAGTACGCAGCTTTTACTATTGTTCCATCTTTCTTTATGACGCGGTCTGCAGTATCCAATACCGACTGTAACCACTTGGGATTATCTTCTTCGTACGCTACCCCACTGAAACTTTGAAAACTTTTACCCGTGTCACTGCCGTGATACGGCTTACCCGGGAACTTGGTGTTAGCAGGCTCCATGTAGTGTGCGGCGTAACTACGCGCAGCGACCGCAAAGGCCTTTTGCTTCTCTCGTGGCTCTGTGTCGGGCTGTTCGGAGAGCCCTGCCATATAGGTTTCTAGTGGCAATTCATTTATCAATACCAGCTGCCCATCAATAATTCTACATTCGATAACACCACGAAACCTATTCCACTTTGTCTTCCAGCTGCGCACAGTTATTACCCCGTCACTCGGATCCATTCGCACTATTCCTGTTCCCAAAGTTTCTGCACCACTCACAGCGACGCACTGGTTTCCATCTTTTCCAAAACGCACAATCTTTGCACGGTTTCCATTAATATCTGCGATGGAATCAGAAGTAAGCTCTGCATTATTGCCTGTGTAACTTAGGCGGATGCGGATGTGGCCATTGCGTGGCGAGTTGTTGGTTGTAACTTGTTGGCTGTTTCTTGCTGGCCGATAGAGCGTTCCCGTTGGACGCATAGGTCTTACCGCCGGAGACCGCTTGCGTTGCAAGTTTGTACTTACCGCAAGCTGATCACGATAAAACGCAAGTCGTGGGTTGTCTTTTCTCTCTGCTGTGCGGATCTGTCTTTTGGTTCTATAAAATCTCCGCGAGAGTTGCTGTCCTGCATTTTGTAGTCTCGTACTCAGGCGTTTTTGCGACTGATCTTCATATCCCTTCCTTGCAATTCTCGGGAACGTCACTCCTTTAGTAAAGTTTCCGGCGATGACATTACTGCGCACCTGTGTTGTGACGGCACTCATATAAAATCCAGGACACTCTGTAGAGATCAAATCTTTATGGCGAAGGATCGTCTTTGCATTCTTTCCATGAAATGACACATTGCGATTGAGGTGGATGCCATACGAATCCGCTAAGTGATCGAGTAGCCATTGCAACGATTGAATCTGCTGCAGTGTTGGCTTCTCTTCCTCAAAGTTCCCCATCAATGCGACGCCTACCGTGCCAACGTTACCGCAATATACGTGCCCCCCTACAACGTTTTTACCCCCACTGCGCCCTTCGTAAATACCACCCTGTTCATCAACAATATAGTGATAGCCAATGTCCCCCCACCCGCGACTGTTTGCGTGATATTCATACAGTGCACGCATACGTTCTACGGGAGGCCGATTATCACCGGCAATTTTTTGCGCGGTGTGATGCACCACCAAAAGTTTTACCTTCGGAGAGTATCGCTTGGCCCAGCGATATGCCTTACCAGAGGAGTCATGTGTTTGTGTAGTACTCGTTTTAAAATCATTCGGAAAATTTACCTGCTTCATTTCGCAGTCATCTTTGCGTACACTACTTGTACTACTGCTACTTCCATTTCCATTACTGCGAACTACCGGTGCATCACTACGCGTTACTTCTGGTCCCCTAAACAAAAACTCATTGTTTGCTCCCCAGTCATTGCGATGTAAAATCCGCGGAGACCGATAGTATTGCGTCGCGGCTATTTGATACTTTGCCGGCTCTTTACTGACAGTTATGGGATGCAACTCAATCGCATCAAGCTGACCACGGAGAACGATCTTTTCTACAGGATTTGGAAACATGACCAAGTCACTTTCCATGAGTAGTGGATCAAATTCTTTTTCGATAATAAATTGATGCCACCCGACAGAAGTTTCAATCATCACACTCGTATCATCATGTGGGAGACGCACGCTCAGTGCATCGATGGGTTCGTCAAACGTGATCGTTTTTTGCGATAGAACAGATCCGGAAATCAGTAATGTTAAGAGGAGGGTTTTTCGCACGGACGCATTCTACACGTTCAAGACTTTCTCGTAATTCTCCACCATCTTTTCGAGCGGAAATTTCTCCTGCGCAGTGTGCTTTCCGGCTGCAGCAATCTTCGATCGCACTTCAGAGTTTTGCATCCGATTTATCGCTTGCGCTAGGGCTGCACTGTCATCTGCCGGTACGACAATCGCATCAATTCCATCCGTAAGATACTCCGCAATGCCGCAAAGCTTGGTGCAGATTGTTGGGATACCTCGTAGCATCGCCTCGGCGACCACAAGTCCGAACGGATCTTCTTTCCGTGATGGAAGCACAAGGACATCTATCTCTTTGTATACGTCGTTTACATCAGGCACTTCAGATTTTATGGAGACCGTTGCAGAACTTTGAACGTATTCTTCTCCTTTTCCATTAATCAGCAGTGTTGCATCATCCACAGTGCGCATTGCTTCGACTAACACATCAACCCCTTTCTCTTTACTTAGTCTGGCGATACATCCCACACGCAATGTTTCATCAAATTCATGATTCACAAAACGTTCCGGAGGAAGTTCCACTCCATTGGGAATACCAATCACATTTTGATACCCGAGACTCCGAAAAATATCTGCGCTTAAATTCGAAACACAAACAGTCGTCACATCACCACTCATCTTTTGTAGAGATGGGAGTGACGGGTTTTTGGCAAGCCAATCAGAAACTTTGTCATGCTCTATCCAGAGTACCTTGATACCTTTTTTAAGTGCGAACGGCGTAAGAAGAATTTTCTCCGTCAAACTTAGCATGCAAATTGCATCGATGTCTCCCATTGCATCCAGTGCTTTTTGCAACTTCTTTTGCATCGAAAATTTTCTCCACACAAAGCTAATCGCATCCCATTTTGTAACAGGCGGATTACCGATGTCTAATTTCGTATTTCGTATTTCGTATTTCGTATTTCGCTTTAGTAGCACCGGACAGCTCCCCAAAAAACTCACCTGGTGACCGTGTTCCATCAATCCTTTAATCAGATTTTCAGTCTGATTCTCTGCACCACCATTGGCACTTAAATACGGAAAACGAGTAAAGAGAATATTCACCCCTTTATCATACTGGAATACTTACTCTCCTTGTTCCAATTTTCCAATAAGCTCCGTGAGCTTCTCCATTTGCAGCCGCATCTTTTCCATCTCAGCTTCCATGCGCTCCTTTTCTGCATTCGCAGAATCTACAGTAATTGAGCTGCCGATTGCTTTATGCACAGAGCCAAACATACCCTGCCACGAAGTTGCCACAGGTAGCATGAGTGCCACTCCTATAGTGAGTGCAATAGCCTTGGGAAGAGAATGATTTATTGCCATGGCGAAGGATTTTTGTGTACGAGTATTATTATACTATATTTCTATGATTTAATCAATCTACGAATCACCCGAATTCAACAGTGAAATGCATACGAAATACCTCTTCTGAGA
>CEPX01122494.1_pt1 | contig 25905 bp, 22 predicted proteins | sample 361361 | NCBI WGS metagenome assembly CEPX01 (sample SAMEA2619974, study PRJEB7988) | marine metagenome | biome: marine biome (ENVO:00000447); feature: mesopelagic zone (ENVO:00000213) & marine oxygen minimum zone (ENVO:01000065); material: "saline water (ENVO:00002010), including plankton...
GTCTGTGCACGCGAACGGCTGTGGACTGCGAATCTCAAACCTAGCAGGAACTTGGCATAAGCATGTGTTTACCGAGCACTCAAGTCCTTCCGCGCACAAATCTTGATCAGGCGTGCACGAAAGGGCAGAAGAGCATGATTCGCCTTCAGCAGCGGCAATGTCAAACTCAATAGGATTTGAAGGTGTGCCAGACACTTCAACTACAACATCCCCGTCTAAAGCATACTCTGGAATTTCAGCTCCAGTAATTTTTGTGGGAGTCCACGGGCCATCAACATTTGCCACTAAAAGGTTGGGCGTAAATTTAATTTCATTATCACTTTGGGAACTACCAAGCCTGCTTCCATATAAATCAACCCTATCAAGCCAATAAGCTGGATTAGGCCTTATGTCATATAAACAAGGTCCAGTATATTCATCTGCTGAATTTACATAAAATCTAGATGGATTGCTTGAAATAATTTCATTATGTCCGCCAACATCGCGCTCTACTTTCACAATCACATCAATATCAATATCCTCTTCCCTGCCAACCCAAGGATCACCCGGCTGCATGCTTTGGTCTGCTGGCAGATAATCTATTCCTGGCGGCGCAACTGAAAGATTATTTAAATCCGCACGAATAATGTCCTCGCTCCAAAACCCTATATTTCGGAAATCAAATCCATTCGCGCCTGCTCCTATTTCCCAATAATCAATAATTGTTTGTTCTAAAAGAAAAGATCTTCTGCGCCTAGCCTCTTCTATGGTTTGGTTTCTTCTTGAGCGGTTTAAATCAGTAATTAATTTAGTAACAGAAGTATCATTCGCGTTTTTTGTCGCGCCAAATCCCCAGCCAGAAACAGTTAAGCATTGCCCCCATTTGCCTTGAGATTTTTGAACTCTGGAAATATAAGGAGGATCAACACAAACGCTTGCTGGAACAACATCAAATGACCAAGGGCCATGCGATTTGGCAGTGTTGTCTGAAATATCATAATAATCAACAATTGGACTATGGGTTGCGTCTGCTGGCAATGCGCCTGGGTCGTTTTCGTTTACTGGGACCGGGTCAAACGCGTATTGTTTGCACCGCTCATGCGGCCGAGGATGGCCTGCAACAGGATCTTGGACCTCTAAATCCCTATCAGGAACTCCAGAGCCAGACAAAACATAGCCAGCGCTTAATAATGGATCAGTTGGATGGACTGCGCAATCAGCATCCTGTATATCAAACATTGAAGTCTTAAATGTAATTGCCACTCTGGTTGTTGGGCACGAAAGCGCGTACTCATTTGGCGGATATACCGACTCAACTCCAGGAAGATTGTCATTGGTCCTAAAAATCCATTCAACTGGCCCAGCCATTATGTTGCCGCACATATCAGTTATATTTTGCACGGTAATCTTGTACCAGGAAAAAGCCTCAAACGCGCCTACTTCCCCATCACCAGCTATATGCGTCTCATTGAGCGCAAAGGCATATCTGCCTATGGAATTTGGAATAAGAGAAATGTCAAATTCAATCTCTGGTATGGTTTCAAGAACTGTAGCATCAGTATCTGACACAATTCTCTTTACCACAATACTTCCTGTTGCAGGATGTCCCGAATCTATAATACTAGCCACATATATTTGTTCTGAAAACTCAAGCGTGAATGGCGCTACGCGGCTTACATTAGTGTCTGGATATCCAGCAGCCCCAGAAAGCGCGGGATAGGCAACATCTAATTCAGGCAGAGTAGTTTCTGTCTTATTTGTTGTTTCAAATATCCATGAATAATAATCTCCGCCCGCGTCTAAAACCTTATTACAAGCAGGCGCTGCGTCGCACCCAACAAGCGGACGAGCCCTGTAGTCAGTTAAAGCAACTGGAATTCGGATTTCAAACTCGCTGTATTCAGGCCACTCATCTAATGCTGCCGCATCTTGTTCTTGATGATCCAGCTCAAATCCAATGTTATTGCTGTAAGCTGCAATATTCATAAGAGGCATCACTTCTGGAGGATTTATTACTACCGGAGTTGTATCTAAATCTCTTTTAGTTTGCACCACAGTAAGCTTGCCAGCATCGCGCTCAAGATCCACTCCGCTTGACGCAAGCCAATGATTGAATACAGATTGCACATTGCTGCATATATAAACATCATCATGCGGACCTGCTGCTCCATCATGCTGTGTTTGAAATTCTTCCAGAACAAATAAGATTGCTGGGCCTGCTGGCGGAAGTATTCGTCTTCCTCCTCCACCTCCGCCACCCGCGCCAGTTGCGCTGCTTAACCTGCTTATTACGAACGCGGCAATGCCCCAAGAAGCAAGAATAATTACCAAGCCAATTATTGCGTTTCGCAAAATAAGTTTTGCTTTTGAAACTTTTTCCTCGTTGCCTCCGGCAGTCATCCACATATAGCCCGCATAGAGGATGATGATGACTGCCACAATTCCCAAGAATCCAAGAGTAATGTTGATAATGTTCGCTATTATGCCTTTGATGTCGCTGCTTCCAGCAACCCCTACTTGCTGAAAACTAGTATTAAGCCCAAACTCCTCTGCAATAGGATCTGCTTGCGCAAAAGCCGGGCTCGCGAAAAACAAAAAGCCTGCCAATAACAGGCAAGCGAAAATACATAGCACCAAACGTGCCCAAAGAAACTTCTGGATCAAAGCTTGATGCAGATAATGCATGTTTGATTACTTTTTAGTTTTGGTTTTAGGATTGGAAGAAATAGAATCTGCTTTTTCTTTTGCCGCTGTTTGAGCTTTTTTAAGCAAACCGCCTCCAATGTCTTTTGCTTGGCCAACTACTTGATCTATTTTTTCCTTGTCAATTCCAGCTTTTTCAGCTGTATCAGCTACTTTTTTGCGGGCTTTTTTGCCAGCCACAGGAGTTAAAAGCGCCGCAGCCGCGGCCCCAAGCAAAGCTCCGAACACGAATTTTCCTTTAGCCATATTTTGTTTTAATTTAATTTATTTATTAGAAAGTAAATCCCTAACCATTTGCCCTACTTCGTCTCCGCTTGCGCGGCCTTTTACCTTTCCCATTACCTTTCCCATTACTTTGCCCACATCAGATACGCCAGAAGCCTGAGTTTCGCTTATCGCGCCTTCTATGACATCTTTTAATTCTCCAGAAGATAACTCTTCAGGCAAATACTGCTTTAAAAGCTCTACTTCCGACTGCAAGCGCTTTACTTCGTCATCTCTATTGGCCTTAACATTAGCTTCAATAGATTCCTTATGCTGCTTAACCTCTCGCTGCAGAATTTCTATTATATCTTCGTCAGAAGCCTCTGCCTGCTTAGTAATTTCTAAATTCTTTATGCTTGAACGGACTAAACGCAAAATTGAAAGTTTTTCAGCTTCTTTGTTTTTTAGTGATTCTTTAAAATCACTATCCAGTTGTTCGCTTAGGCTCATATCCTAGGCTTTTTTAGCCTCTTTTATTTCTTGTTGTATATGTATCTTCCTCCAATTCCCCTATTTTACGCAGATAATCTTCGCGAGCTCTCATAAGCAGTCTTCGCAAAGCATCTTTCTTCTTTCTATTGCTATTTTTCGGCTGCTCAAAATATTGGCGCCTTTTTGCGCGCAATAAAAGGCCAGAAGTCTGAATTCTTCGGGAAAATCTGCGAATCAATCGCTCATTGGATTCATTGTCTCGTCTTTTTAGTGTAATTGGCATGAAACCTAATTATGTAAATAAATTAAAAAATCTTAATTATAGAGTAACACAACATAAAGTAAATTGTCAATAATATTTATATTCCTTTCTTAAGCCTCTTTTTAAGCTCTTCAGCAATTTTCGCGAGATCAACCACTTCTTGAATTCCATTTTCCATGTCCCGAATAATAACTGTTTCATCTAAAAGCTCTTTTTGGCCTAATATAACAGCATACAATACCCCTAGCTTGTCTGCGTGCTCTAATTGCTCCTTTAATCCTGACTTTGCGAAATTGGCCCTAGTCCTTATTCCAGCAGTTCGCAGAGTTTCAAACAAAGTAAAAGCGTGCTTTGTGGCCTCCTCTCCAAGCTGGGCTAAAAATACTTGGGGCTTTTTTTGACTTGTGGGCTTTTGGCCTAATTTTTTTATTGCGTCAATTATACGCTCTATCCCGATTGCAACTCCAACTCCAGGAGTTTCCCTTCCCCCTAAAAGCTCAACCAAGCCGTCATATCTTCCTCCTCCTCCTAATGCGATTGGCTTGGACTCGGATTGATCTTCTGTATGCTCGCCTATTTTCGCGAAAATTTCAAATGCTGTCCTATTGTAGTAGTCAAGCCCTCGCACAATATATGGATTAAGCTCATATGGAACCTCTGACTCGTCTAAATGCTCTAAAACAGCCACAAAATGCTGCTTAGACTCTTCGTCAAGATGATCTACAAGCTGGGGAGCTGACTGCGCAAGCTGATTGCATTCCTCTTCTTTGCAGTCTAAAATGCGCAAAGTATTTTTTGTAAGGCGCTTTTTGCAGTCTTCGCACAAAAGCCTTCGCTTTGATTTAAAATATTCTTTAAGAATTCCAACATACTCTTCCCGAGATTCTGGAGTGCCAAGGCTGTTCACGTGAATACTAATATCCAATCCAAGCTGCTTGCATATTAAATAGGAAAGAAAAATAATTTCAGCGTCAGCCACAGGATGGTCATTTCCGAAAATTTCAAAATTTATCTGGTTGAACTGCCTAAAACGCCCAGCCTGTGGCCTGTCATATCTAAAAGCCGGGCCAATGCTGAAAAGCTTAACTGGCTGGGGCCTGTTGAACATTCCGTGCTCCACGTAAGCGCGCGCAAAGCTTGCTGTGAACTCTGGGCGCATTGTTACTGAATCCCCTCCTTTGTCCTCAAATGTGAACATTTCTTTTGAAACAATATCAGTATGCTCGCCAATAGTTCTTTTGAACAAGCTAGTCTGCTCCAGCATTGGAGTGTCTATTTCTCCATATCCATAATCCAATAAAGTGGAAAACGCGGTTTGCTTGGCATGCTGCCAAAATATTGAATCTTCTGGCAAGATATCCCTAAATCCGCGAAGCAGCTTTGGGGGCTTGGGCGTTCTTTTTGCGTGCGAGCCTGCTTGCTTGGTTTTTTTGGTTTGAGTATCAGCTGTCATAATTTATTATATTAAAATCCAAATGAATAGTGCTGCAGCACGCCTATGCGGTTTAATGGCCATCCGCGAAGCCACACCTTTCCAATTAGCTCGTCTTTCATAAGAGGCCCAAACCTTCTGGAATCCAAACTTGCTGTTCTATTGTCCCCAAGCACAAAATATTCTCCTTTGCCAAGCTTAACATCGCTGAATCCAACTGTAATTATATTATCTGAAAGATATGGCTCATTAAGGGTTAAGCCGTTTGGATTCTGGCTGTTATATAGCACAACAGAACCGTCTTGTACCACTAGACGCTCGTTAGGCAGGCCTATTATTCTTTTTATAAAAAACTGGCTTGGGTCTTCTGGATACTTAAACACAACCACTTCTCCGCGTATTGGCTCGGAAAATCTATAGCTGATTTCATCAATAATAAGATATTCGCGGTTTTGATATGTGGGCTCCATTGAAGCGCCGTTCACGTAAAACGGCTTTATTAAAAAATATCTAACAGGAATAATAATAGCAAGCGCGATCAAGACTATTTTAATCAGCTCTGTAATAAACGCCAATACACCGCCTCCTGTTATGTGGGACGCGTCTTTCATCATCTTATCCATTTCTGATGCTTGTTTGCTATGTTGTTTTTTTGATTCTATATTACCCATAAAACCCTGTGATTATAGCAGATGTTTTATAATTTGCAATGTTTGGAGCTGTAAAATACGATTTACTAAACCTTATTAATCTTGTATAATACTATCATTGAAAGTTCACAAATTCCAGCTAAGTTTGAATAATCATGTACAAGCGCAAACAAATAGATTTTTTACGCACTACTCGCGATTTTGTAGAGGATGCAGCCGAAGAAAGCGAAAAAGTAATTCAGGAATTTTCTCCTAAACAGAAGAAAAAATTTTTTACGTGGGGCAAAATAGCGCCGACTGCCATTACATTTATCCTATTGCTTGGACTAGTATATACAACGCGCGCCGTAATCTCCAGCAATGATTTAGCCCATCAATTGGGCAATGCCTCTGTATTTGAGCAGATAAAGCATTTAGCTGTTTCAGGAGACAAGCCCCTTCTTGGAGAAGATCAAGAAAGAATCAATATACTGCTTCTTGGAATAGGAGGAGAGGAGCATGATGGAGGACAGCTGACTGACACAATAATAGTGGCAAGCATTAACCCATTAAACGGAGAAACTGGTCTTCTTTCCATACCTCGCGACTTGGTTGCGCCTATTCCTGGGGTTGGATGGCAAAAAATAAACTCCGCAAACGCATATGGAGCCGCGATGAATCCAGATGAAATTCGGGCTGGAGCAGATCTTTCCAAAAAAACAGTCAGCGCCATAACCAGCCTTAGCATGCACTACTATATAAAGCTGGACTTTGAGGGTTTTGTAAAAATAGTAGACGCTCTTGGAGGAATTAGGGTTGATATACCTTCTGAATTTACTGATTACCAATATCCAGACGACAGCTTTGGATATGAGCCAGTGCACTTTGATTCTGGATGGCAGAACTTAAAAGGCAATGAGGCTTTGAAATATGTCCGCTCCAGGCACGGCACAGACGGAGAAGGAACAGATTTCGCGCGCGCAAGAAGGCAGCAGCAGATATTGCAGGCTTTGCAGGCGCGCACGCTAGCGCTTTCAACTCTTATTAACCCAAACAAGCTTTTAAGCTTATCTGATATTATTGGAGAGCATGTAGAAACTGACATGAAGCTATGGCAGCTGTTCAGGCTGTATGAAATAGCTAAAAAAGCAGACAAGCAGAATATAACTCAAGTTGTTTTAAGCACAGAACAAGGAGGATTGCTAATTGCCGACACAAACGAAGAAGGCTCTTATCTTCTTCGCCCAAGGCTCGCTAGCACAGACTTTTCTGAAATCAAGAAAGTAGCAAGAAATTTACTATATCAAGACCCGATGCTTTCCGTGGTCAGCGCGAGCGATATCGCAGAAGGGCTGAAAATAGTAATTCATAACGGCACGCTAAGCGAGGGGCTTGCAGCCAACACAGCGCTTGAGCTTGAAAAGCTTTCATACAACATAACCCAGATTGCGAACTCTCCTATGCGGGATTATGAAAAAACAGTCATATACAAGCTTTCAGACCAAGTTCCAGCAAGCGATATGCAGCTTATTATAGAAACTTTAAACGCAAACGTGGCCCCAAGCCTTCCTAATTTTATTACAGTTCCTGACGCTGATATGCTTATTATAGTTGGGTCAGATTCTGTTTCATAGCCTATGGCGCGTGAACTTCCTTTTGTAGTTATTGTAGGAAGGAGCAATGTTGGAAAATCAACATTATTTAATGCTGTGTCTGAACAGAAAAAAGCCTTAGTTCTTCCAGAGGCCGGAACAACGCGCGACAGGCTGGAGTCGCAAGTTATGTGGCGCAAAAAACAATTTACTTTGGTTGATACAGGGGGCTTGGATCCTAGCAAGCAGGACATTTACCATGACCCAATAATCGCGCAAGCTAGCCAAGCGCAATCACAAGCCGCTCTTATCTTATTTATGGTAGACGCTGATATCGGGCCTTTGCCTCAAGACCAGCAAATCATCAAAAGCCTGCGCAAGCTTGGAAAGCCCATAATTCTAGTAATCAATAAATGCGATAACGCGAAAAAAAGAAAACTCGCAAATGCGTTCGCTAGATTTAAGCTGGACACGCAAAAAATAAGCGCCATAAACGGCTCTGGAATCGGCGATCTTTTGGACAAGATAACTGAATTAATTAAAGATGCAGATGTTGAGCATATTAAATCTGATATAACACTTGCTCTTATTGGAAAGCCTAATGTGGGCAAATCATCTCTTTTAAACAGCATACTAGGAAAGGAGCGCATGATAGTTTCGGAAACGCCTCATACTACGCGCGATTCGCAGGATGTTGTGATTGAATACAAAGATACGGCATTTGATGTAATTGACACAGCTGGAATAAGGAGAAAAACAAAGCATGGTAATGAAGTTGAGCACTTGAGCATTAATAAATCAATAGCAGCTATTAACCGCAGCGATGTGGTTGCCTTGGTTATGGATATTTCAGAAAAACTGACTTCACAGGATCACCGCCTTGCGCGAGAGATTGAAGACACAAATAAAGGATTGTTTATTGTGGCTAACAAGTGGGATAAAATTCCAGAAAAGGATGAAAAAACTATTAACAAGTATACTGATTATATTGCATCCAGTTTTCCAAATCTTTCTTGGGTGCCTATTATATTTACTTCTGCCCAAGATAACAAGCGCACAAAAGAAATTTTAACGCTTGCAAGTGATGTCAAAAAAAATCTTTCCCGCGAAATTACAGATAACGCGCTTTCTAAATTCTTAAAAGCCTCAATCAAAAAACGAAAACCAACAATTGGCAAAGGCACTCGCAGGCCACGCTTACTGTCGCTCAAGCAAACAGCAACCAATCCCCCATCATTTATACTTGATATACCTAACAAAACAAAACTTGCATTGTCCTATAAACAATACTTAACAAACTCTTTAAGGGAAAAATTTGACTTTGAGGGTGTGCCCATTAAACTAGTAGTAAAAGAGCGGGAATTGAAAAAAGATGAAATGAATATTGAAAAACCAAAAAAGAAGCGCATGACCCATAGAAGCAGGCGCATACCAAGAAAAAATCCTAAAAGATAATATATGAAATTAATTATAGGCCTTGGCAACCCAGGCAAAGAATATGAAAAAACTCGACATAATACTGGCTTTCGCGCAGTTGATGTTTTAGTTGATAAAGGCGACTGGAAAATGAATGATAAGTTTAACGCAGAAATAGCTGAAACCAAGATTGGTAAATCAAAAACCATTCTTGCAAAGCCTCAAACTTTTATGAATAAGTCTGGAGACGCTGTTGGAAAGATCGCGCGATATTACAAAATTAAAAAAGAAAATATTTTAATTATCTTTGATGATATTGATCTCTTGGTCGGCACTTTGCGGCTAAGACCAGATGGCTCAAGCGGCGGGCATCAAGGCATGCAATCTGTATTGACGTCATTAAAATCTGACAAAATAGCCCGCCTCAAAATAGGTGTTGCAGACCAAAAAGCAGGAAAACAAAGAATTTCCAGTGAAGATTACATCCTAAAGCCTCCAAGCAAATCTGGTGAGATTAAATTAAAAAAGTCGTTAAAGTTAGTTGTGGATATTATTGACGAATGGCTTTCGGGAAATGATACCACAACCATGGCCATTTAGCTTCAAAAACTTCAAAAAATATGCTAAAATAAGCATATATGAAGAAAGCAAAAAAATCCGCAGATAAGAAATCCATCCAAAAAGCAGTATCACAATCCTCTAAACTAGAAGGCCTAAGCTTGTATCGCGCAAAACTAAATAAATCTGTTATAAAAAGACTAAAACAATATGGCAGAGCATTCTCGGTATAAAGTCTCTACTATACTCATTATCTAGAAATATTGGAAAAGGGAGAGATTAAATTTAATCTCTCTTTATTGTTTGATATACATAAATATTTTCTTAACACATTATATTCATGGGCAGGAAAGATTCGCGAGGTTGATATTTCAAAAGACAATATGCTTTTTGCATCAAGTAGATACATCAATTCATCACTCAAGGAATTTAAAAAAATTCTCAAAAAGAATATTCCAAAACAATCTGATGATAAAAAGACAATTGCGCAAAAATTAGCACTAATTCACAGCGAGTTAAACGCAATACATCCGTTCAGAGATGGAAATGGTAGAATAATTCGCTTATTTTTGGATTTACTTGCTTTGCACTCTGGTTACGAAATGATAGATTATTCTAAATCATCAAAACAAGGATATATTAATGCGTGTATTGATGGTATGGTAAAAGATAACAAAAAAATGGAGATCATTTTATACAATGGGTTAAAACGACAAATGAGTATTATTCCCAAAAAATTATGAAAAACTTTAAAGGTATAATAATTGAGGAGAGCTTGGCTGACAAAAGCATTTTAGATAAAGTCACCATACTAGCAACCGATGTTGAACCAGTCACCGAAAAACATAAAACACCATGGGTAAAACAATGGACCAAACGCATGGTTGAAATACCAGCAAACCAAGCTTTGAATATAGCAAAAATAATCAGTAAAGCATTGAATACAACTCATGGCGCTTGGTATGCTGATTTTAAAAATAGCACCCACCACTATATTATTTTCACTGGTAAAATTTTTTACATTGATCGAAAAAATAAACAACAATATAACGCTGCAAAACAGTACGGCATCACACTCGGCATTCCAGAGTATCAAGTTGATTTTCATCCTGATGTCAAATACTGGGAACGATAATTATAATAATCTGACAATGCTTAACACTATGAAAAAAATCCAAGTATTTATAATCCATGGAGGCGACACATTACGGGACGAAAATGGATTTAGTCCGCAAAAAGCCCAAGACATGAGAGCGGCAATTGTAGACGCAAAAGACAGTACGCGGGTTTTTAATAGCGCAGAGGAAGTTCTTGTTGATGCTTTGAAATAGGATATATACTTAAACCAAAAATCCGCCAAAAGCGGATTTTATATTCCTCCCACAAGCCTGCTTGTAGCGAAGGATTGATGCACAAGGCGCCAAACCTTGCTTAAATGCCTAGTTGAGTTAGGAGGGGTTCCCAACTAAGCGGACTACAAGCAGACTTCTAAGAGCAAGGACGAGTATCTTATCACAGCGTAATCCACTTGTCAACAAGCTAGAATTGCGCTAAAATGCAGAAAACTATGGAGAAGGATATACATCCTCCTGATATTTCAGGAGGTGTTCAGGGTATTGCGGAAAAACTGCAAACAAGGCAAAAAGTAAGCATTAAAACTCCAAGCAACCCAGTTTCACAAAGTTATTTGCTTGCAAATATTGCTAAAGCCAAGCGATTTCCACAGTCGCCTGTTTTGCTAGTGGTGCAGGATGAATTCGCAAAACTGAACTTAATCACTTACGCTAAAAAATGGCTTAAGCATTATAATGCTGAAATAATTATCCACACCAATATAGAATCCCCTGCTTTGCGGGATATAATGCAGAACAAGCAATGTTTTGCTGTTTTAACGCAAGAAGAAATCAATACTTTGCTTCCAAGCATGGATGATTTTAAAAAACACACCATTCTTGTTAAGCCAAGACAAAAATTCACAAGAGAATCATTATTAAAAAAACTAATTGAATCAGGATACACAAAAGAGCGCACAGCAAGCGAAAAAGGGTCAATCGCGAGCCGAGGCAGCATTGTTGATATTGCTCGCTCTGATGGCAAGCATGTCATTAGAATTGACTTTGATGATGAAATAATTGATTCAATCAAACTAGTGGAGCGAGTCAAGAATAAATCCGCGAGCCAAGAATCAGCAAAAATCATTCCATATAATCTTAGTCACTTAGAAAGCAAATCAACTCTTTTTGATTATAATCCGCAAATAAAGCAGATTGTATTAGATGCTTTCCCGCAAAAGCCAGACGCTACTTTGCAATTCACTAACACGGAAATAAATGAGCTTGCATCATGCATTCTTCCTAAAGAAGAAGCTCTGCAAAGCAATCAAGCAAAGCCAAGCTTTATAAAGCATCTGCAAAATGGAGATTATGTTGTTCATTTGGACCATGGAATTGCGCGGTTTGAAGGAATGGTTCAGCAAAATGTGGACGCAATTATGCGCGAATATTTCAAGCTTGCGTATGCAGAAGGAGATACTTTGTTTTTGCCGGTTACAATGGCGGAAAAAATGGAAAAATATATTGGCGGTCCAAATCCCCAGCTATCCCGCTTGTCTGGACCGGGCTGGCAAAAGGTAATGCAAAAAGCAAGTTTAGATACTTTGCACCACGCGCGCGAGCTTTTGAACACGCAGGCCCGCCGCCAGCTCGCAAGCGCTCCCTCAATTCCAAACGCGACTGCTGCTGAAAAAAAGCTTGCAAAGTCATTTGCATTTGAAGAAACAAAAGACCAAAAAGATGTTATCACAACAATTTACAATGATCTTGAGCAAGATATTCCAATGGATAGATTAGTGTGCGGTGATGTTGGTTTCGGAAAAACAGAAGTAGCAATCCGCGCTGCTGCAAAAGCGGCTTTGTCTGGTTTCCAGGTTGCTGTACTCTCGCCTACTACTATTTTAACTCAACAGCATTTAGATACTTTTACAGACCGCTTAAAGGATTTCCCAATTACAATTGCTGGCTTATCTCGGTTTCAATCTAAAAGCGACCAGCAAGAGTCATTAAAAAAACTTGAAAAAGGAACACTTGATATTATAATTGGAACTCATAGATTATTAAGCGAAGATGTAAAATTCAGCAATCTTGGCTTAATTATTATAGACGAAGAGCAGAGATTCGGAGTCTCGCACAAAGAACAGCTCAAAAAAATACGCTCTGAATCCCATGTTTTGACTTTAACCGCAACTCCGATCCCAAGAACTTTGCATTTAGGCTTATCTGGCGTGCGCGCTGTTTCCACTATTGCCACTCCTCCAGGCGGCAGAAAGCCAATTGAGACTATTATAGAGCCGCATAACCAAAAGCATGTTCAAAGCGCCATAGAAAAGGAGATTAAACGCAAAGGACAGGTATATTACTTGTACAATAATGTGGAAACAATGGCTGTAAAAACCCAAGAACTGCAAGCCTTAATGCCAAAAGTAAAATTCGGCATGCTGCATGGCCAGCTTCCAGAAGCAGATATTGCCAAAGTAATGCATAAATTTGATAAGCGCGAAATTGATGTTTTAGTATGCTCTACAATTATTGAAAATGGTTTGGATTTGCCAAATGTTAATACTTTAATTGTTGATAATGCTGTACAGTTCGGGTTATCGCAACTACACCAAATTAGAGGACGCATTGGCAGAGGCAATAGGCAAGCTTATGCTTACTTCTTTTTCAAACGCCAAAAACTGACTGGTGAGGCAGAAAAACGTTTGCAAGCGTTGGAAGAAGCGCGCGAGCTTGGAAGCGGATTTGATTTGGCGCAAAGAGATATGGAAATCCGCGGAGTTGGAAATGTTCTTGGCAAAGCACAGCATGGGCATGTGAAATCAATTGGATTAGGATTATATGTTCGCCTGCTTAATAGCGCTGTTGAGGAAATTAAATCAGGCCACCCAAGCGAGGCTTTGGCTGATATTTCTGTTGATTTGCCAATTGAAGCGCGCATTCCGCAATTTTTTGAAACTAATAAGGAAAAACGCATTGAGCTGTATCACCAATGGGCTTTAATTGATTCTATTGATGATCTTGCAAAGGCAAAAGATGATCTGCAAAAACAAGGATCAATTCCGCAAGCTGTTGAACATTTGTTCTATATTTTAAGATTAAAAATTCTTGGCCGCAAAGCTGGGATTAGCTCTATTGATACCTCATTTGCGTCTGCAAATTCCAGCGAGCAAATATTCATATTAGAAACGGAAAATCCTATTGAGCCAAAGCTTTTCGCGAAAATGCTTGATAAATGCCCGCATTGGCAATACTCTGTTGAGGAAATTAAGGTTGCAAAAAAGGACCTTGGAAGCGATTGGATGAAAAAATTAGACATGTGTATAAAAACCCTTGTGAACAATTAATTTATTGACCTAAAACTATTATACAGGTATCCTAATTGCAGTACATTTACAAATATCTTGTTTGGGTTCAAATTATGCTTTTATTAGAGCCCAATTTGAACCCAAACAAAAACATACCACCCTTCCGCAGAAAGGAACTGCCATGAAAAAAGGAATTCTTATCTCGCCTCTTTTCCCAGATGGTTTATATTGGGGAATGAAGCACGCGTTAAATATGCTTGGCAAGAATATTACCGCTTATCCCCCATTAGGTGCACTAACATTTGCCGCGCTTATGCCGCAGGATGAATGGGAATTTCAGCTTATTGACTTTAATGTCAAAAAGCCAACTAATGCTGAAATGAAAAAAATAATAGAAAGCGCTGACGCAGTATTTATCAGCGCAATGAATGTTCAGAGAGAATCTATTATTCACCTTCTTAAAGAGCCTGCATATGGAACAAGCACGCCCATTGTGCTAGGAGGCCCAATGGCTTCCACATATCGCGATATCATCCTTGAGCCTGAAACAAAAGACGATCAAATTCTTCATAATGGTATTGATTTTCTGGCTTGGGGCGAAGCTGCGCCATGGATCAAACTGCTATGCGAAGCGCTTGACAGGAATCCTGTGCACAGCGCAACAAAACCCCATCTTTTTATTCCGCAAAGAGTATTGGATGAGCCAAGCGGATCCCGCAAATATCTGCGCGACCAAGAGATATTCAAACCGCTTAGCAATATTCCAGTTCCAAGATGGGATCTTATAGACAGAAAAAATTACAGATCCATGATGATGCAGACAACAGCTGGCTGCAGATTCCGCTGTAATTTCTGCGATATTGTGCAGTTCAACGGCGGATTTGCTCGCGCAAAAGACAAAACCACGGTAAAGCAAGAACTGCAGGCAATCTATAATACCGGATTCACAGGCATGGTGTTTACTGTGGATGACAACTTTGTCAGCGATCCAGAAGCAATGGAAGCTATTCTTGAAGTGATGATTGAATTCCAAAGACAGCACAATTATCCTTTTAAGTTCATAACCCAGGCAAGTGTTGACTTGGGCAAGGATGACTTTGCGCATTTGATTGAGCTTATGGTGCAAGCTGGATTTAAGGGAGTGTTTTTGGGAGTTGAAAACCCAGACCCAGTTGCATTAAAAGAAATGGGTAAAATTCAAAATCTCAAAACAAAACCCGAAAAAACAGTACGCAAGCTTCAAAAGAAAGGAATAGAAGTTTTCGCTGGGTTTATTTACGGAAGTGATGCCGATACAAAGCATACTGCGCAAGGAATTGTTGATTTTTCAAAAAAGTCTAAAATCTTCAATTCTATGACAGGAAAGCTATCTCCCATGCCTCACACTCCTTTGTATGTAGAAATGAAAAATCAAGGAAGATTGATAAAAGTAGATGCTTTTGGCAATAATGTGGCAAGTAATCTTGGATTCAAGCCCAAAATGGGAGAAGCAGACTTCCAAGAAGGATACTTGCATATTATTAGGTCTCTTTTTGACATGGATCCTATATATGAACGCGCGAAAAGCGTGGTATCAGGAGTTGATACAAATATCTTTGACAAGGGGCGCATTAGGTATGGTGAACTGCGCGCTGCTGTGATCTCCATGTACAAGCAAGGTAGAACAAAAGGATTGCGATTTGATCCTCGCTATTGGAGTCTGATTAAGGAAGGCATATCAGAGGACAATAGAATGAAGATCTGGGCTCTGGATGAATTAGGATCACTAAAAAATATCTTGCAATTAATTAATGAGCCAAAAAGTGGTTCTATTAGTCTGGACGAATATCTGTCTGCTCAATTTGAAAGAATGATCAATCCTGCGCGACAAGCTTTTATCAGGTTTGATCTTGCGCAAGAGCTTGATCAGATTGCTGAATTTTTTAGCGAAATTCAAAACTCTATCAAGCAAGGATCACTGTCGCGCGAAAATGCCCTTAAGATATACAAAGGCTCTGCCACATATTTTCAAACTTGCGTAAAAATGGCCAGGTTTCCAGGGTGCAACCTCATCAAATCCTTGAGACTGGCAATAACAGGCTTGCATTTCAACAAAATTGCTCAAGGCATACTTTCTGATGAAAGCATGTCGCAAGAGCTAATCTGATTTGTGGAATGCAAATTAACAAAGGGGCTGGAAGAACAACACCTTCCAGTCCTATTTTTTTACAAAAAGAAAAGGCATCCTTATGTGGATGCCTGATATATCGTGCAAAAAAAACTGTGATATAATTACTTAGAACAAACTCCGTTGGTACGGAGCATAATATTTCATGCGCTCTTGCTCCTTTTTCTGTCGGCGCTTTATCGCCTTTCAACTTATGCCAGCATCCTTTAATTCTGAAACACCGGCCAACTGGTCAATCATTTCTTTCTTTGTCATTTTTCGCCTCCAATATGTTTATTATGAGAACCTATATTTAAAAAACTGTCCAATATTGCACCACAAACACAAAAAATGTCAAATCAAAATCAAAACAATATAAAATACTGTATAGGATTCAGCAAAATACCGTGCATAGGGCCTGCCAAATTCAGTAAGCTCAAAAAGGCATTTCCATCACTAGAGCTTGCTTGGAACGCGCCAATGACTCAATTGGAGCAGCTTGGATTTTCACAAAAAAACATCGCAGAAATCATACGTTTGCGCCAAGAAATTAATTTAGATGAAGAACTAGAAAAACTTGCAAAAGAAAACATTTCAGTTGTGACAACCGAAGATGAAGAATATCCAAGCCTGCTCAAGGAGATTTACTCTCCTCCATTTATACTTTTCTACAGAGGCACTCTTCCTACGGACGATGAATTTTTGCTTGCGGTAGTAGGATCACGTAAATTCACTAATTATGGAAAACAAATAACTTATTCTGTTGTATATGAACTTGCGCAAAACAAATTAGTAATTGTAAGCGGCTTAGCTTTAGGAATAGATGGCATTGCGCATGAAGCAACCTTAGATGCTAATGCAAAAACAGTTGCAATACTTGGATGTGGCATAGAAAAATCAAACATCTATCCTGTGCACAACAGAATGCTTGGGGAAAAAATAATTGATTGCGGAGGAAGCATCATTTCCGAACACCCAATTGGAACTCCTCCGTATAAAGCAAGCTTTCCAAGACGTAATCGTGTGATTTCCGGATTATCACTTGGCACACTTGTAGTTGAAGCAGCAGAAAAATCAGGAGCTTTGATTACGGCTCGTCACGCACTTGAGCAAAATAGAGAGGTCTTTGCAGTTCCAGGTCCAATTACAAGTGAATCATCAAAAGGCACAAATAATTTAATTAAAATGGGAGCCAAACCTGTAACAGAAGCAAGTGATATTTTGGATACACTCAACCTAAAACAAGCAGTTGAGTTTTCAGCAACAAAAGAAATCACCGCAGATACTGCAGAAGAAGCAAAACTATTAGATCATCTCAAACAAGAGCCAATTCATGTGGATGATTTAGGGCGCTTGACTAATCTGCCCGCAAGCACTATAAATGCAACATTAACCTTAATGGAAATGAAAGGCAAAGTGCGTCATTTAGGAGCAATGAAATACATACTAGCTAGATAACTATGAAAATTTCAACAGAACAAAAGTTCGCAATTCTATCATCCATCTTTGTTGCTGCTTTAATTGCGGCAAATTTACTTGGCAGTAAAATCACGACTATTCTTGGAGTATCAGTTTCTGTTGGTATTTTCGCGTATCCTTTGACATTTCTGATTACTGACTCAATAGAAGAAGTATTTGGAAAAGAAAAAGCAAAGCAGTTGATGTATGGAGCTTTGGTCGCGCAAATCTTAGTGCTCATTATTGTAGCTGTTGCAATTAAAATGCCCCCTGCAACTAGGTTTGAGCATAATGAGGCATATGGCCTAATCTTTGGCAATTCAATCCGTATTATTATTGCATCCTTAATTGCTTTCTTTCTTTCACAAACACATGATATTTGGGCATTTAGCTTTTGGAAAAAGCAAACACATGGAAAATTCCTTTGGTTCAGAAACAATCTCTCTACCTTCATAAGCCAGTTTATTGATACAACTTTGTTTATGTTTATCGCGTTCTATCAAGTAACTCCAAAATTTGATGTTCCATTTATCTTTTCACTTATTATTCCATATTGGCTATTTAAAATCGCATTTGCCGTAATTGATACTCCAATTGTTTACGGAATCGTAGCATGGCTAAAACAAGGACATCACAATTCAAACCCTACTACAAAGCAGTAGATTATCTTGAGAGCTTGGCAGCATCACAACATGACCAAGCGTACATGTACAATAGGAATTATAATCCACAGCAATACGTAGATAGAACCCGTGAATTAATAAAACTCCTCGGTAATCCTCACCGAGGTTTTAAGTATATCCATATTTCTGGCACTAGCGGCAAAGGTTCTACTGTAGCACTACTGCATAACATGCTTTACAAAACTTGCTACAAAGTTGGTTCATTTACTTCCCCGTACGCAACTACTTCTATTGAAAAAATTAAGGTTGATGACAAGCTAATTGATCCATTGGTATTTGCAAAACTTGTGGATGACATGAAGCCTGCGATTGAAAAGATGGATAAAAATTATAAGTATGGAAGGCCTAGTTATTTTGAAATATTCTTTGCAATCTCAATGTTGTATTTCAAAAAAATGAAATGCGATTATGTAATTATGGAAGTTGGATGTGGTGGAACCTATGATGCAGGCATGATTGTACCAAAAGCAATTATAGCAACCACAAATATTGGCTTAGATCATCAGCATTTGCTTGGCAATACTTTAGCGAAGATTGCTAAAGAAAAAGCAGGTATTATCAGAAAAAACTCTCACTTTTTTACAACAGAAAAAAGACCAAACTTATTAAAACTATTCAAGGATGTCTGCAAAAGACAAAACACTAAATATCACCATATTAAATCCAAAGGATTTGATGAATCAAACAAAAAACTAGCTTCAGCAATTGCTCATCATCTCAAGATTGACGATAACACCATCAATGACGCAATTACTCATACCACACTTCCCTGTCGCTTTGAAATAATCCAAAAAAATCCTTTGATAATTCTAGATGGCGCACATAATCCTGATAAGATTAGAAACGTTGTCCACAACCTAAAAAATTTGACATATGATACACTGTATACTATGTTTGCAAGCGGCACTACCAAGGATGCTAGTAAAATGCTTAAGCAACTTGCAAAAGTAAGCGATAAACTTATCTTGACCACTATCAAAGGAAAAGGTAGAAACTTCCATACTGCGAGCGAACTTAATAAATTTGCAAAATCATTTAAAGATAAATCACTAGAACAGAATCCAAAAAAAGCACTGCAAAGAGCACTAAAGAAATTAAAAAAGAATGATGCATTATTAATTACTGGCTCATTCTATTTAACAGGCGAACTAAGGAAAAATTGGATTACAGAAAATAATATTTTAAAGAATAGAGCACATGTCTAACTTAGTTATTGTAGAATCCCCAACTAAAGCCAAAACAATCACTAAATACTTAGGAAAAGACTACATAGTCAAATCATCATTTGGTCATCTTCGTGATCTTCCAAAAAAAGACATTGGTGTTGATGTTGATGACAACTATAGTCCTACCTATGTTGTGGATGATGAAAAGAAGCAAAAGACCGTTGATGAGCTAAAAAAAGCAGCTAAAAAAAGCAAATACATATACTTTGCAACTGATGAAGACCGCGAAGGCGAGGCAATTGCTTGGCATTTAGTAGAACTACTTAAACCTAAAAAAGAACAAGTAAAACGCATTACATTCCACGAAATTACAAAAGATGCGATTCAAGAATCTTTGCAAGAACCGCGCGACATTGATATGAAGCATGTTAATGCACAGCAAGCCCGCAGAATTCTTGATAGATTAGTTGGATATGAACTCTCCCCTTTCTTATGGAAAAAGGTGGCACGCGGACTTAGCGCAGGACGCGTACAATCCGTAGCAGTTCGCTTGATTGTTGAGCGTGAGCGCGAGATTCAAGCATTTAAGCCACAGGAATATTGGACTCTTGATGCAATATTCAATAAACAGAACGCACGCGGCGCGGACGCTCCCAGCGACCGTGACGCTGGAACGCTAGATCCAAAGAATCTCCCAGAAGGGCATTTTATTGCAAAGCTTAATGCAATTAATGGCAAAACCTTGGACAAATTTGCAATTGGAAACGAAAAAGATGCGAAAAAAATCTTTGAAGCATTAAAAGAATCTAAGTACACAATTACACGCATTGAAAAACGTGAAACTAAAAAGAAACCTTCTCCTCCTTTTACTACATCCACCTTACAACAAGATGGAAACCGCAAACTAGGATTTTCATCCAAACAGATAATGCGCATTGCTCAGCAATTGTATGAACAAGGATATATCACGTACATGCGTACAGATTCTTTGACTCTTTCTGGAAAATTCTTAGGAGATGCAAAATCATATTTAGAAAAAAACTTTGGAAAACAATATTCTCTGGATAAACCGCGCGCATTTAAGGCAAAATCAAAATCAGCACAAGAAGCGCATGAAGCAATTAGGCCAACAGAAGCAGCACAAGATCCTGATTCGCTAAAATCTACATTAGACCCTCATCAAACACGCTTGTATAGTTTAATTTGGAGACGAGCAATGGCTAGCCAAATGCCAGAAGCAATTATGGACAATACATCAGTTGATGTAAGTACTAAATCTGACAAAGAGTATATGTTCCGCGCAACAGGCCAGACCGTTAAATTTGATGGATTCTTAAAAATCTATCCAAATCTTCAACGAGAAGATATTCTTCCAGAACTTTCCGAAAAAGAAGAAGTTAATTTGGCAAAACTTGACCAAAATCAACATTTCACAGAACCACCGGCTCGTTACTCTGACGCCTCGCTCGTCAAGGCCTTAGAAGAATATGATATTGGCAGGCCATCTACGTACGCTCCTACGATTAGCACAGTTATTGACCGTGGGTATGTTGAACGTATTGAAAACCGCAGACTTAAGCCAACTGACATGGCCTTCTTGGTCACAGACATTTTAGTTAAGCATTTTGAAACTGTTGCTGATTACAAATTTACTGCTAAAATGGAAGATGAATTAGATGAAATAGCAGAAGGCAAACTTGAATGGAAAAAATCAATTAATGACTTTTATCAACCATTTAAAAAAAATCTCATGGAAAAAACAGAAACTTTAGATAAAAAGGAATTAACCGAAGAAAAGACAGATGAAGTATGCGATAAATGCAACCAGCCAATGATTATTAAAACTGGGCGCTTTGGCAGATTCTTAGCTTGCACAGGGTATCCAGACTGCAAAAACACCAAGCCAATCAACGGCAATGGCGAACCAGAAGAGCCAGAAACAACAGATGAAAAATGTGATGAATGCGGCGCACCCATGCAATTTAAGCATGGCAGATATGGAAAATTCTTAGGATGTACCAAATACCCAGATTGCAAAGGAATAAAAAACATTGAAAAGGGCACAGGCGTTACTTGCCCTGAATGCGGCAAAGGAGAAATTATAGAAAAAAAATCTAAAAAAGGCAGAACCTTTTTTGCGTGCAACCAATATCCAGACTGCAAAACAGCTTTCTTTGCCAAGCCAGTTGATGAAAAATGCCCAGACTGCGGTTCGCAATTAGTATTTGGGCCAAAAGGAACGCACAAATGCTCCAGCAAAGAATGCAAATTCTCTAAATCTGCAGAATAAAATCTATACTAAAAAAGGCGCTCTAAGCGCCTTTTTTAGTTGACAAAACAACTATTTCTCATCTAACCTATAATCATATGGCAACAATAGGCGACCTCATCAAAATCATTAATCAAGAAAAGCTCAAAGTAGACAAAGATCTTGTGCGCTTGGCTTATGATTTCGCAAAAGACGCGCACAAAGGACAAGTAAGAAAAAATGGAGAATCATATATAAATCATCCATTATGCACTGCCATAACTTTAGCAAAATACCATTTAGACCAAGATACAATTATAGCGGGCCTATTACATGATGTTCCAGAAGACACCGATAAATCATTAGCTGATGTAAAAAAAGAATTTGGGCCTAATGTCGCGAAACTAGTAGAAGGCATAACCAAGCTAGGTAAATTAAAATACCGCGGCATAGAGCGATACACAGAAAACTTGCGCAAGATGTTCGTGGCAATGGCGTCTGACATAAGAGTTATATTTATTAAATTCGCGGACCGTTTGCATAACTTAAAAACCCTTGATGCTTTGGAGTCAAAAAAGCAGGAGCGCATAGCGCGCGAAACTCTGGAAATCTACGCCCCTATCGCGAACCGTTTGGGTATTTGGCAGTTAAAAGGCCAGCTTGAGGATCTTTCATTTAAGTATTTATACACAAAAGACCATAAAGAGCTTAAAATCGCGCTTGATAAAAATTTCAGCGAACGCGGCGATCTTCTTAAAGAATTAAGACTCAAGGTCGCAGATATGCTCAAAAAAGAAAAAATAAAAATAATAGAAATTTCCGGGCGCACAAAAGACATGTGGAGCTTGTATAGAAAACTGCAAGCCCATAATAACGAGCTTCACCGCATTCATGATATTATCGCTTTAAGAATCATTGTTCCAGAGGTTGCTGACTGCTACAAAGCACTTGGGGTCGTCCATAATAAATGGCGCCCTATTACAAACAGGTTTAAAGATTACATTGCCCAGCCAAAGCCGAATGGATATCAATCTTTGCATACAACTGTTTTCTGCGACAGAGGCAAAACAGTTGAACTGCAAATAAAAACCCTTGCAATGCACCAAGCAGCTGAATATGGAATTGCCGCGCATTGGCATTATGATGAAAAAGGATCAATTAAGCTGGATGAAGGCCTTGATTGGGTTCAGGAACTTTCAAAGTGGCAAAAAGAAATTCAAGACAGCAAGCAATATCTTGATTCCCTGAAAATTGACGTGTTCCAAGACAGGATTTTTGTGTTTACCCCGAAAGGAGACGTGATTGATCTGCCTGAAAACTCAACTCCAATTGATTTTGCGTATCATATTCACACGGAAATCGGAGATAAAGCCACAACAGCGCGCGTAAACAATCAAATAGCAGCTCTGGATTCCCACCTAAAAAGCGGAGACATGGTAGAAATTGTAATCGAAAAAGGAAGAAAAGGCCCAAACAGAGACTGGCTGAAATTCGTAAAAACAAGAGCAGCGCGCGACAAAATAAAAGCTGGCTCTCCAAAGGGCCTATGGGGTACTATTGCGAGTCTTCGCGGAAAAGAATAGCTACTCTCCAATTAATTTTGCAACCAATCCTGAAAGTTCGTCATCTCCATAATACTCAATAGTGATCACTCCGAGGTTTTTTCCGCGCTTTCCAATTATTACTTTTGTGCCTAATATGTCCATGAGCTGTTTTTCGTATGCCACAATATTAGGATCCTTGTTCACAATATTGCGCGTGTGGCGGTTTACTTCTACTTTTTTCGCTTCTTGCGTTGTGTCGCCAATAGTCAGCTTTTCGTCAATTACCTTGCGGAACAATACCATTCTCTTATCATCATCTAAAACTTCAAGAATAGCGCGCGCGTGCCCGCTTGTTATTTTGCGCTCGCTAATGGCTTTCTGGATTTCAGCCGGCAAGCCTAATAATCGCACGGCATTTGATATTAAGGGCCTGCTTTTGCCGACCCGCTTTGCAATATCCTCGTGAGTAAGGCCAAATTCATCATTCAGCTTTTGGTAGGCTTCTGCCTCTTCTATTGGGTTAAGGTCAGAACGCTGGATATTTTCTATTAAAGCAAGCTCTAGGCGCTCTAATTCATTTGCCTCGCGCACAATAACCGGCACTTTTTTAAGTCCAGCTATTTTTGCCGCCCTGGTTCTGCGCTCTCCGGCTATGAGTTCGTATTTCCCGTCTTCAGCCCCAACAACAACCAAAGGCTGTATAATGCCATGCTCCTTAATTGAATCTGCGAGTTCCTGGATCTCTTCTTGTACAAAATGCTTGCGCGGCTGATGCCTGTTTGAAATAATCTTTTCAACAGATAGTTCCAGAATTTGCGAATTTGCGACCTTAAGATCAACAGAAGATCTGTCAGAAGATTTTGGTGATGATTTCGCAATTGTTGCTTTTTTCAGCTTTGCTTCAGCCTCTTGCTTACTTGGTATAAGCGAGCCCAGGCCGCGCCCTAATCCATAGTTTTGTTTTGCCATATATTATTATGATGTTTCATGCAGTTCTAATAGCTCGCGCGCTAGGCGCTCATATGCTTTTGCGCCTTTTGATTTTGGATCATAGTGTAAAATTGATTTTCCATAGGAAGGAGATTCTGTAAGCCTTACATTGCGCGGAATCACGCTGCGGAAAATTTTATCTGGAAAATGCTTGTATAATTCATGCATTACTTGTTCAGAAAGCTTTTGGCGTCCATCATACATTGTCAGCACTGCGCCAAGAACTTCAATTTCTGGCTTTATGTTTTCTTTTATAAGTGCAATAGTGTTCATGAGCTGTCCTAATCCCTCTAAAGCAAAATATTCCGCTTGAACAGGTATTAAAATCTCATCTGCCGCAACTAATCCATTTAAAGTTAATAATCCTAAAGAAGGAGGTGAATCTATTATAATATAGTCAAACTCATGCCGAACTTGATCTACCACATCAAACAAGCGAAACTCCCTTCTATCCATGTTTACAAGCTCAACTGATGCTCCAGCCAAGGCATTTGTCGCTGGAGCCACTTTTAAGCCGTCTAGCTCATGCTGATGCATAATAGAGCGCAAATCAGCATCTCCGTTTAGTACCTCATATAGCCCCTTTTCCAGCTCATTATGCGATATTCCTATTCCGCTTGTGGCATTTGCCTGCGGATCCAAGTCAACGAGCAATACGTATTTTCCAAGGGCCGCAAGATATACGGCTAAATTCACTGATGTGGTTGTTTTTCCAACCCCGCCTTTCTGGTTTACTACGGATATTATGCGTGCCATATATGATATTATAAAATAAATTCTGTACTTTGACAATACGCTGACTTTGATTTAGAATAGCTTTGTTGATACATAAGCCGGGATGGCGGAATTGGTAGACGCGCTGGACTCAAAATCCAGTGTCCCTAGGACATGAGAGTTCGAGTCTCTCTCCCGGCACCAACAAAAAACACCGACAAATGAGTCGGTATTTTTTGGTAGCGGGGGCGGGATTCGAACCCGCAACCTCCAGGTTATGGGCCTGGCGAGCTGCCATTGCTCTACCCCGCGCTGGTACCAGGGGTGGGGATCGAACCCACGACCTTGGGCTTATGAGTCCCACGCTCTAACCAACTGAGCTACCCTGGTGGGTCGTAGGCAGAAAACTGTAACAAATAATACCCATATTGTATACCATAGATTATTCCATTATGCAAGTTCTTCTGCTATAATCACAAGTGAGGACCAAACGAGAGCTTGCTCTCATTTGGTCCGAACGCAGTGATTACACGAAGTATAATTAGCCATATGTATATAACAGTGCACGCAGCTGCTGGAGCAGCAATAGGAACCCTAACCTTGAACCCAATACTCGCGTTTATTGGCGGATTTATCTCCCATTTAATCCTAGACATGATACCGCATGGTGATGAAGGAATACAAAAATGTATATGGTTTAAAACAAAAATGCAGTGCACAATTGCTGCCGCATTAATAGACTTTATAGGAGTAACTATTTTGCTTATCTTTTTAATAAATAGGGTTGATATTGCTCTATTGCCAAGCATAATAGCTGGAATGGCAGGCGGAATTGCACCAGACGCTTTATGGGGATTTCATGAATTAACCAAGACTCCTCTTTTGGGCTGGTATCGCAGATGGCATACTAATGGGCATAACTTTTTAACCAAGAAAAAAATCAACATTATTCAAGGATTATTAGTTCAAATACCCTTTCTTGCGGTGTTTGTCTGGTTTGCGCTTCAGTAAGCCTGCTACTGATAGTTTGGCGCCTCTTTTGTAATTTCAACATCATGCGGATGCGACTCTATAAGCCCAGCGCTTGTAATTCTTGTGAACTCTGCTTTTTTATGAAGCTCGCTTATATTTTTTGCACCTACATAAGCCATCCCGCTTCGCAGGCCTCCTTCTAATTGATATATAACATCATCTACTTTACCTCTATAAAGTATTCTTCCTTCAATTCCTTCTGGAACAAATTTTGAGCTGTCTTTAATTGAGGCTTGGCCATACCTGTCTTTGGATCCTTTTTTCATTGCTCCAATTGAGCCCATGCCTCTGTAAATT
>CEPX01041273.1_pt1 | contig 25858 bp, 40 predicted proteins | sample 361361 | NCBI WGS metagenome assembly CEPX01 (sample SAMEA2619974, study PRJEB7988) | marine metagenome | biome: marine biome (ENVO:00000447); feature: mesopelagic zone (ENVO:00000213) & marine oxygen minimum zone (ENVO:01000065); material: "saline water (ENVO:00002010), including plankton...
AACAATATTAGAAAAGAGTTTATATTAAAATGTTATGTTATTTACAAAACTTATTTAAAGAGGTAAAAAATAAGTAAACTTTATAAATGGAACTGATATCCTATGATACAGATAATACTCGATACAAACTTCCTTATGGCTGTGAGCCAGTTCAGGATAGATATATTCGCTGAGATCCAAAGAATCTGTGATTTTAGATATAAATTATGTATTATAGATAAGACTTTAGACGAGCTTAAAGGGCTTATTGAACACAATAAAGGCAAAGATGGCAAGGCAGCAAAGCTTGCATTGTCATTAATAAAACAGAAGCATATAAGCATCATCAAAACAGATAAAGACATGATTGTTGATGACTTAATCATGAACATAGTTAATAAGGAGCATATTGTCGCAACACAAGACAAAGAGCTTAAATCAAGATTAAAGCAAAAGAACATAAGCATAATATCAATAAGACAAAAAAAATATCTTAAACTTGAATAAAATGTTTTACAAATTAACAATAAAAGACCATATAAGAGTATCACCTACTCTGTTTGACTTATCTGTAGAAGAGGCTATACTGCAGGTTGTTAATAAGAAATATGAAGGGTTTATATCTATGGAAACCGGCATAGCTGTTACTGTAACAAATATAAACGAGATAGGTGAAGGTGTTATAATTCCAGGAGATGGCGCTTCTTATTATGATACAACTTTTGAGCTTATATCATTCAAGCCTGAGCAGCAGGAAATTATAGCTGGCAAGATAAGAGATATTACTGATTTTGGCGCATTTATCACTATGGGGCCAATCGATGGGATGATTCATATTTCACAGACTATGGATGATTTTGTTTCCTTTGGCAAGGATAAAGTTCTGGCCGGTAAGGAAAGCAAGAGATCATTGAAAGTTAACGATTTATGCAAAGCAAGAATAATTGCTGTTTCTTTCAAGGACGTTGCCAACCCTAAGCTGGGATTGACAATGAGACAGCCTTTTTTAGGCAGAGTAGATTGGATTGAAGAAGAAACAACTAAGAAGAAGAAAGCGCCTGCTAAAACCAGCGCTAAGGAAACCAAAGAGACTAAAAGTAAAAAAACTAAGGCTAAAAAATAAAATGAAAAAAGTATGCAAAAGCTGTAAATTGTTTGTAGAAGGGAATAACTGCCCAGTTTGTAAGGGCAACCAATTTAGTACAAACTGGCAGGGCAGGATTTTCATTGCTGACACTAACAAGTCAATGATTGCACAGAAGATGGGGATAACGGTCAAAGGCGAGTATGCTATCAAGGTAAGATAGATAACATAGATTACAATAAAAATGAATCTTGAAATTAAATCAAAAACTGAAAACCCTTTGCTTCATAGGATTGAAGTTAGGGCTGAACTAAATTTTACAGGCAGCACTCCATCTAAAGAAGCTGTTAAGAAACAAATTGCTGAGAAGACTGCTTCAAAGCCAGAGCTTACTATCATAAAAGAAATAAAAACAGCATTTGGCCTTGAGAAGGCTAATGCTTTGGCTTATGTTTACAAAGACGAAGAAAACATGAAAAAGATTGAGCCAAAGGAAGGCAAGAAGAAGAAAGGAGATAAGCCTAAGACTAAAGAGGAAAAGAAGCCTGAGGAAAAAGGAGACGCTAAGAAGGAGGAAGCTCCTAAGAAAGAAGAGCCTAAGGAAGAAGCAAAGCCTGAAGCTAAAGATGATAAGAAATAATTAAAAAATGGCAAAGAAAGCAAAAGGCAAGCCCCATAAACAAAACAAGAAAGGGGAAATATACGACGCATCAGGCAGTGAGCTTAAGAGAAAGAACAAGTCCTGTCCTAAATGCGGTGAAGGGGTCTTCCTTGCAAAGCATAGTGACAGAGAAAGCTGCGGCAAGTGCGGTTATACTAATTTTCTGGGAAAGAAAGAGTAAGATTGTTAAGAAATATTATCAAACTTCTGCCTGAAACACCAACAAATCTTCATTAGTTAATTTCTCTCCATTTTTCATTTTGTTTTGAACAATCTCTTCTTTGCTTTTGAGCTGCTCTTTAATTATTTCTTCTTTCTTTTCCTTCTTGCCTTGAACATTTTCTCTATACTTCTTATTTAATCCATTCATTACGCCAAGCTTCTCTTTCAGCGCTGCATTCACTGTAGTATATTTCATTTTCAGCTTAAAGAATTTCTGCAGCCACTCACTCTTTTTCTTCTTGAGCTCATCAATTCCTTTTATGATAGCTATGAATTCTTCATGTTTATTCTGTGCAGTTAATGCCCTGCTTTGTATTTTTTGATGAACATCATTTGAGCCATCTTTTAATATGTTTAAATCTTTAGAATTATCGCTTATCTCTTTGCCAAGCCCATACAAAACGCTTACTTCACCACTTTTTTTCTTAAGCACTTTTATCTTCTTCATTAATTCCTTTTCTTTTTCAAAGGACATGGCTTCTGTTTCTATCTTATATTCCATATCTTTTATGGTTCCTTTTATTCTAGAAGGATCACTTATCCCATGCTTTTCTATCAACGCTCTCTGCGATTCTCTTACTTCCTTAATTTTGAGAACATTCTGCCTGAATTCTGTATTCAGCACTTTTCTTAGCTCTTTATCGCCTTTAATCTGAGAAATAAGAGAGTCTCTTCCTGCTTTCAAGAGTCGAATTTTCTTTATAGCCTCATCAATGCCATTGTCATACTTCTCTTTATTTTCAAAGGCTGCTTCTTTCTCTTCATCAACAAGGGTTAGCTCTCTTCCTAAATCTACTATTTCCTTTCTGACTTTACCTAACTCTTTGGTTAAATCAGTTTCCTCTTCCCTTGAAAGCATTTTAAGCGTGTATTCTTAGCCGAATAAACTTGAAAGACCTTCAGCTGCTTTTTCTTCTGTCTTTTCATCTTCAGCAGGTTTTTCTTCTTTCTTTTTGCCTTCTTCCTTTTTCCCATCGCCTTTAGCTTCTCCTGCTGGAGCTGCCTGTGCAACTGGAACTGATGCTTTCTGTACAGCTTCGTCTATGTTAACTCCTTCAAGTGATGCTATTAAAGCTTTCACTCTACCATCATCTGGAGCAACGCCTGCTGCTTCAAGCACCTTCTTTACAGAAGGTTCATCTACTGTTTTACCTGCTTTGTGTAAAAGCAATGCTGCGTGTATATATTCCATTGTTAATTCCTCCTATTCAATCATGTTTTTTTATTAATTGCAAGTATGATGTTTATTCTCTCAAAGTGCCTTTCTTCTTAAGCTCTTCAAAGAGTTCTTCAGCTTTAGCCTGTTCTTCATCCTTTTCAGCTTTATCTTTCTTCTTTTTAGCTGCTAGATCATCCGCTTTAGGAATCTCTCCTGGCTTTAGCTGCTGCTTTTCTTCTTTAACTTCATCTTCTTTTTTCCTTTCTTCTTTTCTGATTTCTTCCTGTGTTTCTATTTCATTAACTATGAATTCAGCGCTTTTCTTCTTATCTTCTCCGCTTTCATGATCTTTCATATTCTGAACCATTTTATCAACTTCTCTGTCAGTCTTATCCATTACACGAGGTTTCTGCTCAGGCTTTGGCTCAGGTTCTTTAATTCGAGGTTCTTCTTTTTTATCTTCAGAAGGCTTAGATACTTCTTGTGATATTTCTTCTGCAAGCTCTTCAACAGGCTCTTTTTCTTTAGGCTGTTCTTCAACCGGTTTTTCCTCAGGCTTTTCTTCTTCAGCCTTTACCTCTTCCTTAGGTTCCTCAGTTTTGGCTTCTTCTTCAACTGGTTTTTCTTCTACTTTTACCTCTTCTACAGGAGCTGGTTCTTCCTTAGGCTTCTCTTCTGCCTTCTTTTCTTCAACAGGCTTTTCAGCTTCTTTTGGCTTTACTTCTACCTTTTTCTCAGGTATTTCCACGCCTGCTGCATCTTTCAAGCCAAGAGATTCCCTTTCAGCAGCTTCCAATGAATCGCTTACTGTTTCACTTGTAAGTATGTTGCATTCCTTTGCTATAGCTTTAGCAGCAAGACCTGCCTTGCCAACCAATAATTCAATTGTATCCTTTGTAGGATAACCAATTTCTACTGCAAGGTTTAATGCTGATGCACCTGCTTCACAAAGATTATTCATAAATTTCTCTTCATCAATGTCAAGCACATCTCTTAAGAATATTGTTCCTTTTTCATAAACTGCTGTAAGGTTAAGCCCTACTTCCATTGGTTTCTCTCCCAATTTTGCAAGAACATTAGCCATTTCTTCAGTGATAACTTCACCGCCTTTCACAAGCGTGCATTCTTCTTTCACTGCAACTTTTCCATCTTCAACACCAACTTTAAGGCCGACTGAGCTTAGCTCACTGATAACTGGCCCTGGAGCGAACTGTGTTGCACCTGGCTGGATTATTATATCTTTAGGAGCTTTCTGTCCTGCTTTTGCAGGAGCGCTGCTCTTGTTCTTTGATAATATCTTAAAAAGTTTGAAAGGATTTTCTTTTGTGAACACTAATGCTGGCATACCATCAAAATGCTCTGTCAAAGCTTCAACATTCTTTTTTGCTTCCTTTGACCGTTCAATAGCCAGCTTCATAAGCTTCTTTCTACTCATTCTTAACTCTATTGTTCCTCTTACTTGCCCTCTTATATTCTGCAGCTGCTGAGCTGGCAAGCTCTCAAGGTTTGCAACTGCAATTACAGGATATTTAGCAATATCATCAACATAATTTTTTACAATTTCCTTCTTATGCTCTGAAACATGCGCCATTTTTACTTTTTCTTTTCTTTCTCTATTTTGATAGGATGCCCCATTGTAAGCTTAAGGCACACATTCTTAACATTCTGCTTATCATTTGGAAGGTGTGATACCACTCCATTGTATATTATCATTAGATTATCATAAATCTTTTCCACATCATCATCTTCTTTACCAAGTTTGCATAATACATGAGAACTTGCTCTAATTGTAATTCTTAACGTCTTCTGCAGCTTTTCATATAAAGGTTTTATATCTGCAGTAGGCGGTAGAACACACCCTAATTTAGGGTTTGGCATCTTTCCTTTTGGCCCAAGAACTTTACCAAAGCTCATAGCAATCTTTGGCATGATTGTAGCTATTGCAACAAAATATTCATTATCTTTTGCTAGCTTTCTCATTAAAGCCTTATCCTTAGAAGTTCTCTCAAAATCTGACTCTTTTATAACTGCATCACAAACTTCCTTTGTTTTTGCTTCTAACTCATCAGGTACAAGCGCGCAGACTTTATTCTTCTGACCTCTACCTTCATGTAATGTTATAAAGAAATCCTTTTGATGCTCAGGCTTTTTCAGATCAAGCCCTTTAAGATTGATTAGCAAATCCACTGACTGCTTAAAGTTTCGCTTCTTGCTGTCTTTCTTAGCCTTCTCTAAAGTGCTTAGTATTAGTTTCTTATCCATTTTAATGCCCTCCTACTCACATATAGTAGAGTAGTCTACGGGTTATATACCTTAGAAATGCGAAATGGTTTATAAATGTTAGGGTTTTTAATAAAAATTTCCAAATCTCAAAAGGTTTAAATATCAGCAATCAAAGGATAAGCTAAACATTCATGAAAATAAGATGATAACTTTAATAGAATTACTATTATTTTGGTCAATCTTTGATATACCATATATCCTTTACAGAACTATTTTCTACTTTTCTTACAAAAGAAAGATTAAATCATTGAATAAGCCGTTTGTTTCTATTCTAGTTCCTGCATATAATGAAGAATTAAGTGTTGAAACAACTTTATTATCCTGTGTTAACCAAACGTATCCTAATTATGAAATAATTGTAATCAATGATGGGAGTAAAGATGAGACACCGCAGATTGTTGATAGATTCATTGAAGATTATCGTTTGCATAATGTAAAATTAATTAACCAAAAGAACCAGGGAAAAGCAAAAGCACTGAATAAAGGCTTATTCCATTCAAGAGGTAAATTCGTAATAACAGTAGATGCAGATTCTAAATTGCATCATAGAGCTATTGAGCTTATCATGGCAAAGTTTACAAATAATAAAATTGGTGCTGTGGCAGGTAACGTGGTTGCTATATCGCACAAAAAGTTATTAAGCGATATTCAAAAATTAGAATATGAGATTAGCACCCATTTTTTAAGAGAATCACAGAGCGTTATAGGTTCTGTTACTATTACACCTGGTGCGTTTTCTGCATACCGTAAAAAGGCGTTAAAAAAATTTGAAGAAGGAACATTGACTGAAGATTTTGACAGTTCTTTGAAAGTTTTAGAAGAAGGCAGTGAGATAGTTATTGCTGCAGATGCTTTATGTTACACCCAAGTTCCTCTTAACTATACAGATATAATAAAACAAAGAATAAGGTGGCAACAGGGAGGTTTAGAAGTTTTCTCTAAGCATTTATTCCATGAAAAAAGATTTTTTGTGTCTTTAGAAATGTTCTTAATCTTTTTCTTCGGATTTTATGGGCTTTTCCCTAAGATTCTAACATTTATGATTATTCCTATTACTCTTTTTTCTTCAGATATTTCTTCCTATTTACAAGGTTTTGGTTTATTTTTTATTTACTTTAGTTGTATATGGCTTATCAAGCTGCTCATAATTGGAGAAAAGAAATTAAAGATGTATGCTATAGTACCAGTATTTATAGTCTATTGGTATACTTTAATATTATATTCTATACTCGCAGCTCAAATTATAGTATTTAATAAAGATAAAAAATGGGGAACTCTAAAAAGATACCGTATTTGAAAGAAGTGCTCATATATTTGACAAAGTATCTCATAATACTTTTTGCACTTAGAGCTACTTTTAGCTACATAAACCTTCTTGAGTTCATGTTCCTTCTTATTTTATGTTTGTTTTTAGCTTTCCCAATAAAAATTTATTATCTTCCCATCTTTATAATTAATTACTTTGTATTTTATTATTTAGGCTCTTTCATCAATTCCGATTTATTACTATTGTTTGTTTATTTGTTGAATACCTTAATAAATACCTTTATAATAATGATTTATATTAAGTTTCATGTTATTAAAAAAGAAACAGAAACTCCTAAATAATTATTTTTCTCTTTAATCACCTTTCCACAACAACTTTTAAAAACCACAACAATCCCATATATACAATGAAAATATCTATATTGGGCGGAGGAGGCAGATGGGGCATCACTCTTGCAGCTCTCTATGGAACTAAATATCTTAATGATGATAATGTTAATATAAATCTCTGTATACATCCTGAGAGCAAGGCTTACCGTCATTCTTTAGCAGATTATGTGAGCAAACATAGGCATATACTAAAGAAAGGCTTCCGCCATGTAAAACTTCCAGAGAATGTTTCTGTTTCTGACAATCTTGAAGACATTGTTGGCTCTGATATTGTTATCTCAACTATACCTTCAAAATATCTCAAAGATTACTTATTCAAACTCAAAGATCTTGATTTTAGTCTGTTTGTGAACGCTTCAAAAGGTGTTATAGATGATAAACCAATCTCATATGCTTTTGAAGAGATTATGCCTGACAAACCTTATGCAGTATTATCAGGCCCGAACATTGCCAGTGAAGTTGCTTCAAATTTTGATAACAGCCTTGTAAAAAGAGCAAAGGATTTCTTTAATAAAAACACTGAAAAACAACCAGCATGCTCAGTGCTCGCCTTTGACCCAGGAAAAGTAAATTCAAGCCTTCTTTCCAAGTTAGAATACAATCCTTATCTAAATTTATACAGAAGCGAAGATGTCAAATCCATTGAATATTGCGGAGTTCTTAAACAGGTTTATGCTATGGCTCTTGGAGCTTGTGTCGGACTTGGTTTTAAAAGTAATGCAGTTGCAAATTTTTTCTATGCCTGCGGTGAAGATATCAAAAGAACCCTTGAATATTTAAAATTAAATCCTGAGGCATATAACACTCCTGCTGGTTTTCTTGACTTAAAAGTTACTTCCGAATTTGGAAGGAACGGAAGGATTGGAAAGTATATGGCAAAGTACGGCTTAAAAGCTGCTAAGAGAAAGATGAAGCATGAATGTGTTGAAGGTTTGAGAATCATTGAGTCTATGCATAACTTAACAATTGAAAACAACCTTCCCATCTTAGAAGAGTTATATGCTGTAGTTCATGAAGGAAAAGAACTAAAGAAGGCAAAAGAAGATTTAGTTTATTACAAAAAATCACATAAGATAAAGGATTATTTACGTAAAAAGAAGCAAAGGATGTCAAAAGAGTCATATCATCCCAGCAAGATAGTAAGCAGCTCCAGAACTCAAAAGACCTAACAAAACACCCTTAATTATTGCTCCTTTCTTTGCTTTAAGATAATATGATGATATTACCACTACAACCCAAAGTATAAACGCAAATACTGTGAATAAAGTATCTTTATAGAACAATGAACTAAACCCCCATAATACAAAACCCCTTGCAATGTGCATATTAGATTTTTTCACAATAAAAGAAAATCCAACTAACACAGCCAATGCTATCAACAACTGATAAACAAAGATATTATATTTTCCTATGACTGCTCTTATAATCAGAATAAAATAGAAAGGTATTGAACCTAATGCAATAGAATCTCTTGCAATTTCTTTTATTAGTTTATTACTTTTCATTATTTTTATTGTAAATCTTAGAATATAAAAGTTTTTCCTTATCTACTATCAACCTTCCATAAACTTTCTCATCATTGGATGCATGTCCATCATATGCTGCTGAGCAATCTCTTCATATAGCTTATAGATTATCATCACTGATAGTAATATTCCTGTTCCAGAGCTAAGCGCGCCAGATAAATCTGCAAGCGCTGCTAACAATCCAACTGTCAAAGCTCCCATAATAGCCAAAGGCCAGATATATCTATTAAGCAATCTTTCAAGGATTCTTTCATCTCTTCTAAATCCAGGTATTTGCAAGCCAGAATTCAACATTTGCTTTGCTTGTGACCTTGCATCCATGCCAGCTGTTTGAACCCAAAATATTGAGAACATCATAGCACCTAACATCATTACAAGTATATAGACTGCTGAATGCCCTAAATCTGACCATAAGAAACTGCCTTTGATTATCCTGCCTACAAGGTCAGGTGAATAAAGCCAGCTCACAATGCCTGATACTGGCGTATTGCCCACAAACCTTCCAAGGAACGGATGTCCCCAGTTCTGCAATAATCTCGCCCATAATTGTATATTCGCCATCAATGCTGCTACTAATATAACCGGAATATTTGATGTATAAATAAAGCTTAACGGCCATCTTACTCCATGCCCTCTCACTCTTCCGAATGATAATGGTATTTCTACTTTCATTGCCTGCGCATATACTGCTATTGCAAACACTAATGCTGTTGCTATTACTCCTGCTAACATTAAGCCTGCTGTCCTTGGATCTCCTGCTGCCAAAGACTGAAACAATGCAGGTATTGCTCCTGTTGCAATACTAGGGTTTGCAGGTGAAGGTAAAGGTGAAAATGCTCTTATGAATATTTGTTCTGAAACACCAGCCACAATAAACAGTGAAATCCCAGAGCCAAAGCCCCATTTGGATATTATTTCATCCATGAAAAGTATGAGCATGCCTCCTAAAAACAATTGGAATATTAACAATAACTGAAACTGGAAGTAAAGCGGTGTGCCAGCAAACTGAGATGCTGGAGCTAACCCTCCCATGAATACATAGATTGCTGCTTCAAAGATTATGAAAAATATTGCAAGCAGTTTCTGTATTCCCTGAAAGTTCTGCTTTCCTTCATGCGAGTTTAAGTCAAACTTTACTATTCCAGAACCGTTAAGCAATTGCAGCACGATTGATGCTGTTACTATTGGTCCTATTCCTAAAGATATTATTGAGCCAAACTTAGCTCCTAAGATGATAGATAAGTATTCAAACTGTTGTAATGCATTAGGCCCTAACCCAAATAAGGGTATCATGCCCAGAATAAAGAATAATATTAATACAAGAATTGTCCATTTAATTTTTTCCTTGAAAGAGAGCCTTTTCTGTGTTGGAGCTGCAACTTCCGGAAGATTTAGTATAAGTTTCTTAAAAAAGCTCATTTTTCAGGCACAAACTATTTTTTAGGCTCAGCTTCAGCTTTCACAGGCTCTTTCTCTTTTTGAGTGCCTGTTTCAGGCTTTGGCTTAGCTTCATCAGACTTCTTAGGATTATTAACAGGTTGTTCAGGTTTCTCCTTCTTAGGCTCTACTACAACTTTCCCGCCTGCTGCTTCAACTTTGCTTACAGCTTTTGCTGATGCAGTTCTAACGATAATATTATATTTTCTTGTGGCTTTTCCTTTTCCAAGCAGCTTATTATACTTTAGCTTGCCAAGATCAATCTCAAAAAGCCCTGATTTTTCTGTAATATTTTTCAAAGCAACTAATTTTTCAAACTGAAGCTCAATATCAGAAATATTTATACTTTTAACTGCTCTTTCAAACCCTAGTCTTTTGAAGTTACGCCTTCCAAAATATTTGTTATCTTTCCAAATACTAGGTTTCTTAACATCTCCTCTCTTACCAGTACCTGCATTTCCTCTTCCGCCTCTACTGCCAGCGCCTCTATGCTTCTTTTTAGCACCCCAGCCATGAGTATGATAACCTCTCTGTCTGATATTTTTTCTACGTCTGTTGATTGTCATTTCTTCACACCTTATAATCAAATCATCTTCATAATAAGCTCTTTAATCTTCTCTTTTCTATTACCTAACACTCCACCTTTAGAAAACGGCGTTTTAATTCCTTTTTTCTCAAATCCACCTCTTGGCGGGCTTAATCTGAAATATTTTTTATATTTTTTATTATCAGAAACAAAATATCTGCCTTTATAGTTTATTTTATTCTTGCTGTCAGCTTCTCTTCCCTTATATTCTTCTCCTTTCTTTTCTACCAGCAATTTATAAGTTTCATCATCAATCTCTCCCCATGTGATATAATCCTTAGCTTTCTTTACCATGCCAATTATAGCAGGAATATTAGGAAGCACAACACAATAGTTTTTCCTATAAAGCCTAAGCATGTCAAGAGTATCATTTATGTCTCCTCTTAGATTGATAAGCCCTCTTATTCTTATGACTGCTATATTCTTAGCAGTATTCTTTTCTGTTTTCATTCCAGTTTTCTCTTCAGGCTTTTTCTCTGTCTCGCTTTCCATTTTTCTATGATTCTAATTTCATACTTCCTTCAATTATTCCAAGTTTTTCTATATCATCTGGCTTAATTTTAACTATCATCAATTGCTTTAGCGCTTCGAAACAAGCTTTGATTACATTCGTATTTGTTGCAGTTTTCCCTATCACATTTGACCATACATCTTTTATGCCTGCAAGGGCTAACATTTTCTTGCACTCTCCATTTATGCAAAGCCCTGTCCCTTTAGGAGCAGGCATTAATGTAATTATTACTGAACCACATTTGCCTTGTACTTTGAAAGGTATACTATGAGCTGTTTTGCAACCGCATTCCCAGCTGCCGCACCCTCTTCTTATTTTGATAAGATTAAGCTTGGCATTTCTCATTGCTTTTTCTCTGGCAGGCACAGTTTCCTTACTTTTTCCATATCCTATGCCGATATATCCATTTTTATTTCCCATGGCTGCAGTAGTTGCAAACTTAGGCTTGTTTCCTTCTCTTGTCTTTTTCTGTGTCTGTTTGAAAACTCTTCTCTGGCCTCCCCCAAACTTTCCTTTTGACTGGCCTACTAAAAGAAGCTCAACTTCTGCATCAGGAAAGAAACAATCAACTATTTCAGGTTCTATATATTTAATACCATTGTCAAGTATTTCATCAATATCTTTTATATCTCCTTTTTTAACCTGCTCACCTAATGACGTTCTTGGCTTCCAATTCTCTTTATCAAAAGCAACCGGCTTGCCACGTTCTCTGCCATATGATGATTTCTTTTTATTAGAATCATTTCTCCTACCTCTAGCTGGTCCACTTCCTCCTTTTATTTCAGGAGATACATCTTTTGTTTTCACAGTTTCTTCTTTTACTTGTTCCTCATCTTTCTTGTCTTCAGCCATTTTGATTTTAACCTAATATTTTTTTCTTAATACTTTCAAATAAATCTTTATGTTTCCCTATAATAAGTTCCTCTGAAGGAAATATATCCTCTGAATGAGGCACAGATATTCCTGCATCCACAACGCCTTTAAGCGCTGCATAAACTTTAGATTTCTTAGTATTAGGACAACCTCCTTTATCAAGTACCATCTCATTTAGCTTTTTATCTTTCGCTTTCTTTCCCAGTAAACACCCAGTAAGATATGCAACTGTCCTGTTTCCTCTGCTTTTGTCCCAGCCATATTCTTTCTGTAATTGTTTCGAAGATGCTGACACCAGAACCTTATCTCCTTCTGGATTGTATTCCACTGCTTGAAGACTTATATTTTTCAATGACATTCTTATTACTAATCTTAACTTATGAGAGGATAATAACCTTAATCTGGTTTTATAATTAGTTTTTCCTTCTCTTTTCCTTTTATATTCCACGTTATATGTCTTACTGTTTATCTTTTTCATTTGTAATTACTCATTTTTCTCTAAAAGGTTTTGTTCCCCAATGTAAAGCTTTACGTGCCTTTTGTTTCTGAAAAATCCGCTTTTGATTTTCAAGTAAAGCATTCTGTATGATTTTGTACTTATACGATTTCTAAGTTTTAGCTCCTTAATAAGTTCTCTTTGCGCTCTTACAAGGTTTATCCACCGTCTCTTCTTTCCCATTCTAAGATTTTTAGTTCCTTTCCTTGAACCATAACCTCTTTGCCTTCCTTTTCTTTTCTGCTCTTTATTCTTCCTTGTTCTTGATTTTGATATGCTTGTTACAGCTTTTCGCTTGATAGCTTTCTCTTTGATAAGGCCTCTTACATCTACTTTAGTGATTGCCTTCTTGATATCCTCCATTCTAAGCGAATCAAGTTTTATCCTTTTCGGCGAACACTTGAGTATTTGCGCTGCAAGCCTTTTTTGAATTATTTTTGCCATTTGAATTACCTTATATCAATATACTATTCCTTCTTTGTCAACAGCTTATCTTTTTCCTTTTTCTGCTCTTTTTCCTCTTTCTTGACTTTTTCAGCAAGTTCATCAGCTGTCTCTTCTTTCTTATTATCTTTTTCTGCTTCTTTCTTATCTTTCTCTTTTTTCTTCTCAATCCTTTGTTTTTCTTTTTCTTTCTGCTCTTTCAGCAGTCTTTGTTTGTTTTCCTTTCTTGCTTTTAGCTGTTTTTCAATTTTAGCAAGGAAAGCTGGAACATCTTTCATATTTGATATTGTAAGCGCCATATCTTTTGCTTTTTTAAGCAGTTCAATCTTATTTCTTAATCCTACATTTTTTTTTATAATAACACTTTCTGTATCTTTATTGATTTTTTCTAATTCTCTCATATTACTTACAAGGATAGGTTTCATGCCATTCCTGTCCATCCCTCTTACTAATACAGGAGATTTATATCCTAACCTGACACTTTTCCTATAACCAGCACGAGAAAGTCTCATCTTAGACTGTAACCCTTTAGGTTTTCTCCATTTGATTATCAATCTTTTCTTCTTATGAGTATCCTGTCTAATAAAATTAGGCTTCTTTGCTTTTAGTGCCTTTCTATGTTTCAAGAGTTTGTTTATATCTGCCATTTTATATTATTTATAACTTAATTTCCTTGCCATCTTTTTCTATTATGTAAAGACCATCCATGTAAACCCTTTTGTCAAATCCTGTTCTTTTGGTCATAGTCTCAATAGATGCTGCTGTCTGTGCAGCAAGTTCTTTATCAAAAGAGCTCACTACTACTATGTCTCCTTCAACTTTTACTTCAACTCCTTCTGCAATGCCAAGTTTTCTGGGAATGGTTTCTCCAAAAAAGTTTTTGATAATAAATTCATTATTATTTGCTGAAACAGTCATAGGGAAATGGCTTGAACATATTTTTAGCTTGTACATATGCCCTTCACTTAAACCTTTTATCATATTCTTTAAATGAGCCTTGAAAGTTCCTATGATTTTCTTTTCCATCCTTGAAGGCTTGTTAGCAGCTAGTTTGACCTTATTACCTTCTACTGAAAAACCTGCTTTTTTGCTAAACAACTTCCTTTTCAGTTCATTCTTATCAGATTTCAAAGTAATTTCATTGCCTTCAGAGCTTGCGCTTATTCCTTCCGGCATTTCTACTTCCTCTTCGATTTTGTCAGGTCTCATTTGATTATATAACTGTAAAGTATTAATATACATAAGCTATCAGCTTGCCTCCAACTCCTTTCTTCTTAGCTTCACTATTAATCTTAAGGCCTAATGATGTTGATACTATCAAAACTCCAAAATTATTAGATGGAAGATACCTTTTCTCAAATTTTTCATAACCCTCCTTTTTAATAAAGAATCTTGGCTTGATAACACCTGTTTTATTTATCTTTCCTAACAGGTTCACTTGCAGCATATTACCTTTGCTGTCTTCTAACTCCTTAAAACTGCCTATATAACCTTCAGCATTCAGTATTTCCAAAACCTTTTTTATCAGTTTTGAAACTGGCTTGATTATACATTCCTTCTGTTCCCTGTTTTCTGCGTTCATTATCTTTGATAATGCGCTTGCTAATGGATCATTCATTGACATTTTGTATCACTCAACTATATTTTTTAAAACCAATCTTTGAGGCTATTTCTCTAAAGCATTGTCTGCAAAAGTGCAGATCATATTTGCTTATATGTGCCTTGACTCTCCCGCATCTTTTGCATTTCTGCAAGCTAAACCCACAGCTTCTTTCTTTAGGGGCATTGAATTTCATATATCTATTCAATATAGCTGGCTTAACTTTTAGCTGTTTTATCATTTTCCTGAAATCGCTTGCAGTCATTCTTCCTCACCCATTTTCACATTAAACTTTTTCTTCATGAAATTAATTGCTTCCTTTTTTGTGATTAAATGATTCTTGCCAATTTTCCTACTAGCAATTCTTTTATCCTTAACTCTGAGTCCTCCTGCCCTTTTAAGGGATATACTTACTCCAAGTCCAATTAAAGGTATATCCGGGCTGTACTTAACGCTTGGTATGTCAATATATTCTTTAATGCCAAAAGATACATTCCCATTATTATCAAACTGCTTTTCATCCATTCTGTTCTCTATGCCTTCCAAAAGAACAGTTAATAGTTCAATTGCCTTTTTACCTCTTAATGTAAGCTTACATCCAATAGTAAGACCTGGCCTTATGCCCCAATCAGGGATTCTTTTTGTGGTTGCTGTTGCAACAGCTTTTGTACCAGTAATGTGTTTTATCAGTTTAAGGCCATTATCCAAAACTCCTTGATCTTTTCCTGTGCCTATGTTTATAGTAATCTTATCTATTTTTATAGCTCTCATAGGATTTTCACTGTTTTCAGAGCTTTTGCTAGTATTTGCACTTTCCATATTTCCTTTATTATCTTGTGATTCTACCATTTTATTCGTCTACTGTTATGCTTGGCTTGGCTTTCCCAATAACAAACGCATAATTTTTAAGAGATTCATATTGTTCTCCTGATTTAAGCTTATAAACAACTTTTTTATCTTTAATATCAACTACTGTTCCTGTTCCACCCACATGCCTTCCCCCTATTAAGAATATTACAGAACCTTTTTCAAGAGTAATATGCTCTTTAACTTTCTGAGAAGGAAGCTCTATTATCAGTGAGTCTCCTATACTATACTTAACTTTATCATTAACTATTATGTTTCTGCTGTCTTCAAGGTTAATCTGTACCTTTTTATTTTTTAGAATAGTTTTTCCTATTACTCTGCATGGCTTAACTCCTGCCTCAGAATCTTTAATTGATTTCATATACAATTCTCCTTTCTTGTTCAGGAGTATTCTGTAATATTTCTTTGTAAGCGGTATTGACAATGTGTCCATGAAACCTGTAATAAAATGATTCTCTTTTCTTCTTACATTATCCACTAAAATTTCCTGATTATTTAGTATATATTTCACTTCTCTCATTGTGTTGGCAAGTTTAAGCAAATCTCTTAACACAACACTAAGAGGCATACCTAAAGAAAACTTATGCATGCCAGGGTTTGGCCTGATTATGAATGTATTTTCCTTTTTCCTTATTTCCCATGATTTGGGAGCTGTCAATCTTTTCAAATGTCTTTTAACCATTTTTCTTCACTTGTTTTACCGGTTTCTGTTTAACCTGTTTTTCTGTTTTGTCTTTTGTTTTTATCCTATCCAAGATTTTTTGTCTTTCTTTGTCTTCCAAAACTAATTCTGTGATTATCAAATTTGAAGGATATAATGGGAAAAATGCTGTGTTCCCATCTTTTTTAGTAACTGTTATACCAGCAACATAAATTCTACTGTTCTTAAGGTCAACTTTGTCAACTTTCCCGGTTTTGCCTTTAAATTGTCCTCTTACTATTTTAACAGTATCCTTTTTTCTTAGTGTAACTGCTCTTCTGCCATACTTTGCTCTTAATTCCTTAGACAGATGCGCTCTGACAAACTTCTGTTTTATATGAAGAGGAGCATTGAATCTAAACTTTCTCTGCTTCCTTGGCTGTTTGCTGGATTTCCATGAATTACTGAATTGTTTTTTCATTGTTATTTACCTATTTTAAATCATACAATTATGCTTGCAATTTTTGCTATTCCAGGCCACCTTGCGCATACTTCTTTTGCAACAGCGCCTTTAATCATAGTACCCTTAGGACTGCCGCCTTTATCATCTTTCAGTACAACAGCAGAGTTATCTTCAAACTTAATCCTTGTGCCATCAGGCCTTTTGTATTCTTTTCTTTGCCTTACTATGACTGCATAAACTTTTTGCTTTTTCATCTCAGGCTTTCCTCTTCTAACAGATGCAAGCACTAAATCGCTCACTCCCGCGGAAGGTATTCTGCCTTTGACTGTTTTAGCACCTACTACTGAAAACACTCTTAACAATTTTGCTCCTGAGTTATCACATGTCTTTACCATGCTTCCTACGGGCAATGCCCTTGTGATTCTAAATTCTGTTGATTTCATTCTGATTCTTCCTTATTTTTATTGGTTTTATCTGCCTTTTCTTCTTTCTTCTCTTCCTTCACTTTCTTTTCTTCTGTCTTAACTTCTTTTTTAGTTTCTTTTATTTCTTCTTTAGTTTCTTCAGGTTCTTCCTTTTTATCTTTCATTACTTTACTGCTTTCCAATGCTTCTTCTCTCTGCTCAAACATGACATCTTCACCAAGCTTTTCTACTATCACAAACTTCTTTGTCTTGCTCAATGGCTTGCATTCAACAATTTTTACAAAGTCTCCTTCTTTAGCATTGATACATGAAGGATTATGAACACGCAGTTTAGACCTTTTCTTAAGGTATCTTTCATACTTAGGCACATACTCTCTCCTTTTCCATACAACAGTTGCAGTCTGGTGAGTATCTTTTGACGTAAGTACTCCTATGAAAACCCTGCCTCTCAGCTTTATACTACCATGGAAAGGACATTTGTTGTCTTCACATTTCTTGTTAGGAGCTTTTAACCCCATTCCAACTTCCTTATTTTTAGTTTCTGTTTTCTTTTGACTCATTTTAATGCTCTCTTGTTCATTATTTTATGATTATTTTATCCTATCTTCAGGCCTTTTAACTAAAAGCAGGCCTTTAACTCTGATTTTTCCGCCTTTTGGGCTGAACTCAAATATGTTTTCTTCCTTGATATAATTGCTTACTTCTCCCTTGTCATCCTTTAACACAAGCATATTCCTTGTTTCATCAACCACTTTTCCTTTTTTACCTGTGTTGAACCTGTTCCTTGACTCAACAATCTCCACTTCCAAGCCAATCAGTTCACCGCTTATAAGTTTTGATGTTGAGTTCATTTTGCTGGTTCTTTTTTCTCACTGCTTCACTAATTTTTTACTTTTTCCAGCTTTTTTATATCATTATTTTATTATTATTGTTTCAGGCGCAAACCCCGATTGTATCAATATTTCCCTGACTCTTTGCTTATGGTCGCCTTGCAGTTCTATTACTCCTGTTTTGGACGTACCGCCACATGCCAGGCTGCTTTTCAGCTTTTTCGTTAGTTCTTTCATATCAATTTCTTTGTCGTCTATGCCATCAATCATTGTATATTTTTTTCCAAATTTTCTTTTTTCAATCTTTACTATTATCTGCTGGTTCTCTTTCGCAATGCTTTCACACGCGCAAATCTCTTTTGGTAAACCACATTTTTCGCATATTTCACCCATTCTTTATTTTTCACCTTCCGGTTTTTTTTCCAGTTTTTTATATTTCTTTTGCAGCAAGGTCAATATCCTTGCTATTGTTTTCTTTATGATTTTGATTTGTTTTGGATTTTTAGCGGACGTACCTGTACTTTTTTGAACATTAAGCTTGATTAACTCTTTTCTTAGCTCTTCAAGCTTTGTTTTCAACTCTTGCGGGTTGATTGTCCTTAATTCCTTATTCTTTAACATCGCCATTTTCTTCCTTATTAGACTTATCTTCCTTGTCTTCTTTCTTTTTCTTGTCTTCTTTATCAACTGAATCAGTATCGGATGCAGCTTGAGCATCTTTTGCGCCTTTTTCTACTTCATTTTTCTTATCTTTTGTTTTTTTATCCTTAGCATTCTCTGATTTTTTCTTATCTTTATCATCTTTTTTGCTGTTCTTTTTCTCAGCACTTTTATCTTTGTCTTCTTCAGGCTTCTTATCATCTTTATCAGTATCAGTACTCTCTTCGCCTTCTTCAACAATTTCTTCAACTTCACTTTTTAACATTATTTTGTCAGGCAGTTCTATATCTGGTGGCATGATCTTTACCTGTATTCCTACCATCCCTGACTTAAGTAAAGCATTAGTGGTCGCTTTTTTTATGCCTTCCTGGCTTATGTCTCCACTTTTCTTCAAATAACCCTTATAAAATCTCCATCTTTTAGCTCTTGAGCTTGGTATTTTCCCAGAGATAAGTATTTCTACTCCTAATGCACCTGCTTCAAGGACATTAGTCATTGTTTTATGGCCAATACCTTTAAATCTTGACGCTCCGAATCTTTCCAAAGAGTTTGCTATCATTTCAGCAATTATTTGCGCATCTAAGTTAATATTTTCCACTTCACTTATTTCTATTTGAGGATTTTCCAAATTAAACTTTTTCTTTATTGCATTTGTTAGTTTCTTTATGTTTTGGCCTTTCTTGCCTACTATTAATCCTGGCCTTGAAGCATGTATTATTACTTTAACTCCTAAAGGTGTTTTCACCATTTTTGTATGGCTGTGTCCTACTCTTTTGAGGTTTTCTTCTATATATTCCTGTACTAAAAACTCTTTTGTCCTTTGTGCAACGAATTTTCTTTCAATCATTTTTTATTTTCTTCCTTTTGATTATTATCAGCATTTTTAGGCTTTTCTTCACTAACTGCTGCCTTTTTTTCAGGTTTCTTCTGTTTTTTAACTTCATCAACTATGGATTCAGCGCTTTTCTTCTTATCTTCTCCGCTTTCATGATCTTTCACATCCTGAACCATCTTATCAACTTTTTTGTCAACCTTATCACTTATAGAAGGCTTCTGCTCAGTTGGTTTAGCTTCCTCTTTTTTATCCTTACTTTGCTTACCTTCTTCCACAACAACTTCTATGTGTGTCCTTTTCGCTTTTCTTCTTCTTTGTCTTCCAGCATGCCATGGCGCTGATGCCATTTGAGCACTAATATGAGATATAACAAGATTATCCTTGTTCATTTCATTTGAAATTGCATTGCTTTCTGCTGATTTTAATAAGTCTAATATTTCCTGTGAAGTTTTAATAGGATATCTTCCAGGCCCTATGCCTGTTTTATGTCCCATGTCCATGTTAAATCTCTTGAAAGGAATAGCTGCCTTCTTAACTATTACGGCTTCCAATACTTCTTTCGCCTTTGTTACATTCATATGCCTAATAAAGTTGCATATTTCAATGCTCTTCTTTGTTGAAATAGGCATACTTCTACCAAAAGCTCTTGCCATGCTTTCCTTATTATATTTTGATGAATAGTTATACATTTTAATGTCCCTTCATTTATTTCACTGACACGCTCGCACTTGATCTTGTTGCTCCAACTCCCGGAGCTGAATGTGTTCCTCTTTTTCTTGTTAACACAAATTCGCCAAGCAAATGGCCTATCATATTTTCCTGAATATTAACTTGATCGAAAACTTTTCCACTGTAAACAAGTATGTCCATTCCAACCATGTTAGGCAACACCATCATATCTCTACAATGCGTTTTGATTGTTTTCTTTGATTTTCCTTCATTATGTTTCTTTACTTCTGCTAATAAGATTTTTTGTGCATCGGTGAATCCCCTTAATAATGACCTTCTCTGCCTTGCAGGCATGATGCCAGCTAATTCTTTTATACTAAACGCTTTTATTTCTTCCAATGTTTTTCCTTTGTATGTAAATTCTTTTTTCATTGCAATCATTCCTTAGTTTTAACGTTTTTTCCTGCCTGTGCTTTTAGGTGACAACATACCAACCTTCCTTCCAGGAGGATCATTCCTTCCTGACTGTGTAGGTATTCCTTTATGAGATGAACTTGAACCACCAAATGGATGGTCAACAGCATTCATTGATACACCGCTAACATGAGGATACAATTTATTTTTAGCTTTCATAGCATAATATTTATTGCCTGCTTTCAGGAAAGGCTTCTCAGGTCTTCCTCCACCAGCTACTATACCTACGCTTGCTCTGCAATTCAGCTTAAATTCTTTTTGCTTCTTTGAAGGCAACATTACAATCACTTTATCAGCCATTTTTGATACAATTTTAGCAAATCCACCTGACGATTTTACAAATTTGCCACCGTCTCCAGGATTTTTTTCAATATTATAAATAAATGTTCCATCAGGAATTTGTGATAATGGTAACGTGTTTCCAAGCTTTACTGATACACTTTTACCTGTACTTATATAATCACCTACTTTCACACCCTCTGGAGCTATACTAATCTTTTCTTCTGTCTTATATTTTACCCTAAGTAAAGGAGCTGAATGACTTGGACAATCAACAATATCTATTATCTTACCTTCTACAATTTCATCAGTCAAACTAACCATACCTGTCTTTCCTTTAGATTTATGCTTTAAAGACCTATAAGTAGGCGTTCCTCTTCCTCTTCTCTGCTGTATTAGGTTTTTTCCCATTTTATCACATAATGTTCATATTAGTTGCCACATCAATGGCAGGTGTTTCGTCGCTGAATTTGACATATGCCCTTTTCTGTCCTTTAGGGGTTATATACGTATTAACTTTAAGCACTTTCACTTTGAACATTTCTTCTATTGCTTTCTTAACATCACTCTTGTTTGCATCTCTATCTACTGCAAAGATAAGCTTGTTTTCCTGTTCCATCAATCTAAGCGATTTCTCGGTTGATAATGGATATTTTATTGCTGTGCTTGATTCCATTTTAAGTATTATTAACTAAACAGTTTTCCCTCTTCAAGTATTTTTATTGATTTGTCAGTAAAAATTGTCATTCTTCCATGCAAAGCTCCTGGTGCAAGAATTTCTGTGTTAAGACTTTTAACATTGCACACTTCCACACCTGGCATATTAGCAAGAGCCTTAAACAGTTTGCATTCATCTGAAACTACTAATAGAGGGCCTCTTTTTATCCTATATTTTCTGCCTCTTGACTTGCCTTTCCCTGCACGGATCTTTCTCTCGCTGACTCTTTTTATTTCATCTTTAAATCCAAGCTTTTCAAGCACTTTTTTTGCATCGCCTGTCTTGCTTGTGGATTCTATTTTGGATTCTAATACAAAAGGATAGTTATCAGGCATAATATGTCCTCTTCCCTTAACACTTTCTTTATCAAGTGTTGCAGAGATTGCTGACCTTATTGCCATTCTTCTCTCTTTCTTATTAACTTTCTGAGCCCAAATCTTATCAGTTTTAGGAGGATGTGCTCTCATACCGCCTACTGTTCCAGACGCAAACGCGCCTACCCAGTTCATCCTTGTTCCCCTTCTGCTCATAATTTTCCTTGGAACTCTTGATATTCCTATACCATAAGAGCCTCTATACTCTCTTCTCCTTCTGGAGACTTCTGCAGATGCTCTTTTTCCTGCAAGCTTGCTAGCTCCATAAGGCTGCCTTTTATGTGAACTGATAGATAACACAGCTCTTTTGATAAGGTCTGGCCTTATATCTTCATCAAACTGTTTAGGCAAACTAATCTTACCAACTTTTCCGTTTTCCAATGATAAAATATCAAGTTCCATTTTGAGTTATTATTGTTTTGACTCCTGGCTTATATATACTATTTCAGGCTTTTCCGAGAGCAATTTTTTGGTTGCCCTGATAGGCTGGTTAAATCTAATCATTCTTTTAGCAGGACCTGGCACAGTCCCTTTCAATAAAATATAAGGATTTTTCACAAGCCCATAATGAAGAAATCCACCTTTAGGATTTATCTCTTCAGGCTTTGTAGAAATTTTTAATAGTAATTTATTATATTCTGTTCTTGTATGGTATCCTGTTTGACCTGCATAAGGCACTCTCCACATTTTTGCGCCTGTCCAAGGCCCAACATTTCCAGGACCTCTTTTTGTCTTCTCAGATTTTCTGCCTCGTATAGACACGCCAAATCTTTTAACAGTGCCTTGAAAACCTTTTCCTTTGCTTACTGCATGTACATCAACTAATTGTACTTCCTTGAATACCGAGGATATATCAATTTCTTTGCCTAATGATTCTTTAGCAAGGGTAAGCTGATCTTCTTTAGAACCTGATAAAGCAACTTCAAACAGTTCAGGCTTTTTCTTTCCTATGCCTGTAAGTTTTGGCTGTGTGTAAACTAATAATCTTAAATCATCATAGTCGGTAACTTCCTTAGATTCTGCCTTTTTCTTAGGAAGAATTATTTTTCTGCCTAATTCTTTATCAACCTTTTCAGCAAAAATCTCAGAACAAATTTTTAAGCCATATGATGTTTGTTTGTAAAATCTTATAGAAGCAGTTTTGAGGGGAGGGGATTCAATCACTGTCACCGGACAGGAAATCTCTTTCCCCTTTGTCAGTGAGTTTGGATTGTTATCAATAAAAGTTATATGAGTCATGCCTACTTTGTAACCAGCAAATCCTAGAATTCCTTTTTCATTAAGTTTAGCCCAGCATTTAACTCGAACGGTCTGTTTTCTGGCCCTCTTCCTCGGCCAATATTGCAGACTTCCTTTTCTCGGACTTCTTGTTGTAGGCATCTTAACTTAATTTCTTCACTTGACTTAATTCCCATAGAGATTACCAGTGTATGAATATTATTAGCGTTTTTCATTTGAATCCCCTCTATAGGTGCTGATAATATGTAATATTACGATTATATTAGGAATTAAAAACCGTTTATAAAGGTATCGGAAATAACACCCTTAATCCCTATTATGTGACCCATATATCATACAATATAGGTCTAATTTGAGCATAATATGGGTCCGCAGGGACTTTCATATCCTGAAAGCTATCTTTCTTGGACGTTTGAACCCTGGACCGCCGACTCTCTTAGGTTTGTACCAACGGTGGCCATATAAGACCGGTGCTCCAATCATCCATGAGTTAGCGAGCGAATCGCTTCCCATTCCAGACTGAGCTACGGACCCAAAACTATTCTATAGGAGAATAAGTTTCTATTTAAAGGTTTCGTGAGGAAAACCATTTCCCTCAATAGATATGGAAAATAAGTGTTCAATTTTCTTTGTCGCCTTAAGATTTATAATTTAGATAAATATTTATATAACTTATTCTTAATAGTTATGGTGATAAAATGGTAGATATTATCGGAAAAATTGGAAAATCTTTTGATAAGGGCGGTGGTCATTTTGAAATAGATATGATGGAACATCGAGGATTGTTTAGAACAAAAGGTAAAATTCGAATTGTATTCGATAAACAAGCTAAAACAGACCTAATAAAACATCTTGGAACTACTTCTATAGAGGATTATCTTAATGAAAAGTCCACAGTTATGATTATATTTAAGTAAGGCGACAAAAAATTTCCCATACTTTAAATAGAAAAAGAAACTAATAGGAATTAAATACAATTGAAAAAGGGCAAGAGGAAAATTTATATAGTCATTGAACTCAGGAAGACAATATGAAAAACAAATCAACTCTTTTTATGATGATTGCTTTAGTAGCAATAGTATTAATCAGTGGCTGTGGACAACAAGCCCAACCAACAACACAACAAGAAGTTCCAATTGAACAAGTTCAGCAAGAACCACCAGCAGAAACAGAATTATTTGGCTGTGATGCTTTCTCAGATAAACTTGATGCTTGTGAAGAATTTTCATGCGAATTTGAACATCCATCTACTGGTGAAACGATGGAGAAGAAGATCACAGAATTAAGTAATGGAAAATGCCAACATACCGAAGGAATACCTAACAATAGAAAAATAAATTGCGAGTATTCAGAAAGTTTAAGAAAAGCTATTGCACAATATTATAAAGATTTAGAAAGTGGAGAAACCGAAGCTATTTATGTTATAGATGATAAGGAAGTCGAAAATCCATTTCAAGAAGCAATGGATAGCGGAGTTTGCACAGTCTTGGCTACTAATTAATTTACTCTTTTTTATGAAAAAGATGTTTTTACCGTAAGGATTTACAATACTTAATCATATCAATTATACTATACCCTTTATCAGCCATCACAATCAACTTCTTATGTAATTTATTCGCTTTAGCTCCTCTTGGATCTTCCGACAAATCCCATAAAGGTACTACCTTATCACCAATAGTATGTTTGGCCATAATAATTCCTGGAACTTCTCCATCAAACATTACTTCCCACATAGGAGTATTAAGATTACGTACTACTTTAATATTAATTCTTGTTTTAAAAACAACAGTTTTATCAAATATTGGATTGCCATCTTTGTCTTTTTTCATTATAATACCTCCACACTTATAAAGAATGTTAACAAGTAAGTATTTAAATATTTCTATCAAATAAGTGATAAAAACTATTTTACTGGAATGGGCTTACACCCTTGAAAACGGAATAGCAAATTACAATACAAAACCAGATAAAGAAACTCCTTTATGGAACCCTCATTCACAAGTGATTTATTATTGGACAAGTGAAGAAAATAACGAAAGAGCATACTTAGTTGCATATAATGGTTATATCTTAGATAGGAGCAAAACTTCGGGTCCTGAATATCAAGACTATATATGTGTTAAGTAATGTTTACTTTAAAATTTTTAATAAAGAAAGAACTATTAAAAATATTACTCCAAGGATAAGAACAACTAATATAATTATATCAAAATTTTTATCAAGCCATGATGTTTCTTTTACGATAGAAAGATTTGTTTTTGAATCAATTTCACTATCTAGTTGCTTCAGGATGACTTCTCCTGAGCGCGTATATGAAAATTGATTTTTTGCAATAGAACAACTAGACCCATTATTGTCATCAGTGCATCTGCCATGTGCAACCCATGTAAGTAAATCCAAATCATATTTCTGGTTGCTAATTGTACTTCTCGCACATAATTGATCATCATTTAGTACTATGTTTATTGGAACTCCTCCTTTATAACCACACAATTTACCTTTTCCACCTATCTTGGAGACTGTCTCCTCAAAATTTGCAGAATCACATTTTCCACATGAGAATTCAATATTTTTACCTAATACTGGACTACTTTCACCATTCTTATAAATAGTTACATCTGGCTCAATTATATCAGTAAAGTTGTTAGAACTTTCTAAAATAATGTTTTGTGCAGATACATTCAAAGATACATAACAGATAATTATAAGAATTAAAACAATTTTCAGAATATACTTCATTTTAAATTTGATATGTGAAATTGTATTTAAGTATTACTAAAAAATAGAAGATTCAAATCCTTTTCCGAAGTATTTAAATATAACATTCTTCAAAAAAATACTATGAACCGTCTCTCAAAGCCAATGATT
>CEPX01195683.1_pt1 | contig 25836 bp, 41 predicted proteins | sample 361361 | NCBI WGS metagenome assembly CEPX01 (sample SAMEA2619974, study PRJEB7988) | marine metagenome | biome: marine biome (ENVO:00000447); feature: mesopelagic zone (ENVO:00000213) & marine oxygen minimum zone (ENVO:01000065); material: "saline water (ENVO:00002010), including plankton...
TTGGCTTTGCGATTAGCTTCGCGACTGGCGTCGTCGCCTTTCACGTCAATGGCGCGTGGAGGAGGAGGAGGCACTGCTGCATAGTACTGTTGTTGTTGGTGCTGTTGCTGTTGCTGTTGCTGTCTTCCATATGGAGCGTACGAATACTGAAAATCCCTTGCAGCACCATAACGTTGTTGTGGGGGTGGTGCGCTAAAGTTTTGAAAGAATTCAGAGCGATAAAAGCGCAACAAGTCAATGCTATGGTACGCATGACGTATGGCGCGACTGAGGGAAGGCCCACGTGGTTTGTGGTAATTCAGTTGAGGGTACCAGATACGCGTGATGCTGTGCAGGCAGTCCAAGTTGACTGTGCAAGAGCGTTGGAACAAGCGATACAAATCGTTGGCGCGCCTCTGCAAGAATTGAAGAGTAAAAGCGCAATTTTTCCCTGCTGGCACCAAAGTGTTGCCCACACCCACCACTTGCTCAATCATGTGGCACAATGCAGTGACAGCTTGTTCAAAAGTGACATCTGAAGAGGTGGACAGATCTAAAAGACAGGTGCGATCGCGCGACGTTGTACGCGAGTACTTTTTCAATGCCCAATCGCGCAATTCCCCACTTTCGTGCAAATTCTCATTGGCCACCACAAAAGTTTCTGAAGTAATCTCATGTAAATCCTCATCTGTGATCACCAGGGCAATCTCCATAATCTTAGAACGCACCACATGACGACCTGTGGTTTCAATGGAAATCCATCCAATAGGAGCCATAGCAGACTTCACTTTGTGTGTGTTTACTTTGTGTTTACTTTTCAACACTTGTCAAATTTAGTTGGTGCAATTAAACGAGTTTCTCAAATGATTTTCCTCCTGACCTTCCACGCCTTAAAAGATTTGTTTCCTGACCACCCCCACATTCAACTTGTGGCAGATGTGGCACAATTGTTGGTGTACGCCCTCACCCTTTACTTGGTGTGGAGGGCCAAACATCCCAGAAAGGGTTGGCGTCAGTTACTTTTAACTGCCTTTGCTCTTTTGTTCCCAGAAATATTTCTTCTTCACCATGGCTTGACAAGAATAAGCATGGGGGAAGATTCCATTTTTGCTCCAAGAACCATGTCAAGGGAATTGTATGATAAAATGGTCTAGTTTAATTGGTCCAACCCTCCAACATACTTGATTGTATTGCCCACTCTCAGAATGAGAGGGCTTGACCTATGGTTGCGCATCTTTTTTTGGGATGGGGACGACATTTGTTTCCAAAACTTTTTTCGCACTTTGGGCAGCAATTCCAGAGCAAACGTCTCCATGTCTGGCGCCCCAAACGTCGCAACCCTAAAACCCTTCAATTGTTTCTTGGCTTCATGGAAGTAAGGACAACTTTCTGCCCCTACGACAATGTACTCTGCGTCATCATAAGACAAATGCTGCATGCGATCGAAAGTGAGGGGAATGCCTGTGTGGCCAGAGATTTCAGAGATGGCCAATTTGCCTTTGGGGGTCACTTCATACAAGTGCTCTGGCGTTCCTGAAATTGGGGCATGAATGCGCAAGGGCAAACATTCATGGTTTGGGTTTTGACATTGTTTTTTTCCTAACACATTACGTTTTGGAAGTTGCCTAAAATCGTTTTGCTGTCTCAATAAAAAGTTTTCATACTGTTGAGCGACAATTTGCAGGGGGTACTGGCCCTTTTCCCTCATCATGTCCCTGAACTCTTGGCGATTCATGTATAAAGTTATGGGGGAGGGGTCCACACATCCATGGACGCCCTTTCCCACTTTTTCTGCTTTAGGCACACACCTACGCACGACTTTATGACGTTTGGAGGGCATGGTTGAAATTGTACTTCTTTCTAAAACAAACCTAAAATATGACCAAACCATCCCCAACGTATCTGTCGTATATGATGACGTTGGGGCGTCATGGCATATTGCATTTGATTAGAAAGATGGCACTGGCCAAGAATATGACAAAGATTCCTTGTCCACACAGCACAAGCACGCACAACTTGCTCTGTTTTCTCACCCATCCTCATCTAGCTTACTTGGGGAAAAAACCAATCAAGATGGTGCCCTTACTTACACCTCATAAGGTGGGGGATGAAGGAAAGAGGTAGAGGCTCTCCATGCGCTAAAATGGACAAGACGTCCAAGTCCAAGTCGTCGTCGTCGTCACTGTCGCTCTGTTGTTGTACAAATGTTGGAGTATAATTGTTCAAACGTTTGAGAAATTGCGCTCGCGTCATGGTGGGACCTTTCCATTTCCATGTTGGCCCCAATTCCTTTTTTAACTCTACCACTGTGTACCCCAACAATTGGGCGTGTTTGTCCACGTTATCACTCGTCACTTCAATGTCCACACCCATGACATGGTCGTCAGGGTTGTGGGCATTGAGGGCGCGCGCCAGGCAAAAATAAATGTTTTGGGGCGACCCAAACTTGGATTGGGCTTTTTTCCCATACTTTTCCTTGATGGCGCCTCTACATTTCTGGCTTAGAGCACGCACCAAATCATGATTAACTTTGTCAAGGTGTTGTTGTTCACCTTGCTCAAAATCACAATCCCAACTGTTAAACAGGCGCGTGAATTGTTTGGCCAGGGCATTGCGTTTGAGGAAAGCTTGTGCTTTGGACGATTGCATTTTGATTTCCCAAACAAATTTTGTGTGAGCGTCCAAACGTTTATGCAACGTTTTGTGCGTAGTTTATAAATCATGTCCCAACGTCCTCTCTTAGACATTCATGAATGGGGCCCCAGTGCTTGGAATTTGCTCATTGCAGCAGCATTGACGTCCCCCATCAAATTCACTCCAAAAGATCGCTTGGAGTACAAAACGTTTTATGAATCTCTGCCTCCAATCATGCCTTGTCCCATGTGTGGCCACCACTTTTCCCAAAATTTGCCAGTCCCTGAAACAGCTTTACATGGAAGAGAAACCTTGTTTCAATGGATTGTGAACATTCACAACGACGTTAATCGTCGCAGCAATAAGCGCGTACTGTCTTATGATGAAGTCAAGTTCAGGTACTTTCATTGGCACAACAAAGATGGATCTACATGGTGGCAGGAACACATTCACACTATCTTGATTGTAGTGGCTACAATTGTGTTGGTAACTTTGTTTCGACGTACACGTCGTAAATAATGTTTTACACAATAAATGCCACGAAAAAGAAAAAAAATCAAAGCAACCTATTGTTATTAATGGCGCGAAAGTTAGTAAAATAATTAACGATTTTCAACGTCTAATAACTCTGTTGGATGGCAAAATTTTATCACTTAAAAATTTGGGTTGGCCGCCAGGGGTGATGGATGTTCTCATAGAAGAAGATTTTATAGAGGAAGTACAAGAAGCAATTGAACAGCTAGATGAAGCAATGGTACAGCTTGGTGATGTATTTGAGTTATTAAAGTCAGGCGCGTCGTTAGATTACATAAGATCGAAAATGGGAAATTTATAGTTTGGGATAATTAAAAAACAATGTCACAGAAACAAATCAGTTTTCCAACAAAAAAAACTAGATCTCTTGTTGAAGGTGAGCGTATTATGAGAATTAGAGATCTACAGGACGAAATCAAAGAAGCTACAAGAATTAATTTAGGACGCGTCCCAGAGTACTTGGAGGCGTTTAATGGGGATTTTATTTTAGAATATATAGAATGGGCAGTTGCACACTTACAAGACGCGTCAGAAATACTTGATGAAGGAGTTGATATTATAGTAGGTTCAACGTACAAGCCTGGTTTTTAAAAGGATTTGTCGAAAAATTTCATGTAATTGTAATAAAGTCAAGCTTAAAAATCATGACATCTGAAGAGACAACGTCCATTGTGACGATCACCAGTGAAAATCGCGATGAGCGCCAATACCCTGAATCGCACCATTTCAAAGCACGTGCAGTCAGACCCAAAGATCAATACAATCGTTATTCCACAGTCAAGACTCTGACATTGACTGACGCAGAAGTGCCCAATGCACAATTTACAGTAGAGGGCAATCGCAATCGCATTTACTTTGATGAGGGTTTGAGAGTCACAGACGCGTACGCTTCCATCACTTTGAAAGCTTCAGCCACTTCTGGGACCAACACTCAATTTGGGACTGCGCACGATGAAACTTTGCGTCTTCCTCTTCATCTCAACCAAATCACAGCTATTGGTGTGGACGCAGCAGCAGACACTGTTGTCCTAACATTGGCCAATGATCATGGTCTCAATCCAGGAAACTCCACTGGGTCCACTTTTGTGTCTCAGTACAATCAATTCAATTTGCAAGATGTGAGGTTGGTGGGGTGCATGGTGCCCATTTCCTTGGAAGGCAACTTGGCTACAACACAGGGAGCACTGTACACTTTTACAGCCATTACTCAAGCTAATCCAGTCGTGGTGACGTTGACTACAGGCCATGGTATTTTAAATGCAGATCGCGTGCGTTTTATCAATGTGGGGGGCATGACTGAATTGAATGATGTCACTTTTGCCACTACTTTAGCAGGGGATGCCCTAACGTTGACAGGGATTGATGGTACAGGCTATGGGGCTTATACAAGTGGAGGGTACGCGCAAGCCACCAACAAATTGATTCTGATAGACAACGCTACCAATGTACGTTATGACCAAATGTATAGGGATGGCAACATCAATGCCACTTCCATGGGTTATGTGTACGCTGGTCGCATTGCGTCCCCCAAAGCTCTGGCACGCACTCTGCATCAAGCATTACAACATGTGGACAGTCGCCAAAGGGACGCGTCAGTTCAAGAATTTCAAATGTCTGTAGGCTACAATCCCATGACTGGTTATATTGAACTCAACACTGGCTTGGAATACAGGTTGCAAGTGACTGGGGCTGGTGCGAGTTTGTTGAAGAGTGGGGGCTACTTTGGTATTTTTGACGCCACACAGCGCACGCATTCCATTGGTCCTTTTGCCAATGTTTGCTATGCCTCCATCACTCCTGCTAATTACACATTTAAACCTCAAAGCCAAGACGTGACAGACCTCAACGACACTGCCACCACCATCAACCATCTTAACTTTATTGGACGCAAAATTGTTGTGAATGGAGGTCGTCTCTTTGTGCAAATCAGACAACAAGTCACCACAACAGCTGCAGTGGTGCGTTCTGCCAACTCTCAAACTATTTTGAGGCCCCTAATGCCCTCAGGACTCTTTACTGTGGCAGAACTGGCATCCACTTTTCAGGCAGCCTTGAATGGCGCTGCTCGTGCTGCTGGCTTGGACAATGCCACAAGTGTTGGAGCACGCACTCTGTTTACTGTCAGTGTAGAACAATCCAGGTTTAAGGGCGCGCAAAGTGATTTGAATGCCCCTGGCGAGTCTTGGTCGCGTCTGCATTTCGCTTGCACTGTCCCCTTTCGCTTCATGAGTGAGGATTTGCATGATGCCCACAAGTATGTTGGGGGAAACATTACTGCTATTGGCACTGGAGCCACAGCAACCACACGATTTACTTCCAATGGCCATGGCTTGGCAGTGGGAGACTTGGTGACTGTGAGTGGGACACGCCACCACAATGGTCAATGGGAAGTGATTGTGGTGGCCACCAACACTTTTGACATTAATCACTTTAACAGAATTGAGGAAACTGGCACCACCAATTTCGCCAGATGGTCTCAACCCCCCACCCTCTTTGCTGGTCGTGATGGCATTCTGAACCATTATTACAAAAATGTGGACACCAATACCAACCCTGCGCCAGTGTTTGACATTGTGAGGTACTTTGAATCCCAAGAATCTGCAGAGAATTTTCAAACCTTGCACGTTTCCATGGTTGTTAGATCTACAGCCTTGCCCTCTCATGCCATCAACAGTGACAATGTGAGGGGAGGAATGAAGTTTAGGCCACCTGCAGGAGAAAATGCTTTGGTGGTGGAGCACAAAGATTCCCATCATGGCCACATCTTGCCTCCTAAATTAGTGGTGGTGCAAGCCAAAGATTTCGATACTGATAATTTGTCTGAATTTGTCACCCAACAACCTCATGGTTTGATTGGGGGAGATATTGTGAGGGTCAGGGACAACCATGTCAACAATTACACTTTGCCAGTCACTGCTACCACTACATTGAATGGGGCAGTGGACATAGCTGACCTCACCATTACCTTGACGTCTGCCACCAACTTTGCAACAGCTTCTGGTACAGACATGCAAAAAGTAGTAATCAATGATGTAGAAGTTGTGGGCTACACTGGCATTACTGGCAATAACTTGACAGGATGCGTGCGTGGTCTGGATGGGACAGCAGATGTGGCGCATTTGACATTAGTGACAGTGACCCAACACTTGGATCCCAATGTCAATTACCATGTGCAGGGGGTGCAAACCACAGACGCCACCATGGTGGAAAGTGTGGATCTTGTCAACACATTTGAATTGGCGCGTTCAGACGTGTACGCGGCCACTGCACCCACTTCTATAACCCTCATTAACATTGGGAGAGCTACAGAAATTGTGTTTGAGAAAGTGAATGTCTACACTGTCGCCAGTTCTGCTGACGCCTTCTCCTTTTATGCGCCTGAAGTCATGGGATTGACGACCACCACTACAGCAGCTTTGAAGGATGTGCCCTACATGCCTGGTTATGAGGTGGGGGATGTATTTGATGTGATAAAACCTCCCACTGCAGGAGGCAGCGCAGACACGCACAGGGTGGTAGATGGGACGCGCGTCACTCTGGCCGTCACAGCTTCCACCATTTCTGCAGTCACTTTACCCACACCTGTGGAGATAACTGCCCTAAGCGTTGCCCTTAACACTACCACAGCCACTGCCACTGCCACAGCCCATGGCCTCATTGTGGGGGATGTTGTTATTGTGGAGGGGGCAGAGGCAGAAGTACACTTTACCATCACAAACATCACTGCTGCTGCTCCAGCAGTGGTGACAACTGCAGCAGCACATAATTTATACGATGGAGATGTGGTCACTATTCATTCTGCCACAGGAAGTGATGTGGATGGAGGCACCTACCAAATCACTGTGGCGTCTACTACTACTTTTCAGCTTCAAAACAGTGTAAATGTTGATGTAACAGGTATTGGCACGGCCACCACTGGCACTGTTTTTGGACGTACAGGTGGAGTGTTTGATGGGCAATTCAAGGTAGTGACAGTGGCTGATGCCAATACTTTCACCTATGTTGTGGCAGAAACTGCTCCTAATTTTGGAGTTTCCACAACAGCGCCAGGTTCGTACATCACAGCCACCAAGTGGTACCACCAAGAAGAAATAGCAGATGGCGCATGGCCTGTAGTCGTGCCTGTAGTAACAGTGGATTATGGGTCAGTGCCTCCCTTTACAGCAGCGTATGGGGGCATGGCAGAGCCTCTCCAGACTGATGAAATCCCCTTCAATTTGTACCCCCTACGCAGTGAAGTGGCATGGGATGGCTCCAAACTCAATGGTATTAACTTTGGGCAGTACAATGAGAATGTGGGCTACGACAGATCCATTCGACCAGAATTGCTAGGGTTGGGCCACCACGCATACCTGTGGGGCGTGGATGTGGGCGCAGATCGCCAACCTCCTTTTCGACAAGGTGGAGAAGTGACATTTGGTGGTAATGTAGTGAAAACTCTAAATGTCAATTTTATTGACGACGCCATTGTGACAACCACTACCCAAAAAAGTTATGAGGCGCGTTTTCCACCTTATGGAGGCTACTCCAAACCAGACTTTGACTGGCCCCACTATCTCCTAGTGTGTTTGGAAAACGACACCACAAGGGAAGGGTCTTTGGTGGATTACTATGAGCCAGGCAAGCGATTGTGGCGTGGGTCCTTTGCAGTATCGCACACACAACAATGTTTGGGAAAAGTGCAACGCGAATCTGAGGGCAGTGATTGGTTGGTGCGTCATGCCCAAAGGTCGCACGCTCAACGCTCTCAATTTGGTGATTCTGCTGTAGAAGTCAAGATCTTAAACCCTGACCACACTTATTACCAAACGCATGGCCAAAATTGGTCCTTTACTCTCTCCATTTTGCGCACTCATGCTTAAAAACAAGAATAAAGAAACAATACAATAAACCAAACATTATCACCACTGTCAGCAAACACACATGTCGTCTTTTTTTATCACAAAACACCATGGGTCTGCAAAAATTAATTGATGCAACAAGTAAAATCAAAAATGCTGTCATTGTGTCACATCACACATTCGTACACTTTGGTATTTGTCATTGCCATTGTGGCCATAGGTGTGTATGGCAATTATCGCTGTAAACATCCCCAATACAAGGATGTGTTGGAAACTAGATTGGGTGACACAACATTGGATGGATGGTCGCTCACCCACTTTTTCTTCTTTGGGTTTGTTGGCTACAAGTATCCCCATACTTTGGTTTTGTCATTGGGGTTGGGTGTAGCATGGGAATTGTTTGAGCATTATTATGGTAAGTTAAGGCCAGGATGGTTGGGAGGATTTGGAGATTGCCCCAACCTCCAGTCAGATTACAATGAGACAGGCAATTGGTGGTATGGGAAATGGTCAGACGTTCTCTTAAACACTTTGGGTTTTTTATTGGGAGCTTGGTTTAATTAAGAGCAAACATCCTTAGCATAGCGCACGTGCCCTTTAAAAATACATAGGGATTTGTCAGGTCCAAAAAAGATTGGTTGTTCATACGTATTCTCAATCATGCCTTCATATACATTGGGGTAAACATCCAGGCCTGTGGTTTCAAGAACGTCAATGTGTGCATCTTTATTAAAACAAAAACGTATGTGACTTAGTGTCATTAAGGGAATGTTAAGCTTTTCATTAATTTCAAGTCCCATGTAGCAGTGTAGTGGGTAGGATACATTATCCTCTAAAATTATTGAAGCCTCAGTGATATTTTTTCCAGCAACGCATACATGTCGCAAAAAAGTTCCTTTTAATCGTGTTTGTTTGTAAAAGGGAGCTCGTTGAGAAATGTATAGCTCTGTTGCTATTTTTAAATCAAGTGTTCCCTCGTCATCTAATAATATTTGCCATGGCATAGGTGGACTGTAACAACATGCTTTTGTCTTTTGCACCCATGCTTCAATGGCAGCTTGATGTGTAGTCAGAGGATGAAAGCGTCCATATGTTATACTGCAAATTTCGCGTATAGTTTGGACATCTCTTTGGACATTTTTCTGAGTTCGATCCATTGTTTTTATAAAATGTTTTTTAATTGAGAGCCCCCTTAAGAGATCCATCATCTTCAAGAACAACGTCCTTAGCATAACGCACGTGCCCTTCGAAAATACATAGGGATTGATCGCGTCCAAAATATATTGGTTCTTCATACGTACTCTGAATCATGCCTTTATATACATTGGAGGGGACTATGACTCTCTCGTTTTGCGTATAAAAAACACGAGCATCATCATTTAAATACAAATCCATTTTGTTTGAGGTCATAAATGGAACGTACAGTCTTTCATCTATTAAATACCTTCCATTGGACATTGTAATTGACAGTGGATACAATACATCATCTCCTGTTACACAATCCTTAAATCTTACAAAAGCTTTAGTGATGTATTCCCCCCACATGTCTATGCGTGTCAAGAAACTTCCCTCAAATTCAGGCAGGGTGTGCGTTAATTGAGTTTTAAACAGGGTCTTTGCTGTTTTCAAGTCAAGTGTACGTGTATCACCCTGATCATCCAATAAAATTTGCCATGGCATGGGTGTGGTAACATGGCCTACTCTTGTCTCCTGTATCCATGCTGCGATGGCTTTTTCATGTTCATTTAAAGGTGGAAAAACAATGACCCTTTCGACACTCTTGGTTCTGTTACAGATATCGCGTATGATTTGGACATCATTGAGAGCACCCTTGAGAGATTTACACCCATCATCATCAACAACGTTCACACTCTGACACAAGTGCCCTTCAAAAATACATAGAGATTGATTGCGCCCAAAAAAGATTGGTTCCTCATATGTACTCTGAATCATGTCCCCATACACATTGGAGGGGACCATGAGGCTCTCGTTTCGCGCATACAAAAGACGAGCATCAGTATTGAAATAAATATCAATCCTGTTTGGGGCCATTAATGGAACGTACAATATTTCGTCTATTAAACACCTTCCATACAGATTGTGGGATACTATAACTGTCAGTGGGTATAATACATCATCTCCTGTTACATGATCCTTAAATATTACAAAAGCTTTTGTGATGTTTTCCCCCCACATGTCTATGTGTGTCAAAAAACTTCCTTTAAATTCTGTCAGGGTTAATGCTCCTACTTGAGCTTGATATAACGTGCTTGCTACTTTCAAGTCAAGCGTACCCTGATCATCCAATAAGATTTGCCATGGCATGGGATGAGTGGAGCACCCTGCTCTTGTCTCCTGTATCCATCCTGTAATGGCAGTTTCATGTTCAGTTAAAGGTGGAAAGACGACCCTTTCAGTATTCTTGGTTTTGTCGCAGATTTCGCGTATGGTTTGGACATCCCTTTGGACGTCTCTTTGAGTCTGATCCATTGGGTTAAAACTATTACTTAATTGAGAGCACCCTTGAGAAATTTAGACAGATCATCAACAAGAACGTCCTTAGTGTAGCGTACGTGCCCTTCAAAAATACACAGAGATTGATCACGTCCAAAATAAATTGGTTCCTCATGCGTGCTCTTAATCATGCCTTCATACACATTGGGGGGGGGGCATCTTCACCAATTCACAATGTCAATGACCCACTTCGCGTAAAACACGTGCCACACGAGAAGCAATGCTACAATCACATCAACGGTGTAATGTTGTCGAGTAAACACCAAAGAAAAGGATGACAGTACTGCCACAAGCCAAACAAGCGGTACACAGCTGCTCGGCACCAGATACCTGCTCCATACCCCTGCCAGGATGATGTAAAGGGCTGTGTGGCCACTAAACATCAGATCATTCGCTGTAAGGATGTATTTCTGCAATAAAATAAGCTGGAATGAGACGTCAAAGTTTCTCACCATGTAAAGTCGCACAGATTTACTGTCTGGAACTGATCCTGGGTCGCGATACAATAAAACAGGGGTAGGCATGAGTGTGGCTCCCACACAGAGTGCGCGCATGATGAGCACAGCGCTGTGAGCGACAAGGAAATGTGCTAAAGCATCACTCCCACGCTCAGCCGTACAGCCATGCACAATGGTCATGCCCAACCATGTAAAGAGGATATAATCAGGCCATAACACCCAGGATGCCAGGTTAGGGCCATTTTCTATCAGGATATCCGGCAGGGCTACGAAAAAGTGTTAGAGCACGTTCATGTGTTCTTGGCCACACATACCTGGCAGTTTGTTCACTTGGGAATGTTTGGCCCTCTCGATTAACTGATACACTACTTGTTGGTGACACCACGTCACCCCTACATATACCGCAACAAGCCGCCACATCCTTGAAGTTGGTTGTGTTTTCAAAATGAATAATACGTGCATCATCATTGAAACGAAATTCTACATTTATCCAGGGAACGTTTAGTGCTTCATCAATGCAAGGTCCATAAATAGGGGAGTCTGTGAGTAACAATGGGTACGATACATGGCCTGTTTCATCGTCTTTGAAAATTATAAAAGCCTCAGTGATACATTGACCATGTACGCACACATGCGTCAAAAAATTCCCTAGATAATTTAGTCGAGGCGTGTATAACTTGCATGCTATATCTAGGTCAAGTGTGCGTGTGCCTTGATCATCCAACAAGATTTGCCATGGCATAGGTAAAGTTTTGGAGCCTGCCCTTGTTTTGTGCACCCATTCATGAATAAAAGCTTCATAATATGTAGGTACAGGTAGTACACTGGTATTGTTGCAGATTTTGCGTATGGTTTCGACATCCCTTTGGACGTCTCTTTCCATTGTTTTATGAAAAGTTTAATTGAGAGCACCTTTGAGAAATTCACTGTCGCAGTCGTCAAAAACGTCCTCAGTATAACGCACGTGCCCTTCAAAAATACACAGAGATTGATCACGTCCAAAAAAGATTGGTTCCTCATGCGTACTCTCAATCATGCCTTTATATACATTAGAGGGGACTTTTAAGCTTTCGTTTTTTACAAGGTGAATACGTGCACCTTCATTAAAACGAAAATCCACTTTACTTAGTATTAATGGGGCGTTTAACACTTCATTTATTTCATTAGACCCTGTGATTGTCAGTGGATAAGATACAGTCACATCATCCATAAAATCCATGAAAGCCTCAGTGATATTTTCTCCTTTAAACCACATGTGCTCCAAGAAACTTCCTGCAAATGTCACATAAGAGGGTATTAATCCAGACATGTATAGCTTGGTTGCCACTTCTAAATTAAGTGTACGTGTGCCCTGACCATCCAGTAAAATTTGCCATGGCATGGGTGTGGTGGCACGACCTTCTATTGTCTCCTGTATCCATGCTTCAATGGCAACTTCATGTTTATTAAAAGGTGGAATGAGTATGCCATTGTGATTGCAGATTTTGCATATGGTTTGAACATCATGTCTTTGGACATCCCTTTGAGTCTGATCCATTTTTTTTAAACTTAATTGAGAGCACCTTTGAGAATTTCACTGTCATGATCGTCAAAAACGACGACGTCTCTAGCATAACGTATGTGCCCCTCAAAAATACATAGGGATTGATCAGGTCCAAAATAAATTGGTTCTTCATACGTGCTCTCAATCATGGCTTCATACACATTTTTGGGGACTATTAAGCTTGTGTTTTTCGCAAAATGAACACGTGCACCTCCATTAAAACGAAAATTTACTTTACTTAGTTTTAATGGAGCGTTCAACACTTCATCTACTTCACCAGACGCTGTGACTGTTAGTGGATAACATACATGTCCTGTCACATCGTCCTCAAAATCTATAAAAGCCTTGGTGATATTTTTCCCTTCGAAGCACAAGTGCTCCAAGAAATTTCCTGCAAATACTGTATGATGGGGTACTGTTCCAGACATGTATAGCTTAGTAGCCACTTTTAAATTAAGTATGCGTGTACCCTGATCATCCAGTAAAATTTGCCATGGCATGGGTGTGATGGCGTGCTCTTCATACGTCTTTCGCACCCATGCTTCGATGGCGTTTTCTTGTTGATTAAAAGATGGATGAATTACTGAATTAAAATATTCAGAGCTGTTGCAAATTTCGCGTATGGTTTGGACATCCTTTTGGACGTCTCTTTGAGTCTGATCCATTTTCTTGTCTGTGTATAAATGACAGAAGTGAGATCCCCATTTCATTTTGTGGAACATGAAGTGATCAAACAACAATTGGAGGACGCTTACGCCATCATTGTTCCCAAATATGCTGATTACATCAAGCAATTAGTGGTCCCCAACAACTGTATTTTTGCCATAATGCACGACCCTATCATTGCAGAGATTGCGCCCCAATTCAATGTAGAGCACGATGCCCTTTCTTTTTGTGCAACAATTCTTAGAATTCAATATGTACTGCAACATGGCTTTGAAGCGTTTATAAATTCTTGACAAGAAAATGAAGGCGCGTATTAACTGTGCTAACTAGCTAGCTAGCTGCTGCGCTAGCTGTTGCGTTAGCTGTTGCGTTAGCTGTTGCGTTAGCTGTTGCGTTAGCTGTTGCGCTAGCCCAGGGCTGCCACACCACTTTTGTTTGTAATTCCATGTTGCCTTCAAAAATTGCCTTGATGACTCCATGATTGATGTTTCTGCATTGCCTAATGTGCAATTCGCGCAAGTTCAACCCATCCAAGAGTTGAAAAATCGCGTCTGCTGTGTAATGGTTATTGTCACTTAGGTAAATCACCTTGAGTTTGGGGCAAAAGTTCATTAAAGCAAAGAGGGCGTCGTCTGTGAGTTGTGTAAACTTTTGCAAGCCAATCAGCTCCAAGTCTGGGCACTCTTGCGCAATGGATACTATGTCTGCTTCCTCTAACTTGTCGTGGGCAGGTTCTAAGTTAAGCTCTAACCCTGATTGCCCAAACCCAATGAGCTCGTCCACCAAATTTTCCTGAGACATTTTTTGTAAAATGGTCTACATTGTTTTGCAGGGCAGAGCTTCGCAGGGCTTTGCAGGGCAGGGCTTTGCAGGGCTGGGCAGGGCTAGGGGCTTCGCAGGGCTTATTGTTAGATACATTTACTCAGTAGTTGAACAAACAGGGGTATCAGTCTTGTGAATTTCTAGTGCTGTAAAATATCCTGAAGCAGTGGCCAGAGTGACAAACGTCCACATGCGCAAATACTTAGGGCAACATGCAAGCGTAAAAGCAAAAATGATACCCATGGTGGTGAAAAAGATGGCTGCAACAATAACATCAATGTTCATAACGAAGAATTCCCAGAAATGGAAATGCAGGTTTGGTCTCCATTGTTTTTGGGCGCTTTGTCTTTCCTTTGTGGCGCTTAGCTGCTTTTTTGCGTTCTCTCTGCAACTCTATCTGCAACAAGAGCTGACGCAGTTTACGCTTCCTGTGATAATTTGCGCGCTTCTTGTCAGTAGGAGGGGCCACCACCATATTTTTTGTTTTTGTGATTTAATAGCAATTAACAATTAAATGTACAAGTAGTTTTTGTCCAGACAAGTCGTCGCGTAAAATTCTGGCTGTATTCTTGCGCTTTACTTTTGGAACAGGGTCGTCGCCACCACTATATTTTTTGTCGAAAATCTTGTTGCACAGACGCGCCAGAGCTGCGTAGTGTCGCCTCTCCCTCTTACTCAATGTTTTCCAAGTTTGCTTGAGGGCGCAAACGACGTTGCTGGTGTTGTACGCGATGCTATTACGTCTCAGCTGCATTTTTTGCCACCAGATGAATCCACTTTTGGCTTCCATGCGTTTAGGAATACGCGAGTATCCACGCTTTGTTAGGAAATTCTTGTAGTGGTTGCAAAACAAATAGGTGGAGGGCAGGTGAGATGGCATGATGACACCACAAAAAAAATTGTGAATTGTAAATTTAAGTAACATACTGAAACCCCACATAGTATGATACATACAACAACAGGGTAATAATAAAAATATGGAGAGCTTTATTAATTGTAGGTTCTTGGGAAGTGTTCGTCATGTGGGCGACAGTCTCCATTAAAAATGTTACCCATTTTTCTGCAATGGCGAACACAAATGCTGCAAAGATGGCTGCGTACAGACGTTTGTCAACCTTCTTTGTCGTTTTCTTCATTTTTTTATTAAAATGTAAGAAGTCCATAGTTTTTTATACAATGCATATTTTTTTTGGGCTGGTGCTGTAAAGAAGAAAAAGACACAAAAATGCCAGGCAAACAGTACAAGAAAAATGTGGGTTCGCGCGCAGAAGTGTGGCATGGAAATGCCAAGAAAACGTCAGGAGGGTTGAAAAAGAGTGATTTGAAATTTAACAAGAAAACTAAACGTATTGTTTCTAAAAAGATACATAGTGCGGGCGAACATAACCCATGGATCAAGGCTGTCACAAAGGCACGCAAGCAACTTGGGATCACGGGGTTTGTGCCTGTGCGTAAGGGATCGCGGTTGTACAAGTTGGCTAAAAAACTTCAAAGGTGATTATCGTTTCTTTAATTTTTTGAAAGTGCTATGGCAAAAAAGCGTTTTAAAAACATCAAACCATACCAACGTAGTGCTGGTGGCATGAGAAAATTGCGCAAAAAGCGTAGGAAAAAGTCTAGAAAATGAAACAGAAGTTAAGAGGCGTGATGATAACCAAAGCTTTGGCTGGCACGTATTTGACAGAGTATCAATGCCAAGCCTGTCAACATTATACGTTGGGCCCCATCATGAGTTTTGTGGCAGAGCCTGTAACGCACACAAGGCATGACATTGGATGCAAACGCTGCAATACAATGGATGGCATGACCCTTACTAAAGTTTTAGACCTTGATACAAACTTGGTTTATTGGCTTTTAGGTTGTTTTTTCACTAAATAAACTAGTATATCAAAAATTAAAACTTCGTGTCTGAATAAAAATGGTTCATTTCCCATCCCAAATCCACCTGATATACTTTCCCTTTTCTGGACCCATGCCTCAGCAATGGCAAGAAAATTTGGGAAAATGGCGTGCCATGCATCCAGGCAGAGTACGATTGTGGGACAAAAAAAGCACTGATCTCCTATTAACAAAGGTAGACCCTGATTTCAAGTCTGAGGTATATGACAAGTTTCCCCACCCCATTCAAAGGGTTGACGCCATACGCTACTTTATTCTGAGGGAGTTTGGGGGTATGTATGTGGACTTAGACATGACTCCCAGGTACCCCATGGATTACTTGTTGCAACTGTTCCAACCAGCGTCAGAACTAGAAGTGGTGTTGACCATGTCGCCCAATTCAGGGATTGTTACTAATTGTTTCATGTTAAGTATCCCCAAATCTCAATTTTGGGATGTAGTGATTGCTAAAATGAGGGCGCGTGCTTCAAGAGTTTACATGTCAAAACATTTTAGAGTCATGGAGACGACTGGCCCCAACTTGGTCCATGCAGCCATGTTGGAGATGAATGATCCTCAGAAAGTGCAAATGTTGCCAGGAAACTTGGTTTCAAGGGACGTTTGTCAAGATGACAATGCAAAAACTGCAAAGTTTGTGTTTAGGGTCGTGGATAATCAACACGCAGGGTCTTGGCACGACAAACAATCAGACATGATGGAAAGTGTGTTTTGTTTTAGCAAAAATCATCCATGGAGGACTGCCACCATCACAAGTAGCATTGTATTGCTCATTGTCTCAACATTGCTTTATGCTTGGTGGCGTTGTAACAAAAGGTGCCCAGCTACGCAGTTAGCTACGCAGTTAGCTAAGCCACTTTCACAGACTTGAGCTTGGAAATCAAGTCAGTACAAGCAAAACACTTTCCACAAACGATGGAGTCGTCCTCTAACTTGATCCTGGATTCGCTGGAAAGAATCACCTTGTCGCAAAAAGTGCACGCAAAGATCGCGAACCCAACTTTAGGTGGTTTGGGCCACTCCAATACAGGTGAAGGTGGTGGTGGCTGTGTCATCGTCTGTTTACAAGCACCAAGTCTTTGTATGCTTCCCAACCAAATTTGTGAATGTGCAAAATGTGTTCTACAAACAAAAACAATGTGCCAGCTGAATGCGCTGGCCATTCAGAGGTGTGATTTACAATTAAAGACCTATTAACCAAATAATTTGGGTTGTTTGAGAGTAAAGTATACAAGTTTTCCAAAATGACTACATCAGTTGCGCGAAATATTCCCAAACTTTGAAAATCTGGACAGCGCGCCATCTTATGGCTTTTTAACATGAGGTCCATCCTTTGTATCATTAAAATAATCGTCACCTGGTTGTGACACGCCTGGTCTATCATACAGGGGGTAGTCAAGACGTTGAAAAGGACGTTGAGTGCAGTATTGATAACCAATCTTGCAGCCAATAGCGAACGCAACCCCAAAAACACTGTACTTCCAAAAAAGCATTTTATCACACAACTCAAAAAATATTGTTGAAACGCAAAAACTTTTTAGTTGAGTGCCCCCTTGCACGCTTCAACATCGTCGTCGTCAGCAGTATTCGCCCTGAAAAACAGTTAAATTAAATTAGTGAAAAAAAGTCAACCCCTACTTACTTTTTTATTGTCCCATAAAAGTCCAGTACTGTAAAGATATATTCCTCCACTGTTTTGGGGGTTGGGCTAGCAAAAAGTACTCCAGCTGCTTCCATCATTTCTGTTAATGATAAAATTTGCGCTGGTGTTGCCTCCTCTCCTGTCGCTCTCAGAGAACATAGACGACAATGTGTGCAAGAATATGGCGCAGATGCCTTAGTCATGCCTGCAAAGCATTCAGGTCTTTATGACTCATTTAAAGATTTGTGTAAAGTTGTATATTTGTCTGAAAACTCTGAGACGAGCTCGTTCAAGATTTTCCACAAAATACATTTATTGTTTTGACGAAATGGGAGAAGTTCTGTTTGAGGGACAATCGCAACAGATTAGTGATATCGCAGTGCTAAAAGATCGTCTTCTATGCGTAAACTTTGACGCGACCATCTCAGTGTATGATGTCGTGACCAAACAGCCCTTATTCAAATTGATTGGACATTCCATATGGGTGCAATCACTAATAGCATTAAGTGACGAACGCGTGGTCACTGCAGGGTTTGACACAGAGTTGTTTGTGTGGAATATCAATGATGGAACCCTTATAGACAAACTGTATCGTCATGACGACGTCATATATTCACTCACAGCACTTGTTGATGATCGTGTGGTGTCTGCAAGTTGCGACGAAACGTTGCGTGTTTGGAACGTGAACAGTGGTCAGTGTCTAAAAATCTTGAAAGGGCATTCAGGCCCTGTATTACACGTTGTGACATACGATGATCAACATGTCATCAGTGGGGGTAATGACAAAACCATACGCGTATGGAATGTTAATCATGAAGAATGTTCAGTGTTGGGTGAGCACACAGGCTTTATTGGTGGACTGGCGCTGATGCCTGATGGGAGACTTGTGAGCTATGGGTTTCCTCAACTCAAAGTGTGGGATGTAAAAAATGAGTTGTGTTTGGCAGTGATTTACACGCCAAAACATCAAGTGACTTCAATAACTCTTTTAAACAATGAGTGTGTGATATGTGGATGTTGTGATGGTGTTTTTTTATGTGTATGGAACATCAATGATGAGGAACGTCTTGCTGTTTTAGAGGGACACACAAAACCTGTGAGGTCAGTTGCAGTCATGAATGATGGATGTGTTGTGAGTGCAGGTGAGGATGGCGTGCCACGCAAGTGGGACATGAGTTGTTATGTTTCTTTGTAAAATAAACAATTATAAAATCAAAAATCAAATTAAAATGGTCGTCACTGCTTCTGAAGTCGAGGCACTGACTGCTAACAAGGCGTTTCTGAAAATATTCGTTGAACTTAACCAATCTCTGGCGTCTTATTTTGACGTATATGGCGTCATCTCAATCAAACAAGCGTTCGCTGACGATATGGGAAACTCAAAATTGATGGCAGATATTGTCAAAGGGCTTGCTGACACAGCTATTAAGAACGAGTTTGTTCATTTCGCATACAAGGACGACAATCTCCCAGAGTATCAAGGCCTTGATTCCATTTCAGTGGATGACGCATCGTGTGAGGATGTGGCCAAGTTTGTCACTCAAACATTGGCAATGGAGCGTGCTGCTGGAATAACTCTTTTATTAGCTGCTTCTCCTCTACCAAGAACAGATAATTATAAGAAAGTCAAATCAAACCCAACAGCAGCCAACGTGGCGACATACTTTGAGGAACTTGCGACTTTAAACGCAGATGAAAAAAATGACTAAGATTGTTTTTTGTTGTTCACAAATCCAAACCAAAACAATTTTCATATGGCAGTCACTGCTTCTGAAGTTGTGGCGTTGACAGCGAACAGGCGCATACTCAAATTGTGGGTACAGTTGGTGGCTGGTGAGGAAATTGATGGCACCATTTCAATTCAAACAGTGTTCAGAGAGGGCTCAGTGAATGCAAAGCTAGTGTCAGATCTGATTCAAGAATTTACAAGGGATCCAGCTGCCAGAGAGGAAGTCATACGAATGGATTTGTTACAGAAGATCAACACCCAAGAATATGATGAGATTGGTGCTGTATTGCAACCACCAACAGAAGAATCAACTTGTGAAGAGGTGGCACAGTACGTCGCCCACTTCAAGGCAAAAAGGCATATTACATCTGCAGCGTCATCAACGTCATTTTCATCTGTCGAAAGCTATCTGGAATTCGTCGCTGACACATCGCCAGCAGGCGTCTCCAAGTTCTTCTCTAAAATTGCTTAAAAAAAGACTGTCGTTCACAAATCCAAAACAGTAAAACAGTTTTTTATGGCTTCCCCCTCCAAACGCCTGGCTCTGGCACAAAGTGTGTTCCATGCACTAAAATGCTGCATTGACGATGATCCTGAGATACGCCAAGCTCTCCTACAACACGAAAGCGTCACTGAAGATATCCATGGATGGCTGGAGGAACATTTAGACAAGACACTTGTGGCAGTCCCTTGGGGATCGACGGCCTCCATTCAAAAAATGAAGCATTACGATCGTACATCAGCATTGGTTTCATCTTTTTGTCAGGTTCGCATCTGGGAAGAATAAAAAAAATATCAAAGTCATGTCCACAACTCCTAAACGCATAGCTCTGGCAAAGAGTATGTTTAATGCATTAAAATGTTACATTGACGACGACCTTGAGACACGTCAAGCTCTTCTTAAACAAGAGGATGTGGCTCAAGATCTGTATGCGTGGTTGGAAGAAAGCTGGCGCCATACAAAACATGGACTTGTAGAGGCGCCCAAGGGAGCAACAGTATTGTATTGTCGTGGAACGTCTCCAGATACAATTGAAAGCATTAGGAGAGCCAGAGCGATACCATCATCAGAAGAGGAGGCAAGTTTTACCCATGTTGCCCATTGTTTGTCGCTTAAAATCAGCACAACTTTTTTAGACATCTGATGAGGAGGCTATTTGCAAGAGTGGGCTCAATTGACCTGTTTTTAATTGTGCTTATCCCCACAACAAAACCAAATGTCCATTACTATTAGCCTTTACCTGAAAGCGTGCGTCGCCAAACAAACTGCAGATTTTTTTCCTGAGTAAGCACCATTCAGACGTTTCAACGAGGCTGGCATAGTTATAATAAGCACCATCATTTAGCACCATTTTATGCTTCTGACTCTTTGCAAGCTGTACTGCTACTTTGGTTCAGATTTGAAGAATGCTGGCTCACCTAGTAAAAACAAGGCCATTTTATATCACAGCACCAGCACAGCCATAGAATTATGGGATATGTTGGAGCTAAAATGTCTTCGTCAAATAGGAAACACATCAGAATTAAGTATGCAGGCAAAATTATGCCCAAACAAAGATGTGATTGTCACTTTTCACAGTGATTTTACTGATTGTATCCTACAATTTTGGGATGTCGCGACGTTTGTCCCAATGATGCACATCAAAGTCGATTATTCAATGGAACTCTTTGACATGCATCTGGATGGAACGCACATGTTTGTGTGGAGTCGTAAAGAAGTACAAGTGTTTGAGCTGCCATTTGAATGTCAGGTTATTGACGACGAAGCAGCCACTTCATGTAAGGGAAGGCTCAACTAACTAACTATGTGGTTTTTTCACACCAGTACCACGACGTACTGTTTTATACGTATTCCATCCACCAAGCGGCCTGTTACGCTCATGTGTGCTTGTTGTTTTTTTATAATGACGTAAAGTTACTCCTCCAACTATACAGCCAACAAGTCCCAACATCACAACTTTTACAGCGCCATGACCTAAAATTGTGCACGTCATCCAAAAATTTGAAAACCATGTCTGGGGACGTCATCAACATCACCCTACAACCTTGTGATGTACGCAATAAAAGAGAGCCTGGCACAGCTTGTTTTATTGTTGGTTGTATAGCGTGGAATCCATCCAGTGGCTACATCTATTCAAGCAGCACCATCAACAGGTGACCACTAAACCTTGTGACAATGCATGTTAAACAGTTGTAGATCAAGCCTCGAACGTATACTACGTGGAATAAGCGACGAAGAAGTGAGGGATTGGTTGAGCGTCTGGGATGAAGGAGAAGATGACAACGTTCCTATCAAAATACAATGTTCTGCAGCAGCAAAGTTCATGAACGTGTATGTGTGGGATTGTGATGGTCACCCTACTGGCCTAGAGTATCTCATGCAAATGTTTGGAGCTTGCGATGAATCTACAAGCTTTCTTTGGACGCGTGTATGTGAAATCAAGGGTGAATTGGATACCTTCAAGCAACACAAAACACTAAATCGTCTCCTGGGTCACTTTGGAGCACGTACGTTTTAGCTGCGTGCTGTGTATAATACTAAAACATTCGTAGACTGGTCACCAGAGATGGGTGTTGTTGACGTTCAGGCCCAACTACAAAACTTGCAAGATAACCCTCATGTGTTTATGATGAAAGTCATCGACAAGGTCAAGCATAGACTGGATGGCCTAATGCTTGTTGGAGAGCGCACGTTTTGTTTATATGATGATTTTGTCAGCACCACAATTGTAGCTTCAAAAAAAAGGTTTGCGTGTACCATACAAGTTATTGTGGAAAGGGATGACGACGACTTGGAGATCTGCAAGGGGGGTTTAAATTGAGTTTTCTTACTTCCACGACAACAACACCTGAAAGTCTCCATAAATCACATTAAAACGCGTATCCTCAAAAAGCCTGCAAACCTCCACCTGAAACACACGCCATAAATCTGCGTCGATGTTGCCAACACCCAAAAATTTGCGCACATCTTTCACACAAACTATACAATATCCTTTATTTCGTGCTGTTGTCACTGCGTCGAGAGAGAGTCGTTCTTTTTTATTGGTAATGCATTTTAACATTTTATCCCAACATGGATTCGTTGTTAGTGTTTGTACTGGTGTTGATGGCCCACAGCCAGAAAGAATACGAACTTGCTCGTACAAGTCTTTGTCAATACGCGACGTCAAATATTCTTCTTGAAAAAGAATGTTAATAAATTGTTGGATATGTATTTGTTCGTTTTTCATGAAAAAGGAGTGCGAAGAAAGGGCCTCTCCTTTGCGTATTGCACGCATTGCTCCATTACTCTCACTGTATTTAAAGATCAATACTGCGTCATTAATTTCAAAATCAATAAATTCATTAGTGATAGACATCGTGCAATCTCCACGAAGCTTATAACATTGTTTGTTTAAAGATTTAAACACCACTTCCAAGAATTCTAGGACAGACAACGAACTCATCATAACCTTCTAAATTTCTAAAAATGGGGTTCACAAGGTTTTATACCATTGAAAACAATAGTGAGGAATACATGACAGCGCTGTTGGAGGAAGTGCGCAATATTGTACAAGAAACCAACGTTCGTTTGGGAGATGAAGCAGGGAAAAAGAAGCCTAACATTGGGAAAACGTACTTCTACCTAAATGGATGGGCAGCAGACGATGAGGCCCATGAGACGTTTGGATGGAGTGCCACGACGTATGGTGATTGTTTCTGCAAGACTCTTCAAAAACCCTACGACGCTGTTGTCAAGAAAATATTGGAGGCGGCCAAAGAGATTTATGGGGATGATATTGATGTTTGTGATGTTGATTAAAGTTTATTGTTTTTTAACGTCTCAATTTTCTGGACACGTAATGGCAGCCCTTGCCTACTTTCCAGCTACATTTTCTACTTTTGTTGCAAGAACTCTTCCTGTGCTTTCTGCAAGAACTACGTCGTCTGCGATGCAACGCCTTTCTCTTACGCGCCCTAGAACGCACCATCACTGATGCCCTGCGCACACGTTTCTTGCGTCGACTTGGGTGTGCATGCTTCCTGACTGGGGAAGATTCACGATGAATACAGCCACGCCTCTTTACCCATTTGCATGGACTTTTACAACTGGCTATTCTATGTCGCCTGCAAGCCCCTCTGATAGCTCTGATTCGTTTCTTGATCGCATATCCCCTAGCACGTTGTTTTTTGTAAAGAGCTCTTTTTGATGCAGACTTTCTGCGTCTATACACTAATCCAGCTGCTTGACGCTTATGCCTGTAGTAACGCCTCTGTAGTTTATTGCGTCTCTTGCGTTGTGCAACAGAGAGCTTTCTTTTTTTGACTGCCATTTTTTTTCCTTTCTTTCTTTTACATTCTAAACCAAAAAAAAATTAGCCCTGCAATTTTTTGAAATGTAAATCTCAAGGTTTTTATTTTAATTCACACCCTCCTCCTCCACATGCCACTTGCTCATTGGGGCAAGTATTGTCTGTGTGTTCCAATACTTGGGTCAAATCCACAGCCTAAAATGACGCCATTGAAACCCATAAATGGGACCACAATCCCCCTCCATATAATGTTGTAGTCCTCTGGCATCCAAAAATTCTCTGGTGGAGTTACCATTCCAAATTCGCACACCTTCCCCACTTAACTTTTTAGCATCAGTCTCACCCTTTAAAAACCAAAGCAGCTCCTTCACCACTCCTTTCCAATACATTTTTTTAGTTGTTAGAAGAGGAAAGCCCTCTGCGTTCAAGTCAAACTTGAGGTGGGCGCCAAACAATGAATAGGTCACAGCATTCCTAGTGGGACGTCTTTCACCCTCATGCAAAATTTTTTGGAGTAAACTTAGGTATTGTTCTTCACCTGAAGACATTAGTTTTGTCTTAACTGTACAATTTCAACAAGTGGTGCAAAAAAGTGCGTTCCTCCTGATTGTATCTCTTGGCCTCTGTCGCAGCAAGCCATTCCTCCTCCAAGTGCCACTTGGTGTCTTGATTATCACAGTGTCGCATAACTTTGTAAAGTCGTGCTGCAATCTTGCCAAATTCCAAAATACGCGCCTCAGTCTCTTCCTCTAAATGGCGCTCAACGCAACTTTTCTTGGGGTGCTCCCCAATACAAAGTATAAGGTTGGCCACAATATCATGCTTAAACTTTAGCTTGCGCTTGGTGTGGACGTCAGACACAGACACCATGACAATCTTCAAATTCAAATTTCAAAAAAAACAACAACTCAAAGAAGACCACACTTTTCGTTATCCTCCCATTCAAAAGTATGCAAAGTACACAAAGAATCAGCAGCTCCTGGAAACTCTGAATAAATCATAGCAAGCTGCTGGCGTGGCATACGTTTGACGCACATGCAACGCACAGGTGTTTTTGCCACTGTATGCCGCGCTCCAACGCCTTGAACTTGGTCATCAATGCTCAAATCTTTGGGTTCATACCACTTGTGAGGGTAGTGGTTTGCGTTGCGATATTCGCTTTTAGTCAGTGGCTTCCTCGCAAACCCAAAAACTTTGCTTTTTATGGACCCCTTCAAATTCTTAACGATAATCCTGTTTGTTCCCACAAACAGAGGCTCACGCTTCACATAATCTTCGTCTATTATCCCCACTGACAACTGCTCTGGACTCGCCAACTGCAACGTCACATTTGCTTTTATGTCCCTGATTAATGGCGGCTTTACTGTGCGTATGATGGCCCCACACTCTCCATTTTTTATGGCGCTGCAAATAGTATTAATGTGCGCATTGGAGTCCTCCACTTCAAATCTGTCCTCCTCCTCCTCGCGCCAAGTCTCCAGCAGTTTGCGAAAGATGGGGGAATGAATTTGGTAGGGATCTTGGAATAGGCGACGTATTTTTGAAGCAAACTTCTTGCCACGCAAGTCAGCTTTAAACTTGGGCACAGTCCAATATCCACACTTGTTCCACAGGGGTTTGAGACGTGGAAATGTGGTTTCAGTCCCCAATAACTCCAAGGCTTCTGTGGACGCAATGGGTAGGTATTGATTCTCCACTTTACGATGGCTGGCCCATTTGGGGTTCAAAGGCGTTTCCCAAATCTTTGTCAGGGGCTTTGAAATCGTGGTGCTCTGCAACAGCTTCATGACTGTGGCGATGGGAATGGCAAAGGTGCTCTTCAACTCGATTTTTACGTCACACAACTTCTGCAACTTCTTCAACACTTTTTGCTCTCCAGGGGACAAAATGAACTTCTCATATGAGTACTCAAATCTTGTCTCAATGTATTCATTGTCTTTGAAAGGAGAATATTCCAAAATACGATCGCTGAGCATGGTCACACAATCTGTTTGAGGAACACGCAATGGCGACGTCTCCAAGCTTAAACGTAAAGCTTCATCAGATACTTTTTCTGTCTCAAGCCACTTGATGTGAAGCGTCAGCTTGCCAACGTTGGAAAACAAATGATCTCTGTCGTTAAAAAAGGCCATCTGCTTTGTCTCGTTGGCTTTCTTCAAAGTGTTGAGTATCTCTTCTTGCGTGTTGATTTTGGCCTCCACCACCTTCATCTTGTCGCGATACTCGATGTAGGACGCTCTTCCATTGGCCTCATTGACTTTCAACTGCTCCTGAATCTCAGCAACT
>CEPX01097526.1_pt1 | contig 25753 bp, 27 predicted proteins | sample 361361 | NCBI WGS metagenome assembly CEPX01 (sample SAMEA2619974, study PRJEB7988) | marine metagenome | biome: marine biome (ENVO:00000447); feature: mesopelagic zone (ENVO:00000213) & marine oxygen minimum zone (ENVO:01000065); material: "saline water (ENVO:00002010), including plankton...
TTGAATGGGCTGATATTGTCTTTGTAATGGAAGACTGGCAGAGAACATCTATTTCAGAGAATTTTCCTAAAGAATATTTGAAGAAAAAGATAATTAACCTGGATATTCCTGATATGTATAACTATATGAATGAAGAGTTAGTTAGGGTTTTGAAGGAGAAGGTTAAAATTGAATAAAGAGGTTTTTTATGCTAAAAAACTCATATATCCACATACCCAGAGTAGGCTATATTACTGAGAAAAAGATATGGAATTCAGGTATTAAGAATTGGGATCAATTTGATAAGGTTAAGCTTCCTTCCTTTAGAAAGAAGCATATAAGCAAGTTTGTTGATCTTTCTATTGATAATCTGAAACATGGAAATCATTTGTTTTTTTCTTCGCTTATGCCCAAACAAGAGCATTGGAGATGCCTTGAATCTTTTCCTAAAGCTGCATATCTTGATATTGAAACTACTGGTTTAGATAAGGAAAATGATGATATTACTCTAATTGGAGTTTATGATGGCTCTAAGGTTAAGAGTTTTGTTAAAAAGGATTTTCTTAAGTTTAAGGATTATATATCTTCATTTCCAATGATTGTTACCTTTAATGGCTCTTGTTTTGATCTTCCTTTCATTACTTCAAAACTAGGCATTAAGTTTGACCAATTACATGTTGATTTAAGGTTTGCTTTCTCTAGATTAGGCATTACTGGAGGTCTAAAAAGGATTGAAAGGATGTTTGAATTAGAAAGAAGCCCTGAGACTAAAGGGTTGGATGGATTTGATGCTGTTAGATTATGGCATAAGTATGTGAATGGGGATGATTCTGCATTGGAACTGCTTAAAAGATATAATGAAGAGGATGTGATTGGGTTGAAGATATTGGGGAAGAGAGCTTATGGGATGTTGAAGAGTGGGTTGGTTGATTTTTAGGTTTGTTAATAGACGGGAAAATACCTTTAAAAGGGAGAATATTTAAAAAGAAAATTTCAAATAACTCCTTTTCTGTAGCGTTTTTATCTTTTATTTCTTTGACAACATTTTTATAGCTTTCACGAATTTCCTTAGGATTAGAATAAATATCCTCCAAATCAATCATATCTTTTAATTTTGATTTAATTATTCCCATAAATTCTTCCAGTTCCCAACCCCTGTATTTAGCTGCATTTCCGATATTTATCCCCTAAATAATTCGGTTTTTATATCCTTAAGATATACTTATTATTCTATAAATATTACTGAAAGAAAACAACAAAAATTATAAACCATCCTAAAATCTAATTCTATATGGAAGATTTAGAAATAGAAAAAATAAAAAAAGCCGGAAATATAGCAGCCCAGACTTTAGAATATGGGAAAAATCTAATTGTAAAAGACGCTTCTTTAATGCAAGTTTTAGATAAAATAGAAGAAAAGATAGATGAATTAGGAGGAAAGCCTGCTTTTCCTGCGCAGATATCATGCAATCATTTAGCTGCTCATTTCTGCCCTGATGAAGATGATATTATCTTTTCTGACCAGTTAGCTTGTTTGGATGTTGGAGTTCATGTGGATGGCTATATAGGGGATACTGCTGTTACAGTTGATTTGTCAGGAAAAAACAAAAATCTAGTGAAAGCATCTAAAGAAGCATTGGATAATGCAATAAGCGTAGTAAAACCAGGAGTTACTTTAACAGAAATAGGAAAAGCAATCCAGGATTCAATTCAAAAATACGGCTTTGCTCCTGTAAGGAATTTATCAGGGCATGGTTTAGGAAAATTTGAGCAGCATACTAAGCCCAGTATTCCGAATTTTGATTCAGGAAGTGATGAAAAAATTGAGAAAGGAATGGTTTTTGCAATTGAGCCGTTTGCAAGCACTGGAGCCGGGATTGTGCAGGACTCAGGAATTGCTACTGTTTTTATGATGGGAAATAAAAGACCGGTAAGGAATATGATCACAAGACAGGTTTTAAGGGAAATTGAAACTTACAATAATCTGCCGTTTACAACAAGATGGCTTACAAATAAGTTCGGAGCAAAGGCCAAATATGCATTAAGGGAGATGGAGCAGTTAGGAATGATTCATTCTTATCCTCCTTTGGCTGATAGAGATAAAGGATTGGTAAGCCAGGCAGAGCATACTATTTTGATAGATAATGACGGGAAGGTTATTGTTACGACTAAAATGTAAGTAAAAAACCAAAAGCTTTATAAAGGGTAAACTCATTCTATATAGTAAATCTCACATACTCTCTTATATTAAATTATTACGGAGGTGAGAGAAATGGAAAAGAAAATATTTTCCTTGGAAGATTCATCAGATCTGATGGAAGAATTCAGGGAAAAATAATCCATCCTTATTCTAAGTTTTTCTGAAGAAATAAAACAAGTTGTTCTGCATTCATTAATTGTTCTTTGCCTGATGCCATGTCTTTTAATTTTACTTTGCCTTTTTTTAGTTCTTCTTCCCCTATAAACAAAACATAAGGAATCCCTAAAGTATTTGCATATTTTAGGTTTTTGCTTGGACCACGACCTGCAAGGTCAATGTCAACATTAACGTTCTCATTCCTTAGTTCTTCTGCTATTTTCAATGAATCTTTAAAGGTATTGATGGGAACAATAAAAACATCGGCAACTGTTTTCTTTCCATCACTATTTTTTTCAATAAAAGCGTCATAAATCCTATCTAATCCAAATGAAATTCCTACAGCAGGAAACTCATTTTTACCTAAAAAAGAGCCGATCATATCATCATATCTTCCTCCGGCACAAACAGAGTTCTTGATATCGCTTTTTTTCAGGTAAACTTCAATTACAGTTCCTGTGTAATAAGTTAAGCCGCGAGCTAAAGAAACATCAAATTCCACGTTAATCTTTAAAATTTTCAATAAAGAAATCAGTTCATTTATCTCGGAAATTCCTTCAGAATCTTTTATTAGTTTTTTTATTTTATCAAGCTTTTCTTTATTGTTGCCTTTGATATTAATTAATTTTATTATCTGATTAATGGTTTTTTCATTTATTTTCTTGTCTTTTAATTCTTTTTTAACAGAATCCAGGCCGAATTTATCCAGCTTATCTATTGTTAAAATTACTGTTTCCAGTTTTTCCTTATCAACACCTGATTTTAATAACAAACCATTCAATAATTTCCTGTTATTGAATTTTATCACAACATCAAGACCTAATTTCTTGAAAGCCCTTGCAGCTAACATAATAATTTCAGCATCTGCGCTCATGCTTTTATTTCCGACAATATCAACATCGCATTGAGAGAATTGCCTGTACCTTGCTTTTTCAACAGGCCCATCCCTAAATACTTCTCCAATTTGGTATCTTTTGAACGGAAGCTTTATGTTGGGATTTAATCCTATAAATCTTGCCAAAGGAACTGTTAAGTCATATCTTAATCCAAGGCCTCTTTTTCCCTGATCAGTAAATTTAAAGGTCTCTTTTAGAATTTCAGAGCCTCCTGCATATTTAGATGAAAGCACATCATAACGCTCAAATGCAGGAGTTTCCAATGGGGAATAGGAATATCGCTCAAATGTCTCTCTTAGAGCATCAACTATCTTGTTCCTTGCTATCATCTCTTCCTGATTGAAATCCCTTGTTCCTTTTGGCAATTGCAATGTCATATAGAAGTTTATTTTTAATTTAATTTAAATAGTTATTGGTGTTGCCTTATAAAGAATTTAGTAACTTTCGGTTCTCCAGAGTTAAAGAAATAGCTTTAAATAAGTTCTTGAATATCCTTTAATTCACTAATTATCAGGTCCCCCTGCGTATTTAACCCAACAACAAAGCATCCAGCTGATTTTCCTGCTTTGTAATCGTTTTTTGTGTCTCCTACATATATAGCTTCATCAGGCATGATTTTGAGTTTTTCGCACAGTTTCAGGATGCTGTCTGGAAAAGGCTTTGCCTTCTCTATGTCATTTCCTGTTACTACAGCATCAAAATAATTATCTATCTTGTGGAATTTCAATATTGCATTAACAGCGTTCTTGAAATTATTTGTCGCTAAACCAATTTTGATTTTTTTATCTTTTATTTTTTTCAAAACCCTTTTTGCATCAGGCATGAGCTTTGATTTATTTGCATAGCTCATTATATGGCTTTTGTATATTTTTTCAAGCTTGCCTGGATCCATGTTGTTGTAATATCTTTTGACATCAGCATCTACAGAGCCTCCCCAGACGTTTTTTGTAAATTCTTGTTTGCTTATCTGCTTTAATTTGAAGTCTTTTCTTACCCTGTTAAAGATTCCAAACCAAAGATCAAGGGAATCAACAATAACCCCATCCAGGTCAAAAAGAACTGCTTTTAGTTCTGTTTTTCTTTTTGGATTCATCATTTCATTGTGCTTTCTCTGGCCGTAAAAAACCCAATACAATGCAAGAAAAGCGGTAACTACGATTATTGCTGTTAAGAATATGCTCATTTTCTTCCCTTATAACGGCCTCTTGATTCTACTGTCTTAAGCCTTTTCAGTATATTGTTTCCGTCCTTTGCTTTATTTTTATAGCTTTCTAAAACTGCTTTATAGCATTTTTCCCAGATTTCAGGGTGTTTTGATTCAAGGCCTTCTTTTAACAGATGGAGGTCAACTGCTTTGTCTTCTATTTTATGTGAAAAAAAGCTTAAGCCGAAATCTATGAAATATATTTCTTTATCTAAAATCATATTGGAAGTTGTTAAATCGTGATGGATGATATTGTTATTATGCAATATTGCTATTTTTCCCCCAATTTCCTTGCTTAATTTTACATAATTTCTTTTCTCCAAAATATTCTTAATTAAATTCCCATCAATAAATTCCATCTCCAAGATATCTTTTTCATTGTTTTTAACTGGTTTAGGGCTTGGAAAATTTATTTTTTGGAGCTTTTCCAGAACTTTGGCTTCTCTTTTTGTCCTGAATTTCCTTAACTTATTATCTATCTCTTTTAGCCTGTACGTTTTCCTGAAGCGGTTTTTTATCACTATTTTCTTTTCCAAAAATAGCTTTGATTCTGCACCCTGAGCAATTAGTTTTTTCATTGGATATTAAATTTAAACAATGGTTTTTATTTTGAAAGAAATTTTAACAACTTACTTTTTATCTCAGATGCCTTAGCCAATTCGTTAAATTAATCTGCTCATCTTTTGCTGTTTTTAAAAACAATACCTGATCATCCCTGCTTCCAAACCGGTATATTGAAATTCCCTTGCAGCCGAGCTTATACGCAAGCAAATAAGTGTTTTTTACATCCTCCACTGTTGCGAATTCAGGCAATGTAACTGTTTTTGATACTGCATTATCCACATTTTTCTGGAAAGCTGCCTGTATCTTTATATGATACTCGGGAGTTATGTCATAAGAAACAACAAAAACTTTTCTTATGCTTTCGGGTATGGATTCCATGTTCTGTATTGAGCCTTTTTTTGCTATGTACTTCATGAAATCCTTGTCATATAATTTCTTTTTTTCCAAAGCCTCCTTAAAGTGCTTATCGACATTTATCAGCTCTGTGCCGTCTTCTAATACACGGGCAAAGCTTAATGCAAATAAGGGCTCTATGCCAAAAGAAGTGTTTGCAATGATGCTTATGCTGCCTGTCGGGGCTAAGGTAATTCGTGTTGCATTCCTTAACTTAAGGTTTTTTCCGCTGAATGATTTGCTGTTTTTATCATATATGCTGTCTTCCCAGTTTGGAAATACTCCTCTTTCTGCTGCCAGCTCAATTGAAGCATTATCAGCTTCTTTCCTGATGAATGCCATTATTCTTTCTGCAGTCTTAACTGCTTTCTCGGAATTATAGGGAATATTTAATTTTATGAGCATCTCGGCAAAACCCATCACTCCCAATCCTACTTTCCTGTTTGCGTGAACTATCTCCCTGGTTTCAGGAGTGGGGTAGTGGCACATATCAATTACATTATCAAGGAAATGGATTGCCTTATGCACTGTATTTTTTAATTTGTTAAATTCTATTTTCCCGTTTTTGGCCATATTAGATAAATTAATTGAGCCAAGGTTTGAAGCTTCATACGGCAATAATGGCTGTTCACCGCAGCTGTCTGTAGATTCTAGCATGCCTAATTTTGGCGTTGGATTGTCTTTATTTATCCTGTCGATGAAAATTATGCCGGGATCTCCGGTCTTCCAGGCTATCTCGCAGATTAATTCAAAAATCTTGCCTGCATTTTCATCTTTTACCTTTGCCTCGGTTCTTGGATTTATAATGTGATAGTTTCTGTTTTTGTTTACGGCTTCCATGAATTTGTCTGTCAATGCTACTGAGATATTGAAGTTTTCAAGAACTTTCTTTCTTGCTTTTATTGTTATGAATTCCTCTATGTCAGGATGGTCGATTCTTAATATTCCCATATGAGCTCCTCTTCTTAAACCTCCAAGTTTTATCTGCTCTGTTACTGCATCAAAAATCTTCATAAAAGATAACGGTCCTGAAGAAAAGCCGGTAACTGATTTTATCATATCGTTCTTTGGCCTTAATCTTGAGAAATTAAAGCCTGTGCCAGAGCCTGATTTAGAAATTTTGGCAGCGTAATGCAGTGCTTTAAAGATAGAATCAAGATTATCTTCTACAGGCAGGACAAAACAAGCAGCTAATTGTTGAAGAGAACGACCAGCATTGAACAATGTTGGAGAATTAGGCAGGAAATCGCAATTTGTCATCAAATTATAGAATTCCTTTTCTGTTTTCTGGACTTTACTATTGGCTTTATTGTTTTTTTTCAATAAATTCTGGAATTGCTTTGTATTTGCAAGATCATAATATTCCATCTCATTATTTTCATTCAAGGCATTTATTTCTTCTGTTAATAGGTATTTTGCATCAGCTAATGCTATGTTTGAAGCTACTCTTTTGAATAAATCTTCTGGTTTTTCTATTACCTTGCCCTCTTTGTTCTTTTTTAGATACCTTTTTTCAAGGATTTGAAGGGCATTTTTGCTTAATTTTAATTTTGGCATTTTTATTTGTATTTAATTGATTTTAAAGTGATTTTTGCTAAAAATATAAAGATTTGCTCTAAAATTGGAACTTTAGTGTTCCAAAATAGAAACATTTAAGTATTTTTGAGTATTTCTATAGCTATGGAAGAAACAATTTTAACAAAAACCCTTGGCAATACCCCAAAAATAAAAGTATTGGGATTTTTAATTGAAAACAGGGATATTGACCACTCTATTTCTGATATTTCGCAAGGTTCAGGAATAGGAAGAACAACTTTATTCCGGATATGGAGTGATTTGATCTCTATAGGTATTATAAAATACACTAGGAATGTTGGCAATGCTAAATTATACAAATTAAATATTGAAAATGAGTTTGTTGGGAAAATGGTTGGGTTGTTTGACAGTTTGGTAACTGGAAGTGATGAGGAAGATTTAGATAATGAAGAGAATTAAGTGAAAGGTAATTTAAATAAATATCAATACTCAATCCCCTTACGTGCTTTTATTCCTTTCTGCCATGGGTGCTTTATCCTTTCTACTTTAGAAACATAATCTGCTTTTTCAATTACCTCTTGTGGAGCATCTCTTCCGGTAAAAACAAGCTCTACTTTGCCATGATTATTCATTAAATCTAAAACATCTTTTACATCAATAATTCCTTTATCCATAACAGTATTTAGTTCATCCAGAATAACCATATCATAATCATTGGAATTTATAATTTTTTTTGCGTGCTTAAATCCTAATTGCGCTGCTTCTCTTTCCTCCTCATCAGGATTAAAGACAAATTTGCTTCCCTTGTCTGTAAATAAATCAAGCTTCTGCTGCCTCTCCTTGACTGCATCAACGCCAAACTGCATTATTGGTAAAGTAGGTAGGTGCGTCCTTAAAGTGAATTTTTCCCCTGAAGGTCCTGACTTAAGAAATTGTATTATATAAACACGCAAATTAGAGCCAAAAGCCCTGACTGCAAGGCCGACTGCTCCTGTTGTCTTTCCCTGGCCTTCTCCTGTTATGACATGAACTAATCCCAGATGAGTTTTATCTTCGTCACCCTCAACAATGATCTTTTTCTTTATCTTTGTGACCATAAAAAAGAAAATAGTTTATGTTTATTAATAGTTTTCGAAAAATAGAACTATCCCTTGCACAATCCCCAGCCGCAGGACTTGCATGATTTGCAGCCTTCCTGGATTGTTAACTTTGCTCCGCATTCAGGGCATGGCATTGCTGAAATGGTTTTTTCTTCAGCATTGTTTTTCATCAATAAACTGCCTGTTTCTGTGTGTTTTTCAGTTACTGAAGTATTTTCATCTGCTATTGCTGCTTTTTTTTCCGGTTTGTCTTTTTTGCCTGCAACCAAAACCTGCTCTTTAATGCTTGAATCCCTGAATACAGTAAGGCCTTTGCATCCGATTTCATGAGCTAAGATATAGCTTTTTCTCATGTCATCTACTGTTGCGTTAGCAGGAAAATTAATTGTTTTTGAGATTGCAGAGTCTGTCCATTTCTGGAATGATGATAGAGCTTTAATATGGTCTTCAGGAATGATATTCATTGCTGTTACAAAAACATTCTGCAGGTCTTGCGGGAAATTTGCAAGATTTTGAACTGAGCCTTTATTTTCGGAAATTTCCTGCATAAGCTCTTCAGAATAAAGGCCTTCTTTTTTAAGGGCCCTTTCAAAAGCAGGATCAATGTAATAAAAGCTTCCGACTTTTACATGCTTTTCAAATACTAAGGAAAATACAGGCTCCATCCCTGATGAACATCCTGCTATCATGGATATGCTTCCTGTTGGAGCAATTACTGTTGTAAATCCATTTCTAATTCCATTAGCTTTAATTTCTTCCCCTAAAGCTGTCCAGTCAAAGTCCCATTCTTCTTTTAGGTCAAAGCCCCTGAATGGCATCTTCCCTTCCCTGTAAAAGCTTTTATCGAAATATGGCAATATTCCCCTTTCTTTAGCAAGATTTATGCTTTCAAGCTTTGAATGATAAGAAATAAACTGCATAACTTTTTCCATAAACTTCAGGCCTTTATCAGTATTGTAAGGGATTCTCATCTCATACAATAAATCACCAACACCCATAACGCCTAAGCCGATTTTTCTAGTATTCAGGCTCATATCAGTTATCTGCTGCAGTGGAAATTTATTGATATCAATGACATTATCCAAAAGCCTTGTTGCTTTTACTACTGCATTTTTCAGGCTGTCCCAATTATAGAATACTTTTCCATTTTCATCTTCTTCTGCAAATGCCCATACATTGATGCTTCCCAGATTACAGGGCTCATTTGGATATAAAAGCACTTCACCGCAAGGATTTGTTGTAACTATTGGGCCAATGTCCTCAAAAAAAGGATTGTATTTGTTTACAGTATCATAGAAAACCAATCCCGGCTCGGCAGATTCCCATGCCTGGTAAACAATGCTGTCAAAAAGCATTTTTGGATCTATCTTATTTATTATTTCATTGTTCCTTGGATTTACTAAAGGATAAGGAGTATTTTTCTCATAATGCTCCCAGAAATCCGGCATCAATAAAACTGAAATGTTAAAGTTCTTCAGAGCCATGTTTCCCTTTTTTGCAACAATAAATTTCTCGATATCAGGATGGTTGCTATTTAGGATGCCCATATTGGCACCTCGCCTAATGCCCCCTTGCTTGACTACTTCTGTCATTGTATCAAACATGCGCATAAAAGATAACGGGCCTGAGGCTGCTCCGGAAGTTGTGCTTACAAAATCCCCTTCATGCCTTATCTCTGAAAAATTAAATCCTGTTCCTCCGCCGCTTTTGTGTATTATTGCAGTGTACTTTAACGTATCCATAATGCTTTCCATGCTGTCTTCTATTCCTAATACAAAACATGCACTGCCCATTCCCAAAGAATTTCCAAAATTTGCGATAGCAGGAGTATTTGGCATGAATTTCTTTTCAACCATTAAAGTATAGAATTCATTGATTTGGTTTTCATATTTGTCAAAGTATTTTTTCTCAAACAGTTCAAGGAGCTGGCTCCAGGAAACCTTCATCTTTTTTTCCTGATTATAGCGCTCATATATTCTCCTAAGGCCATCCATATGAAATTCATTGAATTTAAACTTGCCTATTGAAAATTTATTATCATATTCTGATGCATTAAAATCCTCAATCTCAAAGACTTTTTGCTTTGCATTTATGTCATAGATATTTTCATCATAAAAAATTTCAGGAATTCCCAGATGTGTTGCAACTCTTGTAAACAGCTGCTTTGGGTTTTCTATTAATTTTCCGTTTTCATCCTTTTTCAGGTACCTGGCCTTCAATACCTTCAGTGCATTTATGTCAAATCTTTTGTCAACTTCATCAAGAAAAGTTTTTTCCAATACCTGGGCTTTTTCTTTCCTTGATTCTGCTCTTTTCTGCCTGTATACAATATAGGCTTTTGTAGTTTTTGCATGTCCTGCTTCTATAAGGACTTTTTCCACAATGTCCTGCACCTGCTCAACAGTCGGAATGCCTTCTAATTGCTTTTCCATTTCTAAAAGAACACTATCAGAAAGCTTTTTGGCTTCTATCCTGTCTTTTCCGCCAACCGACCTTGCAGCCTTGAATATAGCCTGTTCTACCTTGCTTTTTTCAAATGGAACTACACTGCCGTCCCTTTTTTGAATTTCAGAAATCTTTGTCATTTTTTGCCATCTTATTTTTGTGCTTAAACGCTGTTTTTACTACTGCCTATAAACACTATATATTGTATATGAACCAGTCAATAAACACTATATATAGTGTTTTTGACGATAATTTTAAGAATGGAACTTATATTTAAATATTTTGGTTGTGGAAAATATAATCGGAAATGATTAGTTTGGATTATATTCACATCTTCTCCAGAACTTCAATCCCCAAAAGAGCTAAGCTGTTCTTTAAAGTCTGCTTTGCGCTTTCAGACAACAATAACCTTGCTTTTTTTATGTCTTCTTTTTCCTTTAATATGTTATGGGCATGATAGAATTCATTGAATAATTTAGCCAGTTCATATGAATAATTTGCAATGATATTGATCCTTGATTCTTTTGCTGCTTTTTTGATTAAATCAGGGAATGAAGATATTTTTTTTATAAGCTCTGTTTCCTCTTTTGAATTTAATAATGCAAAGTCCGCTGTTTTTGGCAATTTTCCATATTTTCTTATTATGCTGCTTATTCTTGCGCATGCATACTGTATATAAGGCGATGTTTCGCCTTCAAAGCTTAAGGCCTGCTGCCAGTTAAATATAACATTTTTTTCAGGACTCACTCTTAAGATGCTGTACTTTAATGCCCCGTAGCCGATCACTTTTGCTGTTTTCTTATCTATTTTATCATATCTATCTTTTAATTCCTGTTCTGCTTTTTTTACAGCTTCTGCCATGAACTCCTCAAGCAAAACCAAATTACCTTTTCTTGTGGACATCTTGCCCTCTTTTAGCAGAACAAAAGAATAATAGATTGCTTTTCTTGGCTTTTTTTCTAATATTAATAAAGCTGCATTTATCTGCTCGTTATAGAGCTTTTGGTCTTCTCCTAAAACAAAGATATAGTTTTCCTGGGCTTTATCCAGGGCGTAGGCAATATCCCTTAAAGGATATAAGGAAGTGCCGTCTCCTCTTGTCAATACTAAAACAGGTACTTTCATTCCCAATCCAAAGCCTGCTTCATCAAGCACAAACCTATTATCCTTGTCAAAGAAAAACTTTCCTGTTTTTTCCAGCATTTTTAATGCCTGATCAGTTTTTTTGCTCCATAAATATGATGATTCATAATCAAAGACATCATACTTAATTCCAAGCTCATTCAAAATTTTTATTTGGCCTTTAACTGCAATGCCAACTATTTTTTTGAATTCATTTATTACTTTTTTATCTCCTTTTTCTAAAGAGTTTAGTAAACCTAAGACTTTTTTTTCCAGTTCCGGTTTTTTTTCTACTTTACTGCTAATATCAATATAAGTTTTTAATAAATCGTCAAAATTCAGGCTTTTTTTGCTTCTTGCTCCTAAAACCAGCGTGGAAATCTGCTTGCCAATATCATTTACAAGATAATGCACTTCTACCTTATGGCCGGTAAACCTCAATATTCTTGCTATTGCATCCCCTATTAATGCGTTTCTTGCCCTGCCGACATGAGGGCTTGCATTTGGATTAATTGAAGTGTGTTCTAAAATTGTCTTTTTATTTTTTCCAATATTTGATGAGCCATACTTATCTTTTTCCTTCAAAACTTTTGCCAATGCATCTTCTGCCAGGGCTTTTTTATTCACAAAGAAATTGAGGTAAGGCCCCATTACTTTTATTTCAGAAATATATTTATCTTTCTTTATTTTTTTAGAGATATCAAGGGCAATATCAGCAGGATTTTTCTTGTATATTTTTGCCAGTGAAAAGCACGGAAACGCATAGTCTCCTAATTCTGGCTTTGGAGGAATTTCTAATTCTATGTTTTCTGCTTTTGCCTCTTTTTTTAATACTTTGATTATATGCTCTTTAAACTGGCTCATAGTAGAAATCAGATATAGGTTTAATATAAATTTAATGGTTTTTGATTGAGGTTCTATAAAAAGAAGATATCTTTTACTTTTTTTCAATTCCTTTCAGCATTCCTTCAATTTCCATTAATGCAATTTGTTCTAAAACTGTATTTGCTGATTTAACTAAGTCATCAAAAGCCACTTCAATATAACAATTTCCAATACTCAAATATGAACTCTTCTCAATAAATCCGGCATTAATTTCTCCCGCCTTAAATAAATTTCCCTCCCCATCATAAGAAATAAGGGTTAACAGCCCATTATTAATAATACTAATAGATTTGTGTTTGTCTACTTCCCTAAAACTTGTTAACCTAAGTGTTTTTTCTTTTTCAGGGTCATTCTCAATAAATACTGCAGAAACATCATCTTCAACACATAATAATCCATCCAGAGGTAATACGTTTCCTATTGGAATACCTCTTTCAATGAAATCACCCATGTAATCCTTAATATTTAATCTATTTAGGTCAAATACAATTTCTGTTTCATATGGTCCTACTGGAGATACTAGGTGTTTTGCTCTTTTAGAAATATCTCTTAAATAGGTTCCCATACTTTGATTATCAAATATTCCTTTGTTTACATAATTATTAAATGAATTGTAATGATTTGGGCTCATTGTAATTATTCAAATTTCAACATAATTTTTATTTTTCAAAGATTATTATAATACTCTAACTTCTCACTCAACTTCCCTAAACCTTTTAGGATCATCAAGCTCTTTATCAAAGCCAATAATCATTTCACCATCAAGCATTCTTTTTACATTGCTTAATTTGCTTTTTGTATCAAATAGTTCAATTTCATCTTTATCTTCCCTTTCAATTCTTGTTTTGCTTACATGCTTTCTTCTTTCTTTTGTCTCTTCAAGCCATAAAAATGGGTCTTCACTTTCAACAACGAAAACTGTTGGTTTTGATTCTCCCACTATATAAATTGCTGTTTTTCCAGGTTGTATTTCAGAAGCGCAGCTGGAAGCAAATAAGGATACAATTAACAATATAGTTATTGATAGTAATGATTTCACTCTCATATAGTAGTGGTAAGAATAAAGGGTTTATAAATGTTTTAGTTCTTAAAGTTGATTTGGGTATTTAAGGCTCTGCAGAAAATCTCGCTTCGCTCGGGTAGCATCTGCTCGCCTGAGTGTGTTCTTTCAGGCCTGCCACCCCGTGAGGGACGTCCCCCGTCAGGCTTAATGAGCCTTTCAATAGGCTCGCAATTTGATGCTACCTTCATTTTCTACAGAGCTTTTTTTTAAGAAAATTTATATTTTAGAACTAGTTCATTCAGCAACAACACTTTCCTGTTCTGCACTATTTTCTTCAGCCTTGTTATAGCCGTTGTTTTTTATATACTTGACTAAATCCTTGATGTTAATAATCTTCATATCGTTGTGATTTTTTGAAAACTCAATCAAGTCAGGAAGTTTTGCCATGCTTCCATCATCATTTATTATCTCGCAGATTATTGCTGCAGGATACAAACCAGCTAATTTTGACAGGTCAACAGATGCTTCTGTATGGCCTTCCCTTGCTAAAACCCCACCTTCATGATAGATTAAAGGAAACATGTGTCCGGGCATTGCAAAGTCTTCTGGTTTTGATTTATTATCGATTAAAGCCAGTATTGTAGCTGCCCTGTCTGCAGGGGAAATTCCTGTTGTTGTTCCGTTTTTGCAATCAACAGACATGGTAAACTTGCACCGGTTGATTTCATTATGATTTATCATAAGAGGGATATTAAGCTGATCCATTTTCTCTTTTATTATCGGCATGCATACTAAGCCGCGGGCATGCTTTATCATGTAGTTTATCTTGTGCGCTGTCACTTTCGCGGCTGCAAGAACTAAGTCTCCTTCGTTTTCACGATTTTCATCATCCACTACGATGACAAACTTTCCTCGTTTTATGTCATTTACAGCGTCTTCTATTTTGCTGAATACCATCTGTCTTTAGGTTTAAATAAGCGGTTTTTAAATTTTTCTTTTTTATTACAAGTATCCTTCAACCAGAATATCTTTTCCTATCTTTTTTGTTGATATATTCTTTAGCTTGATTGCTTTTTTGACTTTCGTGATGCCAAGATTTTTTATCGGATCCAGGCCATTTCCTATTATCTTTGGAGCGGTAAATATCATTAGTTTGTTTACAATCCCTTCTTTTATTGCATTTCCGCTTAACTCCGAGCCTCCTTCTATCATAACAGAAGATATTTCTGATTTTCCAAGCTCCTTGATTAATCCGGTTAAGTCAACAAGCCCCTTAACTGATTTTAGTGTTAAAATTGTGACGCCTTTTTGGTGGAATTCCTTTATCTTATTTTTTGGGGCCTTATTTGTGGTTGCAATTATAACCTTGCTTGGATCTTTTAGGACTTTTGCTTTTTTTGATATCTTTAAAGCAGAATCAAGGATTATCTTCATGGGATTTTTTCCCTTGACCAATCTTGAGTCCAGGAGCGGATTGTCCTTGATAACTGTGTTGGCTCCAACCATTATGGCATCTGTCTCGTGCCTGATCTGATGGACATATGTTCTTGCTTCCCTTCCTGTTATGTATTTAGAATCTCCTGAGGAAGTTGCAATTTTTCCGTCAAGGCTCATGGCCAATTTCAATGTTACAAAAGGCTTTTTTGTTTTTGTATATCTTATATAAGCCTCATTTAGCCTTTTAGCATCTTCCCTTAATATCCCTATTTTTGTTTTTAAGCCCCTGAATTTCAGTTCCTTATAGCCATCTACTAATGGATTTGGGTCTTCCATTCCTATTATAACTTCTCGGATTCCTGCTTCAACCACTTTTTCTGTGCACGGGGGGGTTTTACCCCAATGAGAACAAGGCTCTAAATTTACGTACATGGTTGCATTGTTGGCTTTTTTCCCGGCAGTTTTCAGGGCATTTATTTCGGCATGCTCTTCTCCATATTTCTTATGATAGCCTTTGCCTACAATCCTGCCCCTCTTAACAATAATACATCCAACTAAAGGATTTGGACTTACAGAACCCTTGCCTTTCTCTGCTAATTTTAAGGCTATTTCCATATACTTCTTATGTGAAATCATAAAACCTGGAATAGGAAAGTTGCCATTTATTTAAATTTGTTTGTTTTAATCCTAGGATAATAACAAGATCAATAGAAGTTGTTGCAATACTCGGTGCTTATGCGTAAATTGCCAATTCAGAGATTTCCAAAAGATTGGATTATACGACCTGAGCATACGCAGTATGCGAAGTTGAGAAGCCATATAAGGCCCCGCATAAGCACGAATTAGGCTTCCGCAATAATCCCAAGTAAATAGAAAAATTTTTAAATGGGGTGTATTTTTTTTGTATAGGTGGTAAAATGCCTGAAGATAAAGAAGAAAACGAAAAAGATACAGTATATGATGAGAAAGGCAGGGAAGAGCTTTTAGACGATGGAGAAATAAGCTCTGAAGAAGAAGGCTTCATGAGAGGCTATGAGGAGTCTGACGAAGAAAAAGAAGAGAAAAAAGAGGAAGAATAGGATTTTTCTTATTTTGATACAATTACTATTTTCAATAATGTTTAAATAATAACTGATTTTACTTGTTATGATGGAAATAAAAAGAAAAGTAACTTCAAACCTTCCTACAAAATACGGGGGTTTTACTGCATTTGTCTATGAAGACAACAATAAACTTAATCATATTGCATTGGTTAAAGGCAAAATTAAAAGCGAAAATACTTTAGTAAGGGTTCATTCTGAGTGTATTACTGGGGAAGTTTTTCATTCTTTGAAATGTGATTGCTCTGAACAGCTTAATGAATCTTTGAGGAAAATTTCTAAAGAAGATGGGGTTTTGATATACCTGAGGCAAGAGGGAAGAGGAATTGGATTGCTGAATAAGATAAAAGCATATGCTTTGCAGGATAAGGGATTAGATACTGTTGAAGCAAATGAGCAACTGGGCTTTAAGGCAGATATGAGAGATTATACAATAGGTGCTATGATTTTGGCTGATTTGGGAGTAAAAACATTCAGGTTATTGACAAACAATCCAAGGAAGATTGAAGGGCTGGAAAAGTACGGGCTTAAGATTACTGAGAGAATCCCATTGGTAATAAAGCCAAATACTAATAATAAAAAATATCTTAAGGCAAAAAAAGAAAAGTTAGGGCATTACTTAGAAGATAAGGGTGTTTGTTGAGTGAGTTTCTAATTATCTTTAATAAAAAATTAGAACCTAAGCAATTCCATTACCTTGCTCAGGTCCTTTTCCTCAATAAGAAATATTGTGTCTATCCAGCAGCTTAGGGTTTCAAATACGTTTATATTATTCTCTCCCAATAAAGAATAAAGGTAAGAAATTACTCCGGATGTTGTCTCTATTGCTTTTGGGCTCTTTAATGTAACTTCCACTAGATCCCTGTTTTCCTTAATTATCTTATTTTTGAATACTCCTTTTATTTTTTTGTAGAATTCATCAGAAGCTATTACTGTAATTGCTGAAGCTCCTTCAATAATGTGGAATGTCTCAAGAAGTTTTTTTGCTTCCTTTTCTATGCCCAATAGATTTGAGAAAATAATGTCTTTTTCTAGGACAATGGCATTTATCTTGTTTTTTACCTCTATCTTGCTGTTTCTTAAAATGTCAAGGATTTTTTTTTCTATTGTTGCTTCTGCCTTTATTTTTCGGTAAAAACGCCTGCAGGCTATCAACACTGCATCGAAATTATCCTCTTCGCTTAAATTTAATTCTAAACATATTTGTCTTGTCAAAGAAGAATAGTTAATCAGGCCTCTTTTCAGGCAGTCTTTTACAAAAGGATGCTCTGCTATATACTTTTCAGTAAGATTTGTTACATTGACCACTTACCAACCCCCAACTTAAATTAATCTCTTGTGCAAGGAAGATTTATCTTATTGATTATATCTTCACTAAACCTTATGCCTGTTACATCAATCCACTCTGAAAGGTCTTTCTGCATATGATCATAAAAAACCGCATGACAATTTATTCATGCGGATTTAATAAATTGTTGTATGGAGTGTCTATGTCTTGAAAGCTTTGGTACTCTATCAAGAAAACATATCACTCAATTATAATCTTGAATGAGCTTCTATTTAAATGTTTTGTTTTGGACATATTGGTTTGATAAAAAACATTCTGTTTTGAATGGGACTTCTACTCGTGAATAAGGTATTTGTCCAATATTGGACATTTCTGTTTAATTTGTCCATAATAGGGCATTAGGCTTTTAAAATGAAATTGAATATCCAGAAGAATGGTAAATCAGGGTATTGTGTATAGTGATTTTACTTTATTTAATCAGATTGATAAAGAAAAGTTCAAGGAATTAAATCATAAGAGGTTTGGCAGAGAATTAGTTAAACATTATTTTCAATTATTTGATCCTAAATATTTACGCTTAGCTCTTGACAAAGAAGATTATGTTGGAGGGGTGGTTGTTGTTGAAGCATCATATTTTGGTGAAGAAATTGGATTTGATTATATTGACAAACTTGTAGTAAAACAAGAATATGAAAGTAATGGAATAGGAACAGATTTATTTGAATTTGCAAAAAAAGAGAGTGAAAAACTGATATGGAGAGCAAGAGCAGACAATCCATACAAAAAATTTTATAAGACAAAAAAAGATAGAATAGAAGAAAGAGATGAGTGGAATATATATTCAATCGGTTTAAATGACAAAGAATGGGAAGATGGAATTAAATATGTATTATCTAAAGAAGATACATTTGTTTCTGGTATTAAAGAGCAAGATAGACTTGAAAATCATCTTAAATTATAATAATCCTACAGAATCTTAGAAAAGCCAGTAATTTCTATTTTTTTATTTTAATCTAAGCATACTCTCCTCTAAAATCATTAAAGAAAGTTATTAAGAGAGATAAGGCAATTGGCCCTATGAATATTCCTGTTAAGCCGAACAGGCTGATTCCGCCGATAATTCCTATCAGTACAGTTAGAGGATGCACGTCTGCTGACCCTCCTATTATTTTGACTCTTAGGATATTGTCAATTGTGCTGATTATAAAAATGCCAAATAAGAATAATCCTATGGCCTTGCCCATTAAAAGATAAGAGTTAGCTATAATTCCATTGATTAACAGGAATATTGATGCAGGAACCCATACAATCGCAGTTCCTATTAATGGTATCAGGGCAAAAATTGCCATTATAACTCCCCAGAAAATTGGAGATGAAATGCCAAATATATAGAAGCCTATTGCTCCTAAAGAGCCTTGCACAATAGCTACAATTATATGGGCAAATACAACAGAATGTGTGACTTTTCCAAATTTTTCAACAAGGCTGTTGGAATGCTTTTTGTCTAATGGCATTAGCCTAATAGCAGCATTTATCATTCTTTTGCCGTCTTTAAACAGGAAGAAAGATATGAATAATGCGAGCGCAATGCTCACAATAATATTAGGTATGCTTATGACAATATAGGTAGCTGCCTGCGTCATTTTGGAGAATGCTGAGTCTATTATTTTGTTGAAATTTAGAACTCCCTGTTCATTTGCAAAATTAAAGATATTGCAGGAATAAGAATCTGAATTTTTACAATTAAAGCTGAAAAGGCCCTTTCCTGCAATATTATCCTGAAAATAAGTGTAAATGCTTGCAGTCTGCTTTGGTATCTGAGAGGCAATAAACACAAAAGGCATTAAAAAAATTATGATTATTAAGATTAAAGTTATCAAGATGGATATGTTTTCATATTTTAAGTAGTTTTTAATTTTTCCAAATAAGGGATAGAATACATAAGCAAGTATAATACTCGCTAAAAAAACGTTAAGAAGGGGCTTTAAAAGCAGATAGAAGAAAGTTATTGCAAGGATAAAAAAGAAGAACTGCATAATTGTTGAAAGGTTTGTGTTTTTGATCTTTGATCACCTTGATTTGTTTTTACTTTTGATAGAGAATCATGTATAAGGGGTTATTTAAAGCTTTTTGTTGGATTTGTATTTTAGAGCTAAAAACCGAAAGGTTTATATATTAGTTTAATTATTATATAGTGGTGACAGATTATAAATTTATTAAATGTCGATATTATAAAAAGCAAAAGGTTTAAATAAAAATGAGTTTGGAAGATATAGCTGATATGGCGGGAAATAAAAAGAAAGAAGGACCGGATGATAAAGGATTAATTCCGGAGTACGAAGGAAAAAGTACAGAAGATTTGTGGGAGGAGTATACTGGCTACCACAAAATTGATCCAGATGAAAGAATTAATAAGATTAGGGATAGAGAGAAGAGAGTAAGTAAACATAGAAAACAATTAACAAAGATTGTTGAAGATACCTTAGGTGAAAAAGATAATTTGGAAGATTTTGAAGAAAAAAAAGCTAAGCAAAAAGCTGCTGATATTGTTACAAAGATTGCCCATAAACACTATGATAGTGATAATATGGAGCTTCCCGAAGAAAAAAGCAAAAAAGAAGAAAAAATAAGGGAATTTTTACAGAAAGCTGGAGTACAAGGTTCTTATGAGGATTTATTACAACAAATAATGAATTCTATGGACTTAAAATATGAAAATCTAGAGAGTTCTGCACCAGAACTAAAAAGACTTATAGACTTTACAGCTGATTATAAAGATAAGGAGGGCAATAAGATTGCATTGCTTGATACTTATCTTGTAAAGCACGAGCATAGAGAAGGCTTAAAAAAACTTGCAGGCAAGGAGTTAAAAAAAGAATATAAAGCTTCTGCATCACCTCAGCAAATTTTGAATGATTATCGGAATAATGTTCGATTAAAAAACCAAAAATATGATATTAAAGGTAGAGAAACAACTTACAGCAAGCCTGAAAAAAAGGCAGCTTAACCTTATTTTCTCTTAATCTTTTTCTTTATTAATATCTTCAAAAACCGAAAGGTTTATATACGTTTTACTACTTATAGATAGATACATAATAGGATATTCAATACTAATAAAATGGCAGATGGAGTAAGTTCTAGGACAAAACCTAGTGAAATAATGAGTACTAAGTACGTTAACGGCTCTTATCCTGGATATACTAATGATCTTATTCCGGAAACTCCTGGAATAATTACAGAGAGTTTTAAACCTTCATTTAGCTTTGATAATATATTAACAGCTCATGATGGGGATAGTATGATGGCTCATTCTGTAACGCCTTATCCTGTATGGGGTAATGATGGCCTAAATTTTGTTGTTGCTACTTCCGGTAATAAGTACATTCTTCCAGGTAAGGAAGTCAGAGATTATGGCCTGACATTGACTCCAAATGATGATGATATGGGTGGCTGGAAAAGGGCAACTGAAAAATCACATGAATTTGAATCTGTAAAATTGCATGATAAAAGCAGCGGACTTGTAAAACTTGAATCCTATATTCCCAATTACTCTCAATTTGGAGATACTCAATTTTCAAATAAATTTATCAGTAGGCATGAAGACTTTGGAAAAGGAAATAACATTAATGATACCGGAAGATTGATATCTCAAACATATAACCAGGAAGCCAGATATAGAGATGCTATTTTTATCAATAATATAAAGGAAAGGCCTTGGTTTAATCCTGTTTCAAACGAATATTCTCATCTAAATAAAACTGCTTTTGATTTTTTCAAGGAGAGGTTTGAGGAAGGCAAATGCAGTGGAAGAGTAAAAGGAATCGGATATGGTGATTTATCAGGCAGGAAAGCTCTTGCAGCAACAATTAACAGAAATACTATTATTGTGTCAGATAATCTTTACAGCCATGCATGGGAACTTGCTGAGAAAAATAATCTTAGGGGAGGGGAAGCGCAGGAATTTGTAGATAGATATATTGAATCTGTTATGCTTTATCATGAAGGCTCTCATGTTATTGACAGAGATTGTAGTAGATCATATGATGAAACTGAAAGGGATATTGGGTCCAATATTGGAAAATTTTTTAGAAGTAAGGCTGCTAATTCAAAAGAAAATAGTCTTGAAAGAAGAGTTTCTGAACTTGTTTCAAAATGGCATGAAGGATACAGTGAAAAATATGCTGCAAAAATCGGAAGATTAGCAGGCAAATATAAAGAAGAAGCAAAGGAAATGGGGATGGATGAGGCAGAAATTGCAGAATATGTTGAAAGCAGATTAGAGGGAGCTATTGATGAAGATGTAAAAGAAAGTGATCTGGAAGAAACAATAGAAAGTAGGGAAAATTACAATGATAAAGGTGAATATTTGGAAGATAATGCTGGAGATGGTATGGAAGCAGATGCTGCAGAAGGCGAGTAATTCTAATTAATTTTTTATTTCAAAAATTAATGCTTATACGAGGCCTTATATGGCTTCTCAACTTCACAAACTTCGTTTGTTCAGGTCGTTTAGCACAACCTTTTTGGAATAAATCCATTGGCAATTTACGCATAAGCATTAATTTTTGTATCAGCCTTTCTAAAATCAAAATCTTTTTAAATAGGGCTTAATTCTTATAAATTACCTATGATTGATGATGGCTGTGAATTGCGAGCAAACTCGCTTCGCTCGTGGCGTTCACAACCTGAGTGAGGTTTAATTTCTGTTATACCTCAATAACATTCAAGGAGGAGGATTAATATGGGAGCTATAGAAGTATCAAAGGAATTATTGGACAAAGTTTATGAGATTGTAGAGGTTGCAAAGACAACAGGCAAGATAAAGAAAGGGACTAATGAGACAACAAAGGCAATTGAGAAAGGAACTGCTAAAGTTGTTGCAATTGCTAAGGATATTAGTCCGCCTGAGATAACAATGCACATTCCGCTGATTGCGGAAGAGAAAAATGTTCCGTGCTTTTCTGTTCCAAGCAAAGAGGAACTTGGAGCTGCAGCTGGAATTCAGGTTGGAACTGGAAGCGTAGCTGTTGTTGCAGAAGGAGAAGCCAAAAACCTGATAAAAGAATTACTAAGCAAAGCAAAACAGTAAGATGGAAAAAGAAAAAAAAAGTCCTGAAAAAAGTGAAGCTAAGCCTGAACAAAGAAGAAGGGATAAGCCTGCAAGTACTGAAGCAAAAAAAAGCACTGTAAATTTTTCTTTTGCAACTCCTGCTAAAGTTGAAGAGATAATAGGAAGAACAGGGACAAGAGGAGAAGCAATACAGGTAAGATGCAGAGTTTTAGACGGAAGGGATAAAAATAAAGTGTTAAGGAGAAATGTAAGGGGTCCTATACAGGTAGAGGATATTTTAATGCTCAGGGAAACTGAGATTGAAGCATCAAGGTTGACAAAAGGAGGCAGAGGAACTGCCTAAATAATCAAGAATCATGGTAAAATGCACTTTTTGCGGCAATAATATGCCGATTGGGACAGGGAAAATGTTTGTGCAGAAAGATGCAAAAATATTATACTTTTGCTCAATGAAATGCGAAAAAAATTTATTAAAGCTAAAAAGAAAGCCTATTAAAACAAGATGGAGTACAAGATATGAGAAAATTAAAAAGGCATCATCATAAAATGAAAGAACAGCAAACTTTAGTGCTAATAAAGCCTGACGGGCTTGTAAAGTCTTTGACAGGAAACATCCTCACAGAACTCTCAGATGTAGATATCATCATTACAGGAGCTAAAATTGTGCAGGTTACAAGAGAGCTTGCAGAAGAACATTATAATCATTTAAAGGAAGAAAAATTCTTTGACGAGCTTATCAAGTATGTTATGGGCGAATACCATACAAGGAGAGTTTTAGCTTTAGTTTATCACGGCACCGATACTATAGGAAAAGTAAGAAGAGTTATAGGCGAGACAAACCCCGAGGAAGCTGAGCCTACAACTATAAGGGGAAAATACGGCAGGATCACAAAATCAGGAGTTTTTGAAAATGTTGTTCATGCCTCTGAAAATGAAAAAGAGGCTGAAAGGGAAATAAAATTATGGTTCAGGCCAGAAGAGCTTGTGCATAATATTTATCCTACAGAATCAAAAGACGTTACAAAGACAGAATTTTTTTGGAAAGAGAAGAAATAAGTATTCTAGTTAATAATTAATTGGGGGATTGTTGAACATGGCAGAAAAGATGGTTGACAAGGTTACGAGGCTTATGAAGAGCCCTGAAAATATCAGGAATATCGCTATCTGCGCCCATATAGACCACGGCAAGACAACTTTCTCGGATAATTTATTGGCAGGGGCAGGCATGATGTCAAAGGATGATGCTGGGAAGGCTCTGAAGCTGGATTTTCATGCTGACGAGCAGGAAAGGGGAATCACAATTGATACTGCTGCTGTTAGCATGGTGCATACTTTTGAAGAAAAAGAATTCTTGATTAATTTGCTTGATACTCCTGGCCACGTTGATTTTGGGGGAGATGTAACAAGGGCAATGAGAGCTTCGGATGGAGCTATTGTTTTAGTAGATGCTGTTGAAAGCATAATGCCGCAGACAGAAACTGTTTTGAGGCAGGCTTTAAGAGAATTGGTAAAGCCAACTTTGTTTATCAATAAGGTTGACAGGCTAATTAAGGAACTGCAATTGACACCCGAACAGATGCAGGAGCGTTTTATAAAAATAATCACTTCTGTTAATAAATTAATAAATGAAATTGCTCCGGAAGGATATGGAGAAAAGTGGCAGGTTAATGTGCAGGATGGCAGTGTTTGCTTTGGCTCTGCTTTTCATAACTGGGCATTATCAATACCATATATGCAGAAGAAAGGAATTACATTCAAGGATGTCATTGATGCTTATACTGAAGGTGAAAAATACAAGGAACTGGCAGAAAAAGCGCCATTGCATGAAGTTGTTCTTAATATGGTTATTACGCATTTGCCAAATCCAATTGTTTCCCAGCCGTACAGGATTCCAAAAATATGGCATGGTGATGCAGAAAGCGAAGATGGAAAATCTTTAGTGAAGTGCAATGCCAACGGCCCTTTGTATTTTGTCATAACAAAAATTGTCATTGACCCACAGGCAGGGGAAATTTCTGCCGGAAGATTATTTTCAGGAACAATGCAAAAAGGCACAAATGTTTATCTGAACAGGGCAAAGCAGGCCACAAAAATCCAGCAGGTATATGTCTATAACGGGGCAAAAAGGGAAATAGTTGATAATGTTCCTGCAGGAAATTTTGTAGGTGTTGGAGGCGTTAAATCCCATGCCGGAGAAACTGTAACATTAGAGCAGACAGAAACTCCTTTTGAGCGGATAACTCATATATTTGATCCTGTTATCACAAAAGCAATTGAGGCAAAAAGGCCAAGCGACTTGCCAAAATTAATTGAGGTTTTAAGGATGGTAGGAAAGGAAGACCCTACAATCAATATTGAAATAAATGAAGAGACTGGAGAGCATCTGATGCATGGGATGGGAGAATTGCATTTGGAAGTTATTGAAAACAGGATAAGGAGTGAGAAAGGCGTTGATGTTCAAACTTCACCGCCTATTGTTGTTTACCGCGAGACTATAAGCGCTGCAAGCCAGGAGGCAATGGGAAAAACACCGAATAAGCATAACCTGTTTTTCTTTAAGGTTGAGCCTTTGGAAGACGCAATTTCGGATGCTATTAAAAAAGGCGATATCCAAGAATCCAGGATCAAGAAAAAAGACTTAGTATTAAGGGATAAATTAGTTGAATGTGGAATGGACAGCAAAGTAGCTTTAAAAGTCAAGGATGTCTATAACGGAAATATGTTTGTTGATATGACTCGCGGCCAGGTGCATGTAGGAGAAGTAATTGAGATGCTTTTGGATATGTTCGAGGATGTCATGAGACAAGGGCCATTAGCTCGTGAGCCCTGCCTTAAGGTAAAGGTAATGCTTACAGACATGAAACTGCATGAGGATGCTATCCATAGAGGGCCAGCACAGGTTTATCCTGCTGTAAGAGAAGGTGTTAGGGGAGCGATGATGACAGCAAAGCCATTCATATTGGAGCCATACCAGATCTTAAGGATTGAGGCTCCTGCAGATTTTTTGGGCAATATTTCAAAACTAATAAGCAATAAAAGAGGCCAGCTTCTTGATGCCCAGCAGGAAGGCACCTTATCTATAATCAAGGCAAAGCTTCCGGTAGGGGAGATGTTTGGCTGGAGCTCTGAATTAAGAAGCGCTACTGGTGGCAGAGGAAGTTCATCATTAGTTGACCAGATGTATGAGAAGCTGCCAGGAGAACTGCAGGATAAGATAGTAAAGCAGATAAGGGACAGGAAAGGGCTTACAGATGCTCAGGTTGGGGCTTGAATTTAAACGCCCTTACCGAGAACAGCATAAATCGTATTATTCCCTATTGTCTATAAACCTTTAGAATAAGTGATTATTAATTAAATTATTAATAGATATATTA
>CEPX01061865.1_pt1 | contig 25748 bp, 26 predicted proteins | sample 361361 | NCBI WGS metagenome assembly CEPX01 (sample SAMEA2619974, study PRJEB7988) | marine metagenome | biome: marine biome (ENVO:00000447); feature: mesopelagic zone (ENVO:00000213) & marine oxygen minimum zone (ENVO:01000065); material: "saline water (ENVO:00002010), including plankton...
TGGTTTGGGCATCATCGCTTCCTAAGTGTTTGATTATCCATTAAGATTGATCCGGTTCGGGGTATGCGGGCCAGTTTTCTAAAAAAGACGTCAAAAAGTCCTGACACACTATAAGGAAAGCCGCGCCCGTCCCTCTGGCGGACTGCCTCGACGCGACTGACTGATTCGTAAATCCCCGCCTGCGGTCGATAACGGTCCTGTGGGAGCGCAAAACGGCCGATTCCTATAAGGGTCACAGCCGGAATCGGCACGTTCTTAGTTCGATACAAGCGATTGATTTGTTGCGAGTGCGCTTGCCAATTCACCCTGGGTCATGCCCGCTTTTGTATGAAAAAGCACAATCGGGTAAAGCCGATAAAACGGGCGTGAAAACAAATAGATAAGAAAAAAGGGTGAGTTAGTAAGGAATATGAATTCTTTGTATAGGAGGTATGTATGAAACAACAAAAAATGAGCCAGCCTGGAACCGTTCGATTACTACTTTATCGCGGTGAGTTTCCTTGGCAGGCGGTTTGTTTAAATCTCAACAAGGCCGCGGAGCAGGTCTATTTGAATGATTTGGTTGGGTTCGTCGCAAACGAGCCTGGCTGGGGCCTTTGTGAGTTCAAGGACGAGGACTCTTATCAGCAAGGTAGAAGACTTGTCGGGCAGCACCACGAATTTAGGCGAAGCGGAAAAAGGAATAACAGCGGCGATTGGATTGGCATTCAGATTGGCAAGTTCCAGGGCTTAGTTCAGCCTCTGTCTTATCAGCGGTTGCCGTTAACGAAAGGACAAAAAGAGGCGATCCGGGAGGACCACGAGTCCTGTAATTACAGTATCGCCAAACTGGCCGAGGACTGGGATGTCTCAGAAAGCCATATCCGGGAAGTTTTAAAGGGGGACAAACCCCCTGTTTGCCCTCCTAGAGACCCTATAAACATAGACTCTTTTGTAGGTGAACCCCCCATACCCGGTAGGGTAGTACCGGAAGCCCGGGGTTTGCCCCGATGAGTAGGCGGAATCACAAGAGAATCCGCAACAAGGGTCGCTCGACCACGGGCTCATTCGTGAGCCTGCCCCATGAGGTTTTGAACCACCACAGTTTTGCCACTTTAAGTCCTAGAGCAACCAAGTTTCTGCTCGATATTGCGGCTCAGTACAAGGGTCATAACAACGGTGATCTCTCGGCCCCACTGAGTTCGATGAAAAAAAGAGGATGGAATTCCTCCGATCAAATCAGTAAGGCAAAAAAAGAACTGATTGATCGAGCACTTATTCTGGTATCACGTCAGGGCGGTCTTAATCGGTGCAATCTGTATGCCATTACCTGGCAGCCGATTGATGAGTGTGAGGGAAAACTCGATATCGCTCCGACCAGAACGGCACCTCATAACTGGAGAAGGTGGGTCGATCCTAAATGCGGAGCAGTTAAGCCATGACAGCACCGCATCACGGATCAATGGCTATTGCCCTTAGAGCCCAATATCGCCTCACTAGTCCGTGTAGAGGTTCGATAAAACACATCGCCTGCTCCGTATTGAGAACACCTTATAAGAAATATACCAAGGGGTGCGTCAAGACGTGAGCCAAGAACAACATATAAATATTGGAGACGAGGAATATGAAGACAACAAAGACAGGCTCCTCTGGACGCGACAAGAGACTGCTAGACAACTCTCAATATCACTCAAGAAGGTATCCGATCTCATCGACAAGGGTGCCTTGCCAGTCGTGCGAATTGGGCGTTGTATTCGCATCGAAAGACAATCTGTTTACCACTATATTGAAAGCAATCGTGAGTACAATAGCGGGTGCGTGGAGTCGGTGCTATCTCAATCAGGAGAAAGCTTATGCGACTCTATAGACGTGAACGCGTTTACTACGTTACCTACCAATCGAGCGGTGGAAAACAGGTTAAACGCTCTCTTAAAACCCGTGATAAACAAATAGCCGAGCAACAGTGACGTGGTCAACCGTTTTGTGACACCCCAGTTAAGCGGCTTTTTTCATTTCCAGTAATTGCTGTTCATAGTCACGCGGACTCATGTAATCCAGGTACGAGTGCAGTCTGTGAGAATTATAAAACATGCTGATGTATTGCAGTATGTCCTGCTGTGCTGCATATCGAGTCTGGTAGTGCTGCCATTGCACCTGTTCCTGTTTTAAGCTGCCAAAGAAGCTCTCGACAACTGCGTTATCCCAACAGTCACCCTTGCGGCTCATGGAGCCTTTAAAGCCATGAGCCTTGAGTAACCGCTGGAAGGCTTTGCTGGCATACTGGCTGCCCCGGTCCGAATGATGGATCAAGCCAGGCTCAGGTCTGCGTCGCCAGATAGCCATCTGCAGCGCATCACACACCAGCTGGGCTTTCATGCGTGAGCTCATTGACCAGCCAACCACTTGACGTGAGCACAGGTCAATCACCACCGCCAGGTACAACCAGCCTTCCTGGGTCCAGATATAGGTGATGTCCGAAGCATAGACCTGATCAGGTTGCGACATAGCAAACTGGCGTTGCAACAGATTATCAAACAGCGGATGCTGGTGATTGCTGTTGGTCGTCACTTTGAACTTCTTGCGCTGTCGGGCCCTGACATTGGCTTCTCTCATCAACTTTCTTGCCTTGTTACGACTGACAGGATATCCCAATACATTCAATGCCTTCTTCATCCGGCGACTGCCATAACTGTAGCCAGAGCGTTTTGCGATATCTTTGACCCAGTCAATCATTTCCTGATGCACCGGATCCTCTGGTCTGTTGCTCTTCCGTACCCGATGACTGTAATAACCATTGCGTGTCACACCCAATACCCTGCACTGCAGGCTGATTGGCCAGGTATTCTTATGCCGGGTGATGAACGAATATTTCACTTTGTTTGGGCTGCAAAGAATACCGTCGCTTTTTTTAAAACGTCTCTCTCCATCTCAAGGTGCCTGACCCGGGCTTTAAGGGCCCGTAGCTGCTCCTGCTCTGGTGTCAACTTGCCATTGCCGCGAAATGCCCGGTCATCATCTGCCTGGTGTTCCTTCACCCAGCGACCCAGCATGTTGGTATTGATATCCAGGCTTCTGGCTGCTTCCACCCGGCTGTAGTCCTGCTCAGTGACCAGGCTCACCGCATCCAATTTGAACTCTTTGGAATATTTCTTTCGTATCGTCATTTTTAGTTTCCTCAGTTAAGATGATTATCCTTAACTGGGTTGTACAAATCTATTGGACCACATCACTTGTAGTGCCATCACCCGATGATTATGCGTCAGTCCGGGCCGTTATAGAGAACTACATAAAGGGTAGTTACACCGCAGACACAGACCTGCTGAAACGTTGCTTTCACCCAGATGCGCTTATGTCTGGCTATTACCGGGGCGAATTGGAAATCGGCTCACCGCAACCATTTTTTGATCAACTCGACTCTGAACCGTCGCCCAAGAGTTCAGGCGAAGATTACCAGGCTGAGATCAGCTTTATTCATATTGCTGGGGGCATGGCAAGTGCCGGCGTGGTCGAAGATAATTTGCTTGGTACGAATTATGTCAATCATTTCCATTTGTTAAAGATTGACGAGCAGTGGCGCATCATCAGTAAAGTCTACGTTGAGGTTTAGTGTATGTGACTGATTGTGACTCAAATGGACAGGAGTGGACTCCTGTCGGTCATATTATCGTCACAGTGGTCTCCACTGTTGCTGGCTGTAACACCGGCAGGCAGGCGAGGGATAAACCTCCATCAGACAATATCCCAATCGAAGAAAATCGTGTACCTATCCGACAAAAGTTGGAAGGGTAGGGCCACCTATGGCACAAGCCTAAATCCCGCTATACACCACCCTATAAACGCCCTCTAACACTGTTTTAGCCGCCTCGTGTGCTGATGGTGGTTGGGGTGGTCACAGGTCAAAAAGCCCTGAGCCGGAAAACAGGCAATCAGATTCTCTAATCAACTACTCACAAGGCGGTATATCCGACGTGCAATTGACCCTCGCTGAGCAAGAGAAAAAGATGTAGGGCTTTAAGATTGGGCTCGCGGCCTCAAAGATCGCCAATTAACAAGAGTCAGCCTGCAAGGCCTGATAGCCAGGCGATGGTTGAACATCCTCCGGAGAAAGGGTATGACAAAGTCAACGAGATACACTGCGCTCGAAGATCGGCATAGAGCACTTGGCGCCGAGATTGATGACTGGAACGGTATGGGAATGGTCATGGAGTATGACCAGGATGTTAATGATGAACATTTAGCTGTTCGTAGTTCTGCCTGTTTATTGGATGTGTCCGGGTTGAAGAAGGTGCACATTCTAGGGCCTGACGCCTTGGCAGTAGCGGATCATTTAATTACCCGTGATATGACAAAGATTCCTGCAGGTCGCTCGGTGTACGCAATCATCCTTAACGAGGATGGCGGGTTTACCGATGATTGCATCATGTTCAATTTAGCACCGAATCACTTGTTATTAGTCCATGGTAGCGGGACGGCCATGGAGAGATTAGAGGAGTCTGCGCGGGGCAGAGATGTTTCGATCCGCTTTGACGATGACCTGCATGATATTTCCCTTCAGGGACCAAAATCACTGGAGGTATTGATCGAGCATACTCCGATGAATCTAGAAGCCCTGAGATATTTCTCTCAGGAGGCGACCACCCTGTTTGGCCATGATTGCTTAATCTCGCGGACCGGATTTTCTGGTGAGCGAGGCTATGAAATATTTGCTAAAGCAAAGGATATTGGACCTATTTGGGACAATATTCTTGAATATGGAAAATCAATTGGGGTCATCCCTGGCTCGTTTGCATGCATCGATGCAGTCCGGGTTGAGGCAGCCTTGTTGTTCTATCCGTTTGATATGGATGAATCTCTCACTCCCTGGGAGACTGGACTTGGTTTCGCAGTATCTAAGAAAAAGCAGGGTAATTATCGTGGCAAGAAACCATGTCTGGATTCGATTGGCAAGGAACAAATAATGATTTGCGGCGTTGTGGTGGATTCAGATTCGGTTGTCGATGCTGACGCGGAGATATTTCACGAAGGCAGAAAAGTGGGTAGGGTGACAGCTTCAAACTATTCTCCTGTCTTGCATCAATCTTTGGCGCTTGTTCAGATTGATGTCGCGCTTGCGGTTCCTGGAACCAGAGTTCAGGTCAATGGAACAAGCACATCTTGTGAAGCGACCACACATGCTCTGCCATTCTACGATCCTGCCAAAACCAGACGTGAGTGTTTGTAGATGGGGTGCTCCTCCAAGGGATTAAGCGACGCAGGTAGGGAGACAGTAGTTCGCCTGGAGAAGAGACTCCCATAGGCCCCGAACGATGTCGCCTGTCAGATGGCCTGATCTTTCGTTACGAGAAGCTGGATTGCCTGATTGACTTTACTCAGTTGGGGGTATGTCTTAGTGGCGATTGACCGTTTTTTGCCTGAGCCTAATGATGGGGTTTCGGAGTGGTGTGAACCCAGGAATTGTTAAGAGTAAGGAGGCCTCCTTTGATAAGACAGATAGAAAAGGATGCACGAACGCAATTATGTATGTATGTATGTTGTACGGAGGGCATGAGAGCCCTGCCGATGCTGGTCAAGACCGGCGGTCCCGAAAAATTAATTTGAGTAAGTAAAGGAGCAATAAAAATGGCCCGAAACCCCAAGCACGATATCCTGTTTGAACCTATCCAGATAGGCCCAAAGACTCTGCGCAACCGGTTTTATCAGGTGCCTCACTGCATTGGTGCTGGGTCCGATCGCCCTGGTTTTCAGGCGGCTAATAGATCAGTCAAGGCTGAGGGTGGTTGGGCCGGGATTAATACTGAGTACCTGTCCATACACCAAGAATCGGATGACACACATCGTATGTCCGCCCGCTTATGGGATGAGGGAGATGTTCGAAATCTGAGAGCAATGACGGATGCGGTTCATAAGCACGATGCCTTGGCCGGGGTCGAAATGTGGTATGGCGGATCTCACGCGCCGTGTATGGAGTCACGCTGTACGCCTCGTGGACCCAGTCAATATGCTTCCGAATTTGAGATGCAGACATACTGCCATGAGATGGATCTGGAGGACATCCGAATGGTCCAGCAGTATTACGTGGACGCGGGAATCCGTGCCCGCGACGCGGGCTTCGATATCGTCTATGTATACGGAGCGCACTCCTATCTACCACTGCAGTTTCTTTCCCCTTACTACAACAAACGCACAGATGCTTACGGCGGATCATTGGAAAATCGTGCCAGGTTCTGGATCGAGACGCTGGAGAAGGTAAAGCATGCAGTCGGTGATGACTGTGCGATCGCAACTCGGTTTGCTGTCGATACTCTCTATGGTGATAGCGGAGTAGAGGTTGAAGAGGACGGAATTAAATTTGTTGAAATGGCAGATCCGTTTGTTGATGTATGGGACGTGAATGTAGGGGATATCGCCGAATGGGGTGAAGATGCAGGTCCATCGCGCTTTTATCAGATGGGCCATCAGATTCCATGGCAAAAGTATATAAAGATGGTATCCAAGAAGCCTGTATTGGGAGTTGGTCGATTCACAGATGCGGATAAGATGGTTGAGGTAATACGCGCCGGCTATCTTGATATTATTGGGGCCGCCCGACCATCAATCTCAGATCCTTTCCTGCCTAATAAGATCGATGAGGGCCGTATTGATGACATAAGGGTTTGTATCGGTTGCAATGTTTGCATCTCACGCTGGGAAATCGGCGGCCCACCCATGATCTGTACTCAGAATGCAACCGCTGGAGAAGAGTATCGGAGAGGTTGGCACCCGGAGAAATTCCCAAAGAACACTTCCAGCGATTCTATATTAGTAGTCGGCGCAGGCCCATCGGGCGCAGAGGCTGCCCGGGTGTTGATGGAGCGTGGCTATGTTGTCCATCTGATGGACTCAGCGGACAAGATCGGCGGCTGCATTAATAGTATCGCAACCCTACCTGGCCTTGGGGAATGGGGTTATCACCGTGATTATCGAGAAGTGCAACTCGAGAAATTGGTAAAGAAGAATGCCGATTCGCAGGTTGCACTTGGTGTTGCACCAATCTCGGTGGATGACGCCCTCCAATATGGTGCCGACAAGATTATCGTGGCCACCGGGTCTTCCTGGAACACTGACGGAACCAATGCGCTGTTACACGATGCAGTTCAGGGCATCGATGCCGATTTACCGACCCATCTTACGCCCGAGCAAGTGTTCGCCGGTAATAAGGCAATCGGCAAGAAGGTTGTTGTTTTAAACTGTGATCCATATTTCATGGGGCCGAGTATTGCGCAATATCTTCGCGAACTCGGCCATGATGTCAGTATTATTACTGGCGCTCCATTGGGTGGTTATATGCATTTCACCCTGGAAGCGCCCAATATGCATCGGATGCTGCACGAACTGGAAATTGAAGTAATCGGGGATGTATGGGTTTCTCAGGCTGAGGCTAATCGGATCCAAACTTACCCAATCTTTGGAGACGGTTACAGGCGTGAATATCGTGGACCAGGAAAGCTGCCACGCAGGGAGAATAGTCACTTTGATTGGGTTGAATTCGACTCGTTAGTGCTGGTTACTGGGAGGCATTCCAATGATGAGTTGTATCGCGGCCTAAAGGCTCGTAAAGACGAGTGGGGTAGCAACGACATCAAGGGTGTGTATGTAATAGGCGATGCCTGGGCACCAAAACTGATCGCCGATGCAACCTTTGAAGGTCATCGTATTGCTCGAGAAATTGAGGCGGACAACCCACAGCTTCCGTTGCCCTACCGACGCGAGGTAGCTGTTTGGGGCACACCGTATTTACCCGGTGATAAATACGAGATCGAATATCAGACCTGAAGTGTCTCGCAAACAGTGGGTCCAGTTTGAAACTGGGCCCACTATCCCTCGACGGACAAGCCCAATGAATATTGATCCGGCTGGAGCGCCCTGGCCGGCCTGTAAGGGGCTTGTTATGGTTGTCTCGCTTTCCAGTTAACTTTGCAGGGCATGCCGCCAATTGGTGAATACATCAATGCAGAATCCGGAAAACGTAACGCGCATTTTATTTGAGGGATTTCCAACCTGGATGCTTGTTGCCTTTTATTTTGTGGCAGCAGCAGCAATTGGTTGCTTCTCTTATGGCTGCTATATACAGGTGAGAAAATATTGCCGGGGAAAGCCTTCGGCAGTTCGCAACCTGGGTGCGGGATTGTGGGAGATGTCAAAGGCGGTATTGAGTCATAGAACAATCAGGCGCCGCGATAAATTTGCCGGTCATAGCCACGCAATGATTTTTTTCGGCTTTACTGTACTGTTCATCGGCACCTCAATCATCACGCTTCAATACGATATTCTCCAACCGTTAGCCGGAATTACGTTCTGGCATGGCTCCTTCTATCTCTGGTTTTCATTGTGTATAGATATTGCAGGCCTTGCGTTGGTGGTTGGCTTGATCCTTATGATGATCCGACGGAAGTGGTTTTGCTTGCCGAAACTTGATTACACGCGATCAGACCGCGCGCCTGGCGACTCAGATTACAACCGTGACGGGTATCGCAGGGAAGATTGGCTGTTCTTGTGGTTGCTCGTTCTGATTAGCGTGACCGGTTTTGTCCTCGAGGCGGATCGCCTCGTTTGGCTTCAGCAAGACCCTTCAGTCTGGAGTCATCGCTGGTGGTCTCCGGTGGGAGCAGTGATCGCTCTTAGCATGCGTGGAGTTGGGTTATCCCCCGGCGGTGCGGAGGAATTGCGTTACTTTCTATGGTGGTTACACGGCCTTCTGGCCTTTTCGTTTCTCGCGATACTGCCGTTTACTAAGGCGAAACACATCTTTACTGGAATTGGTTCGCTATCAATACGCGACCCCCACCCCGCAGCCCGGTTGCCTAAAGCCAACCTTGAATCCGAGGTTATTGGGTACCAGGAGATCACCGATCTTAGCTGGGAGCATCTAGTGCAGTTAGACGCCTGTACGCGGTGCGGGCGCTGCCATGAAGCCTGTCCGGCAAACGCGACGGGATTCCCTTTGTCACCACGGGATCTAATTCTGTCGCTCCGGGAGCTGTCCGCGACCAAACTGGAAGGAGGCCTCTCTACCGCTGACCTTGGATTGCGTACTACGGGCGGTGGGCCTAATCAAGTACGAAGTGACACGCTTTGGTCGTGCCGCACTTGCGCGGCTTGTGTTGAGATTTGTCCAGTCGGTATTGAGCATGTGCCGATCATCGTCGAGATGCGACGATCACTGGTGGAGAGTGGCGAGATGGAGTCGACTCTTCAGTCTGCGTTGCAGCAGATACAAGGCAAAGGAAATTCCTTTGGTGAAAATAAGAGAAAACGAGCTGCCTGGACAAAGATCCTTGATTTTAAAATCAAGGATTCCCGTAAAGACGCTGTTGATGTACTTTGGTTTGTTGGCGATTTCGCCTCTCTTGATCCGGGTTATCAGAAAGTATCGCTAGCGTTTGCCCGCATCCTTTCTGCAGCGGGCATTGACTTTGGCATCATTTATGAAGCGGAGTTAAATGCGGGTAATGATGTTCGCCGAGCTGGTGAGGAAGGTCTGTATCAACATCTGGCCGAATCGAATATTGATACCTTAGGGAAGTGCAAATTCAAACGTATCGTTACAACTGATCCACATTCGTTCAATACGATCAAGAACGAATACCCGGACTTTGGTGGAAAATTCAACGTCGAACATGCCAGCACTTTCATTGGACGTTTGCTGGACGAGGGCTTGATTACCCTCGCACGCCCTTTGGGATATCGAGCCACCTATCATGACCCGTGCCATCTAGGCCGGCTTAATCGAGGTTTTTCAGCACCGCGGGAGGTGCTTGGCACTTTAGGGGTGGAACTCGTCGAGATGGACCGGACCAAAGAGAATTCGTTTTGCTGTGGTGCTGGTGGGGGACGAATCTGGATGGCGGACCCGGTGGATATGCAGAAGCCTTCAGAAAATCGAGTTCAGGAGGCGGCAGCTATCGATGATCTCGAAGTGTTGGTAGTCAGCTGTCCAAAATGCATGAACATGCTTGAAGATGCGGTGAAATCAACTGGCAACCAGAACAAGTTTAAGGTTAAAGAACTGATCGAGTTAGTGGACGAAGCCATGGGCAGCTCTTCTGTGGCTGCTAGAGCAATAGAACCAGAGAATGTGGCTTGAGTCGTGGGCTACTCTTTCCAGAGTCTACTTGGCCAAGCACTGGACGATAAGGATCCGCATATTGCTGCTGCGTGTCACCCTTGTGCTGAGCCAAGAGACAGACAGGCACTGGAGCAGATCTTGTTTACCACCATCCGGTCCAGACGGCAATTATCTAGGGCAACCCAGACCCCGGCTACTGTATTACATTGCCTTGCAGCGGACGACAATGAACTTATTCGTGGTGCTGTTGCCAGAAATCCATCAACAGCCGCCGCTTCATTGGTCACCTTAGCTCTAAACAAAGGGTCGGTCGAACTGGCTGTGGGAATTGTGAGCCATCGTCACACGCCGGCGTTTACACTTACAGATCTTTATTCCCAGCATTCTGAGTCGGCTCCAGCACGCCAGGCGCTGTGTCGCAACCCCCGAACGCCGAGTTCGGTCTTATGTGCACTAGTCAAGAGAGCTAACGCCACGGAGTGTAAACTGATTGCGGGCAACCCGAATGCGGGTGAGGGACTGCTGCGGCGTTTTTGGGAAAAGGGTGATAGTTATCTACAAGCCGAAGTGGCGGCGCATTCGCATTGCCCATCCGACTTACTTAATTTGGCGAGACACTCCCCGCAGGCGTTAGTGCGCCGCAAGATGGCTGGGAATCCAAACGTTTCTGACGTGCAATTGATTAGTCTATTGGATGATGTCGCACCACCGGTAAGAGCTGCTGCAGTTCGCCATGTAACTAGCCTGCATATTGGGCAAGCCTGTTTAGGTGATCCATCTCGGTTGGTCCGTCGTGATCAGGCGCGCCACGGAAGGCTGCCTTTAAAATGGATAAACACTCTGTCTGTCGATACAGACGCGTGGGTGCGTCAATTGATAGCGCGCAACGAAACGACACCGCAGCAGACCCTTAATTCGCTAGCGAATGATCCAGTAATGGATGTGCGGCGAGGTGTCTCACGAAATTTAATGTGCCAGCCAAGCCTGTTAGCCATGCTAGGAGGTGACCCCCATCCGTGGGTACGTGCTGGCGTAGCTTTACGAACTGATTTGCCTGAATCCCTAATGGAAAAATTGTCGCAGACTGATGATGTGAACGTGTTGTCAGCGCTTGGTAGAAACCCGATGATTTCATGCAGATTTCTTGAGCGGCTCATTGAGCACGAAAATAAAGATATACGTCGTGCAGTAATCTTAAATGTGCGTACTCCACGTCGGTTGCTAAAGGAATTACTGGTTGATCCCTACCCGATTAATCGAATCTTACTTGCCGGTCATCCAAGTCTAAATCAATCGGACCTGTCCCGCTTACTGAGCGACCCGGTGTCAGATGTAAGATTTGCAAGTGCGACATCCTTGGTGGCGCGCTTTTGCGAAGAATTGTTATGAGTGGTAGCAGTACAGGCAGATTTTATTCCACTGCATTAAGTACGTGATGGACGAATAAAGTTGGTGGGAAAGCATTAGCACAAGGATTTGAGGCAATAACATTATGAAGATTCTCGTACCAGTTAAACAAGTAGCGGCAATTGATGAGGATTGCGTGTTGCGAGAGGATATGAGGGATATAGATCCTGATTTTCTCGACTATGAATTGAACGAGTGGGATGATTACTCGTGGGAAGCGGCGCTCCAACTTCGAGAGACTCATGGCGATCAAGTTGAAATCGTACCCGTGACTGTTGGCCCTGACGAAGCCACCGATGGATTGCGCCGTTGCTTGGCTAAAGGTGGGAACCGCGGTGTCCGTGTATGGGATAGCGCACTAGAAGAATCCGATCCAATAGCAGTGGCCAGAGTAATAGCACGACTGGCGAAACGCGAGGAAGCCGACCTGATACTTGCCGGTACACTTTCATCAGACCATGGTTTCGCAGCGACCGCCATGTGTGTTGCGGGCTTCCTTGATTGGCCCCATGTAGCAGTCGTCTCCAAACTAGACGTAAGGCCCGACGCTCAGCATGCAACGGTACATCGGGAACTCGAAGCCGGCTGGGAAGAAGAAATCAGCGTGCAGTGCCCCGCTGTACTCTCTATTCAGTTAGGCATAAATGAGCCGCGTTACGCATCACTTCGTGGAATTAAGCAGGCGAAGGCGAAGCCAATCGAAGTCCTCTCGCATAGCGATCTGGGATTAGAGAGCGATGAGGTTGGCTTGTCCGGATCTGGATCAAGGGTGCGACGAATGTTTGCACCCGCAAAGGGGCAGGCTGAGATGATTGAGGGAACTACCGCCGAGCAGGCGTCTCGAATCGCACAAATTGTCAGTGAACTGTCGAGGGAAAATTCATGAGTGAAATACTGGTAGTAGCGGAACACCGCCATGGCGAACTCGCCGTGAGCACGCTTGAGGTTATCGCTGCGGCGGGTGAACTCAAGAAAAAGAATAATATGGCGGTCGTCGTGGCAGTGCTCGCCCAAGAGCCATCAACATTTACTGATCAGTTAAGTGTGCCGAGTGTCGATGAAATCGTTAATGTAAAGGTTCCCCTGGGAGAATTTCAAAATGATAATTATGAGGCGATCATAGGGCAACTGATCGTTAAGCGAAATCCAGCTGTCGTATTGGTGCCGCACTCTGTTGACTCGTGGGGTTATGCGCCAAGCTTGGCGGCACGCTACGGATACGGCTTTGCAACGGACGTATTTGCACTTAGTTATGATGGTGACGAGTTGATTGCAACACGGGCAGCGTACAGTGAAAAAATGCAAGTTGAGTTGGACTTTCCAGGGAAGGAAACAATTCTTATTACCTTGCGCGGTAATATCTTCAAACTGGAAGAGGGTTCTTCGAGTCCAGTAATCACAAGTTTTGATGCATCGTTTGTGCCGGCGCGCACGGATCATCACAGATTTGTCGAACCGGAGTCGACAGGCGATGTTGATATCACCCAGTCAGAATTAATTCTCTCAGTAGGTCGTGGGGTAGGTGAGGAAAACAATATTGAAAGTTTCCGAGAACTCTCGGACCTAATGGGATTCACTTTAGGGTGTTCGCGACCAATCGCGGATAGTGGCTGGTTGCCAAAGTCACGCCAGGTAGGGCAATCGGGTAAGACTGTGAGTAACTGTAATATCTATATCGCTATGGGCATCTCCGGTTCAGTTCAGCATATGGCGGGTATGAAACATGTCCCAAATATCATCGCTGTCAATACAGACCCGGAAGCGTCTGTCTTTTCAATAGCGCATTACGGTGTGGTTGCTGATATGTTCGATATTGCAGAAGAGTTGAGAAACCAGTTCGAATGAACAGGGTTCGATCATCGGACGCACTTGAACAGGCACGAGCCAACTACCGTCTGCGGAGCGTGCGATGGGGTTTTTATTGGGCACTGTGGTGCGCAGTACTATGGGGTGCCTGGTACCTGCCAGGGACCGCTCTTTGGTATGAGACCCCCTTTAGCATTCTTGGCGCTAGTGACAAAGGCGACCTATTACTTGCGGCAGCAATCATAACCGCTCTTAGCTCAGTTGCCGTGTTGTTGTTTTTGTTTGTTTGGACTGGCGTACTTGAAAAGTGGCCAGAATATGGTCGAACTATCAGCCAGTGGCGTATTACAAAGTGGTATTGCCTGGGGGCGGTGTTTGGCGGCCCTTGTGCCTTGTTTGGCTCGTATTTAGCTATTGGTTATGTGGGCCCCGTGTTCGCCGCTATCGCTGCTCTGATGTACCCAGTGGTGGGTGCCACTCTGGCACGATTTTGGTACCAAGAGAAAATCAGTCGCCGCGCCGTCATTGGCATTATTGTGATTCTGATAGGTGGGGCATCTATTTACCTGCCGGGGTTGCTGGCCGAGCTGTCGAGGCCTGATGGTGGGGCATGGTTAGGGTATATCGGCGGCCTTCTAGCTGCCTTTGGTTGGGGAGTAGAAGGCGCAATTGCCGGAAGGGCGCTGGATGTAAGTGATCCAGACGTTGGGATCACCTTGAGATTTACCGCGGAAGTTCTCTACTGGCTGGTATTAATTTTGCCTGGGATCTGGTGGTTCGGTGACGTAGATATGGTGGCGTTGATCGTATCGGCGCTGGGCTCCAAGGCGCTGTTGTGGATTCTATTAGCTGGGGCTAGTTTTGCATTCTGCTATGTGGCCTGGTACAAGTCCTTTCCCTTGATCGGTGTTGGGAGAGGCCAGGCGATCGGTGCGTTGTACGGTGTGTTTGCAGTGGTATTTCTTTCGATTTTCACGCTGACCTTGCCTGAATGGCACTTCTTGATAAGTCTGGCGCTGACCATTATCGGTGGATTCATTATGTTCACTGAACGGGCGGAGATACTTGAAGTAATACGTGGTGACAATACTCCATCCATGTATTGAGGAGTTCTAAGATTTGAGCAAGCTCCATACAAAAGGCCTGATTCTGGCCATGCTGGATCAAAATAGAGAGGGACTGTGGGATTACGAGGTTGCGCAACAGGTCCTGGCGGAATATGGGTACTCGGGAGCTTACTGGCGTGCAGAGATTCGCGCGACTTTGACTGATTTATTCTCTGGAGCGCTGATCGAGGAGACTGATTGTCAGCTGGATCAGGGGGAATTCTTTGGGAAGGACAAGGTGTTGGTTAAGTTTAGATTGACGAAATTCGGGCAAAAGCGAATGCTCGAAACTGGCCTGAAAGATTCCGGAGAATATAATCGCCAGTCGAGGTGCAACTATGAGTGATTTTTGGGGTTTTGCCGGCGCGGATTTGTTATCAGCGCTACTAATTTGTTGCCTATGCGTCGCTTGTCTATATCACGCGCGGAGGTGGGCGAAAAGGCTCTAAAACCGGAAAGAGTACCGGCCTTGGCCTCCAGGGGTGCGTGCTGCCAACATGGCCCTTAGATTCCTAAGTATGCCTTTTTTACGTGCGCGTTGGTTGCGAGGTCGCGAGCGTCTCCTTCGAGAGAAATTTGCCCTGTTTCAAGAACGTATCCGTGGTTCGCAAGCTCTAGTGCGAGCTCAGCGTTTTGTTCTACCAATACGATTGACACATTATTGTTGTTAATTTCACGCAGAATTCTTGCAATATCCTGAACGACAATCGGCGCAAGACCAAGTGAGGGCTCATCGAGTAACAGGAGTCGCGGACTGGACATTAGAGCCCGGCCAATTACCAGCATCTGTTGCTCTCCGCCGCTCAAAGTTCTTCCGAGTTGTGTTTTGCGCTCCTGCAATCGTGGAAAGTGGTCGAAGACCGACCTGAGATCTCGGTCGATTGCCTTGGGATCTTTGCGGGTAAATGCTCCTAGAAGGAGATTCTCAATAACGCTCAGGTCTTTGAATACCCGGCGTCCTTCTGGTACCTGGGCGATTCCAAGCTTAAGAATTTGATCTGGTGGAAGCGAGTCTATACGTTGGCCGTCAAAATGAATCTCACCGCTGCTTGGTTTCTCGAGCCCAGAGATTGTGCGTAATACCGTGCTCTTTCCGGCGCCGTTCGAGCCAATAAGTGTAACGAAGTCTTTTTCTTGTACATTTAGCGAAATACCCTTTAGAGCAGCGACTTGATTATAGCGGACGTGAACATCGGTCAGAGAAAGCACTAGTGAGCCCCCTGCCCGAGATAGGCTTCGATAACTCGTGGATCATGGCGTATTTCATCGGGAGTCCCTTCGGACAGTAGCGTTCCGAAGTTAAGCACGGTAATGTATTCACACAGACCCATAACCGCTTTCATATCATGTTCTACCAAAACAATGGTTACGCCTGACTCGCGGACTTTCCGCGTCAGGTTCATCATATGATTGGTTTCCTCTGAGTTCATTCCGGCAAAGGGCTCATCCATACACAACAACACCGGATCTGATACCAGCGCAATAGCGATTGCCAGCGCGCGTTGAGAACCTAAGGGTAATTCCGAACCCAGCTGATCCTTGCGGTTTGTTAAGCCCATAAAGTCTAGAACCTCCATAGTTTTTGTATGGGCATCTCTTTGTTTTTCTTTGTCTAAGCCAAGCAGTGCAGAAAAGATATCGGTTTGCGCTTTTAGATGACAGCCAACGAGGACGTTCTGATAAACGGTGAATTCTTGAAACAGCGTGGTTTCCTGGAAAGTGCGAACGACGCCACGACGAGCAACTTCGCTGGGTTTTTTCCCGATGATACTTTCCCCCTTAAACAAAATATCACCCATTGTAGGAGTATAAAAACCTGCGATATTCTTAAACATCGTGCTTTTGCCGGCGCCGTTAGGGCCAATTAAGCCACGAATCTCACCTTCGTTGATCTTGAAACTGACGTTACTTAGCGCGGTTAACCCGCCAAACTGTTTGGTAACATCTTTTACGTCGAGTAGGGCCATGAAAAGAAAGATATTCGTTAGGCAGCGGGTTTAGAGGCAAAGAATCGGGCTCGAAACTTGGTTGGAATACTTTCGAGCCCGCTGGGAAGAAACATTATTGAGGCGATCAGGATGGCGCCGTATATAGCGGGCCGAATTTCATCGAACCGCCGGAACGATTCGTCTAAGATTGAAAGGATAACAACGCCGAGGATAGCGCCATAGAACTTGCCGTAGCCGCCCACAATTACCCAAATCAGAATAAATACCATGAATCCAATCCCGAATTGGTTTGGGGTTACCGTGCCGAGATAATGAACCTTTAGGGTGCCCGCAATGCCAACAAAAAATGAGCCGATGATGAACGCGAGTGAGCGGTATCGCCAGGTATTTACGCCGACAGATTCAGCCAGAGGCGCCTTCCAGTGCACGGCGTGAAGTATCAGGCCAATGTGAGACTTTTCAATCCGATAAAGCGTGATGAGGCAGATGCTGACGATTGCCATCACCAGGTAGTGATAAGAGATGGGGTCGAGAAAATCAATGCCCGCCAACTCTGGGGGTGGAATGCCACTGATGCCGCTGGTCCCACCGAAGGGGTAGATAAAATGAATCCAGCAAAGTCGGATAGCCTCTCCAGCCGCGAACGAACCAATCAGGAAATAGAACTGGGTCATTCGAAACAAAGGGTAGCTTAGCAGTGCAGCTGATGCACCAGCGACCACACCAGCAAGTGGTAGCGCAAGCCAGAAGGATAAATCAAAGGATTTCGTAAGGATTGCACTTGCGTATGCCCCGACCCCCATCATCACCGCGTGAATTAGTGACCATTCTCCCGTCAGAGTAACTAGACGATAGCTCACAACGACCAAAACGTTGATGATTAGAAAAATAAGAAAATCTTGGTGGTGGTACTTGAGAAAGTAAGGCAGGATTCCGAGTAGTAGCAATAGTCCACCAATCCCAGCTAGGCTTTTGGGTTTCGCCCTAAGCATGCTATTCACTGACAGCTTTACCCATGATTCCTGTTGGTCGGACTATCAATACTAGAACCATTATCAAGAGCCCGGAGATGGTTGCGATAGTTCCGCTGAAATAGGTCGTAACAAAGGTGTGAAACAGGGCGTATAGCACTGCAGCCATCACTGCGCCCGATAAACTGCCAACCCCTCCAACGATTGTCACGATGAAAGCCGTGATGATGACGCTATGGCCCATATGTGGGTTTATATTGGTTAGAGGAGCCATTAACCCGCCAGCTAGGCCGGCCATCGCCCCCCCTACCGCAATAGCAATCATAGAGGTCCGATCGATATTAATACCTTGCAGGGCTGCGGCCTCTCGATCCTGGGATACAGCGCGTAACGACCAGCCAAGTTTGGTCTTAACCAAGAAAAACCATAAGACCGTCAGTGCTAGGACGGCAACACCGATACTAAATATCCGCTGATACGGAACGCGTAGCGTCTCAAAGAGTACCAAGGTGCCGTGAAAAGGCGGTGGCACCTGTTTGGACGGGCCCTCGCCACCAATTACAGTTGCGATAACCTGGAGAATAAACAGGACGCCGATCGAGCAGATCAATCCACCTAGGGGGTCATCGCGCTTTGGTCGGAACAAGAACCGCTCCATAAGGATGCCAATAAGCATCACAAGCATAGTCGCGATCGCTAGGGTAAATAAATAGGGGCTGCCATGTTGCGCGTGTAAATACCAGATGGTGTATGAGCCAACCATAGTCATTGCACCATGGGCAAAGTTTACGACCCCCATCACCCCGAAGATCAGAACGAGTCCGACTGCCGATAGCGCGAAAAAGCCGCTTTGAATTAGGCCGTTAATTATCGACTGGAAGAATAACTCCAACGCAAAAGGTTCCTCAGTTCCTCAGTTGAAGATGAGCGGGAAGAGGAAGATATACCTCTTCCCGCTGTGCAAGATTAGACAGTGCGCAAGCCGAGCGCTTTCATGTGCTTAATCAGTACGTCCTTGTTCTTATCCAGCCATGCCGAGACACTTCGGTACTCTTGGATGCGAGCCTTACCATCGACGATGGTTACCACTGGCCATCGGCCAACAACGGCGTTGTCAAGGCCCCACAACTGGCTCCCCCACCAACGTCCTTCACCAAAAACAAAGTGTGGGTTCTTATTCGAGAGCATGGTAGAGACCACGTCGCTAGGCTCGATGCTTCCGGCCGCTTTGGCAGCGTCTACCCAGTCAAGCAGGATTGCCGGGTATTCCCAAGCGACCGCAGACCAGTCATTGGGATGATCCTTACGGAATGATGTATCGAAGCCACCGGGGTCTGGAAAATTGATACCGTCTTCTGTTAATTTCGGATCATCAAAATCGGGGAATTGATAGATCGTGCCATCGACAAACTCCTTGCTCGTCTTGGCAATAATCTCGTCGTAATAATCCAGGGTACACGAAATGATTTTGCCTTTGAATCCCTGGTGGTAAAGTTGTTCCATCAGCGGGGTGACATAGAAACTGGTTGCCATGCAGAAGATGTCAGGTTTTTTCGCAAGAACGGAACTGACAATCGGAGCGAAGTCAGTAACATCGAAGCCGTGCAGATTTACGTCAATGACATCAATCCCTTCTACCTCGAAGGCGGCCTTGTAGGTTGCAGCAGATTGCAAGCCGTATTCGGCGTCGTTGTTGGTTACGATTGCCGCTGTTTTTGCGTTAGGAAAATTCGCGGCTAACCACTCTACGCCGGTTACGTTATACAAGGGGTGTGACTCACATGTTGCAACTAGATAGTTCGAGTCCGGTGTGATATCACTGGGCAGGAGCGTCGTGGTAAGCATCTTCTTACGATTTGATAAGGGCAGAACCGAAGCGACAGTGGAGCCACCTAGCATCATGACCATTTTGACGTCATCCTCGAAGACGAGCTTTTTAAAGCCTTGGACAGCTTTTTCAGTATCATAACCATGATCATAGGCTGCCATTTCGATCATGTAGTTTTGGCCCCCGATTTCAACACCGCCAGAAGCATTTAGTCGTTGAGCAACAATCTCACAGCCATACAGGCCGGGTAGCCCCCAGGGAGCATAATCGCCAGTTAAAGGGATATTCATGCCAAGTTTGATAGTCTTGGATCCCCCGTATGCAATTTGGGGTATCGTGCCAGTGACCGCTGCGCCGATACCTACTGCAGTTGCGCCAAGAAAGCGTCGTCGTCCGAATCTGTGTTGAAATACAGTCGTTGGAGTCTTAGTCATTCTCATCCTCCTAGTGTTTGGTTGGAAAGGCTACGGAAATAGCCATTGCTGAATCGTAAGAGTGAGTCGCGGGGGCGGTCGGGTCAATTAATCGTTGGATATACCTCCAAGAGAGTAATCAGCAGTTCGGGGCGGGGAAAGGCGAGGGTCAAAGCACTCAATTCGACCGCCACCCAAGGCGCTGGCATGGTGCATAGCTCTCTCGGCATCGTGCAGCAATTCATCAGCACAATGGTGACATTCTGAACCCATAGCTACTCCAATGCTTAGCGAGGTTAGATATTGCGCCTCACCAATTAGTATGGGCTGAAGGAATTCATCCTGGATTGCTTGAGCTAGCGCAACAAGCGCTTCAGTATCAACAGTGCGTTCGGTGAGAATAAGGAATTGGTGTTCGTTGGTGGCGCATGTAGTATCAAGTGGTGCCAGTGGTGATTGTATGCGTTCGGCAATAATGCTCTTAATAGCGCGCGGGTCAACCCCTCTATCGAGGATGCTCTGAAAGCGATCCAGCAAGATTGCAATCAGTGCAAAAGGTTGTCGCCCAGGTTCTTTTGATCGATTAATAGCCCGTCCGATTCGGTCCAGTGAGAGTGCGAGGGTCGCTATTCCGCTATCAGGGTCGATCAGTGTATTTTCACCAGCAACTACTTGGCGCTGCTGGTCAGCAGTTATATCAACCATGAATCCTTCCAGGCCCAACAACTCTCCATTACTGGAAAACAAACCTCTGCCACGTTCCGACACCCACTTTTCATTCCCACTAGCCGTTATGATTCGATAGGTCAGTTCGAAGTGCCGTCGCTCCTTAATACCTCGTTGGACGGTATTCCATACACTACTCTGATCGTCAGGGTGGATAAGTCCACCATAGGAGATGACCCGATTGTTAATGATGTCGTCAGGTGGATAGCCGGTCAGGTCCAGGCTGCCAGCACTAACATAGTCCATGGTCCAGTCAATATTATTTCGACACCGATACATCATTCCGGGTAGATCATTAAGCATGCCTGCCAGGCTACGCTGGTTGGCGAGTAGTAGCTCTTCTTCGTCGATTCGATCGTTGATGTTTGTTAGTGTGCCGGTGATCCCGCAGAATTGGGCATCGACAATCAGGCCTGCGGCGTGAACTTCGACCCATTGATAGCGGTCGCTTTCGCGCCCCAATCTGATTGCCAGGGTGCATTGGCCACCATGACTCAGAAGGCTGAACTGTGACTTACAGCGCTCGCGATCACGAGGGTGGATCGCGTTGCTGTAGTGAGTATCAATGCATTCGTCTATAGTGAGGCCTGTTAGTGATGCCCAGGCTTTACTCAAAAATCGCCACTGCCCGCCTGCATCCAATTGGAATACGACATGGGGTAGATTTTCGATTAGCTGACCAAGAAGAGCGGGGGGCTGGTCCGTGGCTTTTCGATTGAGCCAGTCACGAAGTCGATTCACGGTCAGGTTGATTTATTGGGCTGGAAAGGTTATGAGGCAGCAACTCAGGCAGAAATAAATGGCCGAGGATATCTTTAATGGTTTAAGCCCACAGTGCCGCCCGGCTTTTGCCCGAAGGACCACACCGCCGCTTCCAATCGCGAGCGAACCCCAAGCTTGCGCAGTAAGTTCTTGACATGAACTTTCACAGTGCCGTCGCTGATACCCAGGTCTAAAGCAATCCGTTTGTTGCTTTTCCCTTCAGCAATAAGGGTAAGAACTTCTGCCTCTCTGTCGGTAAGATCAGGGTCGTGTATAGGAGATGTTCTATTATCTTCGCCCAAGGTTTTGGCTAATATTGCCGAGACTGAGTCATCAAGAACCAGCTGTCCGCTGGCGGCTCGGCGTAACTTCTTAAGAATTTCCTCGGGCTCCAAGTCCTTAAGCAGATAGCCATCTGCACCATAGCGCAGAGCCGCGACCAGGTCATTTTCTGAATTCGATACTGTCAGCACTACAATAATTGCATCAGATTCTGAGTCCTTCAAGTGGCGTAGCACATCGATTCCACTCATATCCTGCATTTCTAAATCAAGTAAGATGAGGTCTGGCTGAAGCTGGGCAGCTAGATCAATACCTTCGGCGCCAGAGGCGGCCTCGCCAATAAGTTGAAACTCGTCGTCAAGCTCTAGGAGTTGAGCTGCGCCCTTGCGGAAGAGGGGATGGTCATCGACGACCAGAACTTTACAGATGTTTGCCACTGCTGGAATTAAACCGCCAATTTGGCATATGGCTCGTTGGATTGCGAATCCAGCGTTGCCGGAAACCGAACATCGATGCGGGTGCCCCCGTCGGGAGACTCATGCACCCACATATGACCGTTCAAACGGTGCACGCGCTCCTGCATGATCAATAAGCCATGATACCGGCTACGTTGTTGGTCAGTATCGATTCCCACCCCGTCATCAATTGCACTGAGTTGAATTAGGTCGTCGCCCAAGCGTTGCAGAATAATCCGGCCTCTTTGTGCGTGCGAGTGACGGACCATATTAGACAGTGTCTCTCGTGATATATGCAGTACCTGCATCTCTTGGTCAACACTTAGTTCATCCCCCATTAATCGGTTATCAAGCTCGAAAGCGATACTGCTGCGGTGTGCAAACTCATCGATGGACTCTTCCAGTGCATGGGCGAGATCCCGGCCTTCCATTGTCAGTCGGAAGGTTGTCATCAGTTCCCGAAGATGGCGATAGGCAAGATTAAGATTATCACGCACTTCTTCCACGACCTCATTGATTTCATTACGAGAAAACAGAGCATCCCGAGCGTTGAGCATAGATTGAATACGGGTGGTCTGAATTTTTAGGTAGCTCAGTGATTGCGCCAAAGAATCATGTAGTTCACGTGAAATAGCGGCGCGTTCGGCGTATAACGCATGGCGTTGACTTAAACGGGCCCGGCTCGTAGCAATATAAACTTCGCTCAATAGGTCAATACATGCGGAAAGAAATTTCAGCTCCCTATTCTTTATGTTTCGGTTAATCCTTGGTTTTGCAAGGAAACTGAAATTCGTTCCGGTCTTCAAATCGTTGATGGTAATGGACCAAACTCGGTTTCCGTTACGGCTATCAAGAAATGTTTCGAAACCGGGCTTTAGCGTACGGTCGAAAAGAAAGTCCGACCAACTACTTCGCGAGCCAGTGTTTGCCAGAATGACTAAACCGGTCTGGTCTGCCTCACACTTAACGAAGACTGATTGTTCAGAGCCAATATGGCATTGAACCTCTTCAATTAGCGAAATCAGTGACTCCTTGGAATCAGGCTTTTCTAGCAGGTTCAATAGTTGGGTTTTGAGAATATTGGTGGAAACGCTTAATTCAGATCGTATTCGTTGGTGGACCAAAAACGCCAAAGTGATAATCGCCAGAACCAGCCCTACTGCTGCAGGGTAGACCGGATCAAAGAGAATGGCTGCAACACCCGTCGCCCCCATCAGGAGGACTAGTATGATTGTTACAGAGTTGGGGCGCTCAATTAGCACGGGGTTGACTAAGAATAGAAATCTGTTTTTGGTAGAATGGCTCGCGGGAGAGCTTCGAGAAAGTAAAGCGGTTCTCGTCACCCTCGTGCGTGACTTCGATTTCCCTAGCCATCGATACTCATGCCCGGTTGCTTGCCTCACACTGGTAATGCTGCTCGATCCAACCGCCCAGAAAAGAGCATGCTTTGCGGGAAGGGTGCTGGTGGGGGTGACCCGGGGGGAGAGGGTGTCGCAAAGTATGGACGCTGTGCGTGCAAAGCGAGGGATTCTGGTTAGTTTCAATCCCTTTATCCTGACTTAAGCCTTGAGGAGTGATATTCCGATACCGGATATCAGAGCGGACCCCTTCGTTAAATTCCCAGCCATAGACAATTTCGGCTTTGCTGGTTCTACCGGCATTGCAGGAGCCGGTAGGGGGGCTTAAAACAAAGGTGTTGCACCACCAGTGGGTATAACCCTGGCGTACCCGGCTTCCGCCATAGGCGGCGATCTCATAGTGCTTTGCATATCTGGCAGTGCCGGTTTTCATTACAACTCGTTTTCTACTCCTATTCCACACTGAAGGCAAGGTTAGACAGATACCCGTAATTTCGATGGGAAGGGAGGACATCAGTTCCAACACTGACCCCCATCAAATACGACTATTACGGCGTCACCAACTAGTCTGGAACAAAAACTGGGGAGGCAATATGACCGAGATCAACCCCGGGGTAGATCCAAAAATCTTGAGGTAAACAGGAGAGGCACAATCGGCCACTATTATCTTGGGATCGGCGAGGGTTCAAAAGTTGCCGCCTAAGGGCGAGCCTCGATTAGGCCATTGAGAACATCGACAAGGCCACTGCATGCTCCACCCAATGTTACTCGGATTGTGTGGAGACCCGAAAATACTGACAGCGCTCAGGGCAACACGCGACAGCTTCAGTCCGCACTGTCTGTAAGGTGTTGCCAACGCGGGCGCTCCAACACTTCTGGATTAATAATGGCTTCCGGCAGATGACCGGCCAGGATGGCTGCGACGTTCATCGACGCTCGACGCTGCAATTCTGCTACTGATTCGGCCGAATAAAAAGCAACATGAGGGGTCGCAATAAGATTATCTAATTGCAGTAACGGGTGATCCGGTGAAAGCTGTTCGGGTTCAAACACATCCAGTGCCGCACCTGCAATGTCACCTTCATGCAACGCAGTCAATAACGCATCATGGTCAACCAGGCCGCCGCGCGCGCAATTCACAAGGCAGGCAGTTGATTTCATTGCATGCATAAAGTCCGCATTGACGAGAGCCCGGGTCCCCTCGGTCAGCGGTGCGTGTAAGCTGACAAAGTCTGATTCGGTAATTAGTTCATCCAGGCTCACTTCACTCGCTAGTCCCGCATCTATAGCCGCGCTGAGGGAAGGGGCCGGATCGTAATAGATCACATTCATCGAGAATCCACGTGCCTTCTCGGCAACCACCTGCCCGATGCGGCCGAATCCAATCAATCCTAACGTTTGACGGGCCTACACTTTCTGACAAACGGGTCGTTGCCACCTGGATACACGACAAACCTGAGCCATTTAACCTATAAACGGTCGGCCACTTGCGCATGGAGGGCAAGCAGGCTAGGGATCGACTCTGGATGCCGACGGCCCAATCCACATTCTGTTGCAACACCAAAGTCCGTAAGAAAGTTTTGCGCAGCTTCAATACGCCTGGCTGCGCCGGATGCACCATCGGTTGCATGTATGAGGCCCAGAAATATCTCCGTATCCGGAGACAGTTGCAGATCCTTGAGTGGCTGGTAGTACGCCGCATCGTCTCTTTCTCGTGGCACCGGCATGTGTATCCAGTTTATCTCGCGCGACAGATCATCTGCGACGCGATTAGCTACGGCCACAAGCATACCCATGTCGGCAGGCTCAACAAAGTGCTTGTGCCCCGAATCCCCGTAGCAGAGGTGATAACCAAGCTCAACACTCGACGGGACGCTCTCACCCAGCCTAACAAGTCGTCGAACGATATCCTCGAACGGATTGTCCAGATAGCTTGGGAATACCCCTTCCAGCACACCGAATTCAACCGCTGTATCCCATTGCACGCAAAGCTCCGCAGCAGGGATTTCGGCAACAATGGCGGCAAGTTCCTTTAACAATGCGGCCTCATAAACAGGTTCAACTAGCCTGCGGTGTTTGCTTTCGACATACAGCTGTATCGGTGCAAGCGGCGTCGGGAGACACACCTGGAAACGACAGGTCGCACCGACCGTTCCTACCGCTTTCGCCCGCGTAAAGGCAGCATAGGAGGCGATTGCGGCATCGCGATAACCCAGGTCGACAATTTGCAATCGATCTTCATCCCCTTCGACTATACGCACGAGGTTTGGTGAGCCGTACGCCTTGTCTGCATCTTCATACAGTTCGAGTCCCTCGCACGCGCTGAGCTTAGGTAGCTGCCAGGCAATCCAATTTTTGCGTTCTCCCGTTTCGCCGTCGGGAAATCGAAGTAGTCGATCTGCAAGTAGGTCGGAAGATAGCTTGAGTACATCATCAGTCGAATCCAATGGCACGCTTCCGACTAAATGAACAGATTGTTTTCGGCCCATTGCCTGCGAGTCACCCACTCAACAACTGATGATGAATAGGAAGGATAACCGCTATGTTGGTTATCGGCAATGTGCCGACGGGGTTGGCGATCGGCCCAGGCGGCCGGGTTGG
>CEPX01190738.1_pt1 | contig 25711 bp, 27 predicted proteins | sample 361361 | NCBI WGS metagenome assembly CEPX01 (sample SAMEA2619974, study PRJEB7988) | marine metagenome | biome: marine biome (ENVO:00000447); feature: mesopelagic zone (ENVO:00000213) & marine oxygen minimum zone (ENVO:01000065); material: "saline water (ENVO:00002010), including plankton...
AGGTTTTGTTGCTGATGCTAGGATCGTTTTCTAGTTGTCTTTTTCCTTGTTGGTTTTTTAGCTGTTTTCTTTTTAGTAGGTTTTTTAGCTACTTTTTTTCTGATTGTTCTTTTAACTGGCTTCTTTGGTGAAGGAGCTTTTATAGTTACTTTTTTAACAGGTACTCTTCTTGATTTGGTGGAATGCAATCTCTTTGGTTTTCTTCCCAAGAAGAAATAGATTAAAGCGCCCAGAATTCCTAAGAAGACTATTACTAAGACCCAGATTAACAACTCTATGTTGTCGTGCCTTTTTATGACATCTATGAGCATCCACAACCAGAAAACAAAGGCTGCTAGAACTACAAATATGAATAGTACTGTTAATAGGATTATATCTAGTGCTAAAGGCATAATATTAAGGTTAGATTAATACTTATAAAGTTATTCTTTTTCAGCTTCTTGTGGTGCTTCTTCGGCATCTTCTACGTTAAATAAATCTTCGTTCTCTATTCTTTCTGGCAAGGGCCTTCTAATGCCTATAGGGATTAGGTCTTTCTCTAATTCTCTTTTAGCTATCTCTACAGTGCTGTACCTTATATTCTCTAAATCTTGTTTAGAAGTTTTGACAAACATTGGAGCACCCATTGCTAATTGTAGGGCTCTAGCACCCACAATTCTTGCCTTCTCGTACTTTGTTAGTTGCTCCATTCTATTTTTTGGAGAAATATTTGATTTATAAATGTATCTATTCCTCAACCAGCATAGTCTCTGGATTTTGGAGGTATTCAAACAATTTATTGACGAATCTGGCTGCCTCTGCCCCATCTAGAATTCTATGATCAAAAGATAAAGATATCGGCAGATAAGGTTTTTTGGTGAATCCAGAATAGGTTGGAACTACTTTCTCATACATCCTTCCTAATCCTAGAATTGCTGCTTCTGGATAATTTATAATTGGTGTGGCGAATCTTCCTCCTAGAGAACCAATATTGGTTATTGTGAATGTTCCTCCTTTTAGGTCTGCCATATCTATCCTTCTGGATCTTGCTTTTTCAGCTAAACTTATTATATCTTTGGCTAGAGTTTTTATGGATTTTTGATCTGCTCCTTTTACAACAGGGACAAGTAAACCTTCTCTATTGGCATCAACAGCTATTCCGATATTATAATATTTCTTTTGTAGGATTTCTTCTCCTTCTAGAGATGCATTTAATGATGGATGTTCTTTTAATGCAAGAACCATTGCTTTTATGATGAAAGGAAGATAAGTTAACTTTATTCCTTGTTCTTCTAATATTCTCTTTTCTTTTTCTCTTAGTTTTACTAGTTTGGAAACTTCAACTTCATCCATGTGGGCTACATGAGGTATATTTGTTACAGACTCAACCATTTTTTTGGCTGTTACCTTTCTAATACCTTTTAACGGAATTCTATCTATGTAACCATACTGATCATATTTTCTAACTTTCCCTGTTTTGGGAGGTAAAGCTTGAGGAGTTATTGGTTTAACTTTTCCGGCTGCAATTTGTACGTCATGAACAGATATTAATCCTTTTTTTCCAGTGCCTTTTAAACTTGTTAAATCAACTCTTAGTTTTTTAGCTAGTGCCTTTACTTTTGGAGTTGCTAGAATTTTCTTTGAGACTTTGGATTGTTTTTGAAGTTTTCCCTGAAATGGAATCTCAACTTCTGGTTCATCTAATGTTCCCATTACAGATGTTGATTTTGTTTTTTCTTTTGATTTAGATACCTTATCTTTAGATCCTCCGATAACAACCAGCAAATCACCTACTTTTATTGTATCTCCTTCTTTACCCTTTAATTTTGTTATTTTTCCTGCTGCAGGGCTTGGAATATCTACTACTGCTTTGTCTGTTTCTACTTCTAGCAAGGTTTGATCTTTTTTAACAACGTCTCCAAGTTTTATATGCCATTTAACAATTTCTCCTTCTACTAATCCTTCTCCTAGGTCTGGAAGTTTAAAATCAACCAAAATTCATCACCTTGTCAATTGCTTGGCCAATCTTTGCCAATGAAGGCCTATAATGGTTTTCTAGTTTGGGAAGAGGAACTATTGTATTAAAACCAGTAACTCTTTCTACAGGAGCATCTAAATAAAGTAATCCTTTTTCTGAGATTTGTGCTGAGATTTCTGAAGCTAGAGATAATGTTCTTGGAGCTTCATTTACAATAACTAGTTTTCCAGTTTTTCTTACAGAAGTTAAGATTGTGTCTATATCTAGAGGTTTTAATGTTCTTAAGTCTATTATTTCTAGATCATAATCAGATTCTTCATTTACTTTCTTAACATCTTTCATTAAAGCACCATAAGAAACTATAGTTGCATCTTTTCCTTTCTTTACAATATGGGCTTTGCCTATTGGTAATGTGTATCTCTTTGTTGGTATTTCTTGTTTTATGGCTCTGTAAACTTTCTTTGGTTCAAAGAAAATAACTGGGTCTGGGTCTTGTATTGAGCTAGCTAAAAGACCTTTAGCATCGAATGGTGTGGAAGGAATAACTACTTTTAATCCAGGAGTATGACAGAAATAAGTTTCTGGACTATCTGAGTGATGTTCTAAAGCATTAATTCCTCCACCCAAAGGAGATCTTATAACTAAGGGAACTGTAAATTTTCCTCTTGTTCTGTTCCTCATTCTTGCTGCATGTGAGAAAATTTGGTCCATTGCCGGTAATGTGAAACCTTCAAATTGAATTTCTGCAACTGGTTTTAGGCCTGCTATCGCCATTCCTATTGATGTTCCTACAATTCCAGATTCTGCTAGTGGAGAGTCCATTACTCTTGATTTTCCGAATTTTTTTATTAAACCCTCTGTAACTCTAAAAACTCCCCCATCTACTCCCACATCTTCACCTATTAGAACTACAGATTTATCTAACTTCATCTCTTGTTGCAAACAGAGATTTATTGCATCTACTATATTTCCTTTAACCATCTTTCATTTGATCCAATATTTCTTTAGTTGGTTTTTCATACATGTATTTGAAAATGTCTTCTTTTGGTGCTGGTTTTACTGACTGTGCTTTTTTAACTGCATCTTCTACTTCTTTTGTAATTTTTTCATCTAATTCCTTTTCTTTAGAATCACTCCAAAGTTTGTTTTTTTTCATGTATAATTTTAATCTTAAAATTGGATCTTTTGGTTCCCATGATTTAACTTCTTTTTCTGATCTGTATTTGGTGTAATCATCTGCTGTTGTGTGGTTTGCCATTCTGTAAGTTATTGCTTCTATTAATGTTGGACCTTTTCCAGCCCTAGCTTTATCTAAAGCGTATTTTGCGACTTTGTAGGAGGCAAAAGGATCATTACCATCAATTTGGACACCTTCAAAGCCATAGGCAATTGCTTTTTGGGCCATTGTTTTTGCACGGGTTTGTTGTTCTACTGGGAGAGATATGGCATATTTGTTATTTTGACAGATAAATACTAAAGGTACTTTGTAAACTCCTGCGAAGTTCATTGCTTCATGGAAATCTCCTTCAGATGTAGCCCCATCTCCAAAGTAAGTTACAATTGCTTCTTTTTTCTTTTGTAGGTTTAATGCCATACCAATTCCAGCTGCATGTAACATGTGGGTTCCTACTGGGACAGACATAGGTAGAATCTTTCCCGGGAATGTATTTCCCCTCTCATCTCCTGCCATCCCTTGGAGTATTTTGTCCATTGGAACCCCTAAAACAATGTGGGCTGCCCATTCTCTGAATGCCGGGACTAACCAATCTTGTTTTTGCATGGCAAAAGAAGCACCTATTTGAATTCCTTCTTGACCTTTTATTTGGGCAAAAGTTCCAATTTTTCCTTGTCTTTGTAGTTTTAGTGCTTTATCATCGAATGCTCTTGATAATTTCATGTAATAATACATATCTGTGATTTGTTTAGAACTAAGCTTAGGCATTAACTTCTTATCCACATTACCTTTTTCATCAAGAACTTGAAAGTAATGTATATGAAACTCTTCTACTCTTTTGTTCACCATCTTTTATAGAATTCTGGGTTTATTTATTTATAAATGTAGTGATTAGCTATAAAGTTTTCTTGAACCAATCAAGAATTAGTTTTTTTACTTGTTTAATGTCTTCTTCCTTAGAGAATAAGTGATCTGCTCCTTTTAATATCTTTTTCTTTTTTGGAGGAGTAGGGGTGGTTAATGGGGCTTTGAAAAAGGCTAGAAAGAAAGGTGTTCCTTATTAGCTATATTTTTTTAAGTAAAAGAGTTGTTTGTTTTTTATGGATTATCCTAGAATAAGGTTATTAGAACATTCTGATCAAGATATATTTAGTTTGCATGCGTATGAAGATGCAATTTTAGAAGGGGTTTCTCAGGGTTCTTTACCAACAATATTGTTTTCTAGATTAAGTAAACCAGGGATTTCTATAAGTTATAAGCAAAACTTAAGATTGGATGTTGATGTTGAGGCAGTATCTTCTAGAGGTGTTGACATAACAAGGAGGATAACTGGCGGAAGATCTATGTATTTGGATGGAAGATATGATATAGTAAGCGTTGTTTTGCCTTGTGATTCTTTGGATATAGATGGAATGTATAGAAAAGTTTGTGGAAGAGTAACTAATGTATTATCTGGGATTCTTGGTATTGGATGTGGAATAGAGAATAAGAATGATTTAGTTTTAGATAATGGAAAGAAAATTGGTGGGGCTGCTCAAAGAATTAAGGGGAAAGCTGTTTTAGTTCATGCTTATGTTAGGTATGAAGATGATTTAGATGATGTGCTTAGTTTGGTTAAAGTGGATGGTGTGGGTCTTACTGATTATAGATCTGATTTTGCTTCTTTTACTGCCCATGCAAGAGAGTTTACTGAGTTAGATAGGACTGATTTTTATGAAAGATTGAGAGATGGCTTTTGCAGAGATCTTAATGTTGTTAAGGGAAATCTTTCTAGCTTTGAGCTTGATTCATTAGAAGGAAGAATAAGACATTATAAGGATTCTAGTTGGGTGGAGGGTAGTGGAGATGAGCCCAGTAGAGGACATTGTGATTTAATCGCGGGAGATAAAATAAGAATAAAAGAATTAGAACATCTTAATTTTAGGTAATTATTTTCCTAAAGCCCATTTCTTTAAGTTAGCGTAAGATGTTGAGCCACAAATCTTTTTTCCTGTTTCTGTGTTAACGAACAAAGGAACCCCTCCACAAAAACCCTCATCTAATTCTTCTCTTTTTTTGTCATTGGCTGCGTTGTGCCAAACTTCTAATCTTTTTACTTTAACTTTTTCTTCTTTTTCTAATTTCTTGATTAAAGGTTCCATTTCTATACAATGATGGCACTCAGTTCCGTAAAAGTCTATTAATACCATTTATCCACCTCCTTCAACAAAGTTTTCAGCTTCAATTGCTGCTTGGCAACCAGTGCCTGCAGAGGTTATTGCTTGTTTGAAAACTGGGTCTTGAACGTCTCCACAAGCAAAAATTCCTGGAGTAGATGTTCTTGACCTTTTATCTGTTACTATATATCCTGCTTTATCGGTTTTTACTAAGTTGTTTAGGAATTTAGTGTTTGGGATGTGGCCAATTGCTAGAAACATGCCTTGGCAAGGGATTTCTTTGGTTTCTTTTGTTTTAAGATTCTTAGTTTTGATTGAGGTAACAAATTTATCGCCTAGGACTTCTGTTGCAGTTGTATTCCATATGATTTCTACTTTGTTTTTTAGTTTGAAAATTCTGTCTTGCATTATCTTGCTAGCTCTGAATGAATCTCTCCTATGGATTAATTTAATGGACTTTGCAAATTTGGTTAAAGCTAGAGTTTCCTCCATTGCCGCATCACCCCCCCCAACAACAACTACATCTTTTCCAGAGAATATGGCTGCATCACAAGTGGCACATGTCGAAACTCCTCTTCCGAAATATTTGTCTTCTCCGGGGATTCCAAGTCTTCTGGCAGTTGCACCTGTTGAAACTATTAACGCTTTTGATTTGTAGGTTTTTTTCTCTGCCTTTATTTCAAAATAGCCTTTTTTCTTTTTGGCAGAATCTACTTTCCCTTCAATATATTTTGCTCCAAATTTTTCTGCCTGTTTCCTAGTGTTGTTTACTAGATCTGGGCCCATAATCCCTTCTGGAAACCCTGGATAGTTTTCAACTAATGTTGTTAAAGATAATTGGTCTAGTTCTGGACCATGGATGACTAAGGGCTTTAAGGAAGCTCTTGCACAATAGATGGCTGCAGAATTTGCTGCTATTCCTCCGCCAATTATTAATACATTCTCAACGTTTTTTTGCATTTTTTATTCTCTTTATTGCTACTTCCATGCCTGCCCTTCTTGGACTATATCCTTTTCTTTTTGATGTGTCTAGAACTAGCTTTGTGTTTTTTCTTATTTTCCTTTCAACTAATTTGAACATATCTTTGGGATTTTTTCCAGCGTATTCTGCATAACTAGAAATGACTCCCCCTGCATTTGCTATGAAATCTGGGACAACTAAAATTCCTCTTTTGTGTAATTTTTCTTCTATATCTGGAGTGGTTGGTATATTGGCGCCTTCAACTACCATTTTTGCTTTGATTTTTTTGTAATTCTTTTTGTGGATGCTATTGGGTATGGCTGCTGGAACTAGTATATCAACTTTTAACTCGAAAATCTTATGGCTTTTTAGGACTTTTCCTGGCTTGTAGTGGATGACTGAGCCTTTTTTCTTTTTTACTAAGAATAATTTCTGTGTGTCAATTCCTTTTGGATTGTATATGCACCCTTTTGAGTCTGAGACTGCAACTAGCTTGCCACATTTCTTACTCATGTGTTCTATTACAAAAGAGCCTACATTTCCGAGACCTTCAACAGCATATGTTGCATTTTTTAGAGGGAGTTTAATGTGATTAGCAGCTATCTCTGTTGCATGGAAAACTCCAAAACCAGTGGAACCATATTCATGGGGAATTCCACATTTGCCTTTTTTAATACACATATTTGCTGGTTTCCCTGTTGCTGATTGAGGGTTTCCATTTTCTTTTACAAACCATTCCATTTCTTGCTCTGCCATGTTCATGTCTGGGGCTGCAACATATTCAGAAGGAGCTAAGTGCTTTAAAGATCTTGAGAATGCCCTTACAATTTCCCCTTTTTTCTTTTTTGATATTTTTCTATCATCTGCTATTATTCCAGATTTTGCCCCCCCGAAGGGTAGGTCTGCTAGAGCACATTTCCAAGTCATTGTTCTTGCTAGAGCCGCAACTTCTTCTACGGAAACAGAAGGAGTCATTCTAATTCCTCCCTTCCCGGGACCCCTTTTTGTTGAGTCTATTACAGTGAAGCCTTTCATTCCAGATTTTGGATCGTAGACATGCACTACTTTCTCTGGGCCAAATTCATCATAATTAACCATGATCTTATGCTATTGCCCTCTCTATAGCTGTTTTATCAAAGCCCACAATTATCTTTCCATCAATTTCTGTTACTGGCACGCCCATCTGCCCGGATTTCTCTACCATTTCATCTAGAGCTTTTCTATCCTCTGCTACATTAATGTCTTTGAATTTTACTTTTTTTTCTTTTAGAAAATCTTTAAGTTTGTGACAGAAAGGACAAGTCGGAGTACTCCATACTGTTATATTTTTTGCCATGATTTCTACCTCCAAGATAGTTTAAGCTAGAAGAGCTATTTAAATGTTTCTTTGAAATAAAAAAGAAAAAAGAAAAATTAGGACAATTCGTCCTCAATTATTTGTTGGAACACTTGGAATGGCTGGGCACCACCAATTTGCTGGCCTGTAAGCACTCCGTCCTTTACTGTTCCTACGAAGAAACTTGGTGTTCCAGATACTCCTGCTGCACTTCCATCTGCGAAGTCCTTTTGAACTTCAGATGTGAATTTCCCAGATTCTAGACATGCGTCAAACTCTTCTACATCCAAACCAATAGCTTCAGCAAGTGAACTATATATACTTGGAGCAAGAGATTGTTGGTTATCGAATATCTGGTCGTGCATTTCATAGTACATTCCTTGGTCTCCTGCACATTGTGCTGCTTCTGCTGCTCTTTGTGCATTTTGATGGAAACTTAGTGGGAAATCTCTAAATACTAGGTTTACCTTTCCAGTTTGAATGTATTCTGAGTCTATTTGTGGCATGGTTTGTGTGTAGAATCTTCCACAGAATGGACACTCATAATCACTAAACTCTACTATTGTTACTGGTGCGTTCTCGTCCCCTAGTACTGCATCGTCATCTAAGCTTACTGTTACCCTTTGCTCAACAGGATTAGGTGTTGGAGCAGGTGTCGGGTTTGGTTGAGCAGCTGGTGGACCAACTACTGCGCCTGTCGCTTCATTCCCACCTATACCAAAGCCTCCTGTTGCAAGAGAAATCACGAATAATAATGCTAAAACTGCTGTGGCTAGTTGCCATGCTGTTGATTTAGACAATTGAATTGACACATTTTCTTCTTTTTTCTCCACATTAGAAGCAGCTTGAGGAGTGGTCTCAGCCTTATTTTCCACATTATCTGCACTTTCGTTATTACCCTCTGGTGCGTTATTTCTATGTTCTTCCATTATAGAATACCCTCCTTTATCTAAAATTTTGTAAGAAAAAGATAATCCTATGATTTTTATATGTTTTGTTTTTGGTTAAAAGTATATTTGTAGATAAGTTTATAAGTTTAGATTCTGAAAGTTGACCATGGCTTTTAAAGACGACCCTATTGTGTACTTATTGGGGAAATTCTGGAAATATTCTGCCCTAAATAGGGGGAAGGTTATTCTATACTTTGCTTTGTTGTTGGTTGCAAACTTGATTAGCCTTGCTGAACCTTTAGTGGTAGCATGGCTATTAAATACTATTCAAGAGCAAGGAGTACATTCTGGAAATATCTATCTGATACTTGGTATTTTATCCATCTTTGTTTTACAAACTGTTGCTTTCTGGGCATTCCATGGCCCTGGAAGAGTTATAGAAACAAAGAATGCGTTTATAGTTAAGGCTAATTATAAAAAATATTTATTAGATGGCACCATGGACTTGCCAGCTAAATGGCATACAGACCACCACTCTGGAGATACAATTGATAAAATTGAGAAAGGCACCAATGCCATGTTCTCTTTTTCAGAAAGCAGCTTTGAGCTTATGAGCCTATTTGTAAAGTTTATTGGATCTTATATTGCTTTGATCTACTTTAATTTGCATGCTACTTATATTGTGGCATTTATGATGATAATAGCATTCTCAACTATCTTGAAATTTGATAAAATATTGAAGAAAAATTATAGAAAATTGAACAAGAATGAAAATGAGATAGCGGCCAAGATATTTGATACAATAAGCAATATTACTACTGTGATTATTCTTAGGATTGAGAATTTACTATCTAAGGAAGTTTGGAAGAAAATTATGAGACCATTTAATCTTTATATGAAAACAAGTAAAATTAATGAAGTGAAATGGTTTATGGTTTCTTTTTTTACTGCCTTGATGACTTTCTTTGTTTTGGGATCTTTTGTTTACCTTAGTTATTCTAAGGGAGAAACCATACTTATAGGTACCTTATATGCACTGTATAGTTATGTTGGGAGAATCAGTGAAACTTTTTTCCATTTTGGGTGGTTTTATAGTCATTTGGTAAGGCAGAAAACAAGGGTCGAGAATTCAGAAGAATTAGCTAAAGATTTTGAAGAGAAGAAGAAAATTAAGAATGTTGATTTGGGGGTTGGTTGGAAGAACTTGACTATAAAGAACCTTAGGTTTTCTTATCATGATAAGAAGCAAGATTTGCACTTAGACAATGTTTCTTTGAGGTTTAGGAAGGGTGAGAAGATTGCGTTGATTGGGGAGAGTGGTGGAGGAAAGACTACTTTCTTGAAATTAATGAGGGGACTTTATGAACCAAGACATGTTGAGATCTATTTAGGATGGAAAAAGATAGAAGGTGGCTTTAAGGCTATTGAAGAGAATATAACTTTAATTCCCCAGGACCCAGAGATATTTGCAACTACAATTAAAGGGAATATCACTATGGGGGTTTCTCATAATGAAGATTATATTGAGAAATTTACAGACATGGCTAGATTTACAGAAGTGGTTAGAAGATTGCCTAAGGGATTGAAATCCTCTGTTGTTGAAAAGGGAGTTAATTTAAGTGGGGGAGAAAAACAAAGGTTGGCTTTGGCTAGGGGCTTAATGGCTTGTGAAGATAAACAGATTATTTTGTTAGATGAGCCAACAAGTAGTGTTGATGCTAAAAATGAGTTGCAGATCTATAAGAATATCCTAACTGGTTATAAAGATAGAACTATTATTTCAACAATTCATAAGTTAAACTTATTGCATTATTTTGATACAATCTACATGTTTAAAGGTGGAAAGATTGTTGCTGGCGGAAGTTTTGATGAATTGCTAGATAGTTCTAGAGACTTCAGGAGTTTGTGGAAGAAATATAAGAGATCAGGCAAACTTAAATAAAGATGATTAATTTGTTAATATCTTTTGATATTTTGAACATTTAGCTACTATTGGACCTAGTTTTTTAAGAATATCTTCTTGTGGATATATAGACAATAAATTCAATCTAAATTTCTTATAGATTTCTAGTTTTTTAGATTTTCTTGCCTTATAACTCTCACTTATTTCTATTCCCCAATATTCTATATACAAATTTAATTCGGGAATATAAAAATCATATCTATATCTAGTGTCTTTTATTCTTTCATTTATTTTGTGTTCAATTCCATGGGAGCTTAATAAATCATCAATTCTTTTTTCTGGGTAACTAAGTACTTTGTGTCCATCTTTACAAATCACAAGCCCAGTACCGTAAACTGATTTTCTTATAGGGAACTTCCACTTTTTGAGATAATTTAGGATAGTCATATTCGTAACGCCATAATTTCTAGAAATTATTCTGGAGGACTTTCCCAAAAGGTAAGAGTTTATTATTTCTTTTTTGTATAAATTGAGATCTATCTTGCATTTTGGGTTATTTATTCCCTTACATTTTCCTTTTCTAGCCTGTGAAATTCGGTTTAAGGAGAATATAGAATGTTGTTTCCCATAAAAATGGTTTTTATTCCCTGTTGTGGCTATTCTGATATTTTCTTTTGTTTTTTCTGAAGTGGGAACACCTTCGTTCCAAGGTTTTCTTCCTTTAAGACTCTTAGATATTTTTTGTTTTTGCTCAAAAGATAGCTTCATTCCTTTCCTTGTCCTAGATATTTTTTTGGAGTATTTTAGTACCCTTGGATCACTTTTTGTTAAACCTTTGTTCCATGCAACTTGCAATCCTTTTTTTCCTTTATTCCAAGGGACATTTCCTTTTTTAAATCTGTATTGTCTCGTATCCATTAAATTGGGAAGTTTGTAGGATTTATAAGTTGGTCGTATGTCTGAGAGAAACAAGAGAAACTAATTCTGGAGTTAAGAGTGGTAAAATTATTTAAAATCGAATAGGCTTTTTTGTTTCTTGCCTTCTAATAATTCATCAAAATTTAGATCAAAGAACTCTAAAACTGTGTTTGCTATTGGTTTGATTTGTTTATCTATATAATGGTCATAATCTATCTTATGTTTTTGATTTTGTATTGGTTCTGGGCCGTCTGTGGTTATTACATATTCTATTAAGTTGGATTCCAGTATCTTTAGTTTTTTAGCTGCTTTTAGATGTGGTGGATTGACTGCATACCCTTCTATCCCTTTTCTTAATTGTTTTCTATAAACCAGCAATTGATCTTTCTTTCCTGCTTTTATATCTTCTACGTATTTCTTTACGAATGGAGCTATCTCTTTTTTGTGGAATATCCTATCTAGAATTTCCTGTTGGAATTCTTTTGCAGCTTCTGTCCAATCCCCCCTGACTGCCTCTAGTCCTGTAAATTCTATTTCTCCTTTGATTAGGCCAGCGTATCTTTTTTTAGCTCCTTTTTCGGAATGTCTTAGTTTTGGCATTAGGAACCTAGTGAAGCATTTCTCATATTCTAATTCTAGGAAGCTTTTTACTTTGTATTTTTGCTTTATTTCTTTATCGAAGAATTTGTTGATTTCCTTTTCTAGCTTTTTTCCTATTTCTTCTGCCTCTTTTTGAGTTTTTACCTTTGGATTAACAAAAACAGAATCTGTATCTGAATAAATTACTTCATATCCTCTTTTTTGTATTTGTCTGGCTGTTTCTTTATTGAAGTGTTGAGCAAAGTAAGTTATTGCGTTTCCTATGTCCATGTTGAAGAATCTTGACATTGGGGAGGCCATTGCTCCGAAGAAAGAATTCATTAAGATTTTAATTGCATATCTTGCTAATTCGTTTTTTTCTTTTCTTGCTTTTTCTCTGTGTTCCCATAGTTCTTGGATGATCTCTGGCATAACTCCCACTTCGTTTTTGAAGCAAGCGCCATTTGGTGCTTTTATTGAATCTTTTTTACATTTTTCTTGGAAGGAGGCTGGGTCTATGTTAAATGTTCTTACTAATGAAGGATATAGTGATTTGAAGTCTAGGACTAGTATGTTATCATATATCCCTGGTTTTGAATCCATTACAAATCCCCCTTTGATTGGACTTTCTTTTTTTGAGAATTTTCCAGAAGGGCAGACTATGTTTCTTTTTCTTGCTTTTTTTAGGTATAGAGAATCTAGGGAAGCAATTGTTGCTGAGACTTTGTCTAGGGGCATTCCAGTTATTAGGGATCTTTGAATTGTTAAGTCTAGTAAATCTCCTTTGTAGAGGATTTCATAAGCTAGTTTGCAATCTTCTAAGTTGTATTCTGCTAGTTTTTTTTGGTCTTTTTTGTATAATCTATTTATTTCTTCATATTTCTCTTTTCCTGTTTTGGTTATTATTTTTCTTTTCCCTAGGATTACTGAGGCTGCAGTATCTAACTTGTAATCGGGGAGTTTTATGAATGATGCTTTTGCTAAGTTAAAAGCATCTAAGACCATTCTTCCAGGAATATCTGCTTTAGAATCCATGAAGAAGCTTTCTTGTAGTCTTAATCTTACATTTGAGTTGTCTCTGGCTATTTGGAAAGGTATTTTATAGTGTCTGCATCTTTCTTGGAGAAATTTGAAGTCAAAATCTATTAAATTCCACCCAGTTATAATGTCTGGATCTATATCTTTTATTTCTTCTATGAATTTTTCTAATGCTTCTTCTTCTGTTTTACAAGCAATGTAGTTTCTTCCTTTGCTTTTTGTTACCATGAAGACTTTGTTTATGTTTTTTGAATGGATACCTATGCAAAAAAGGCTATTATGTTCTTTGTTTGTTTCTATGTCTATTGAGGCTGTTTTTAGGATTGGATAGAATTTTGTTGGTATTAATTCTGGGTTTTTGTAAACTCTGTCTATTTGATCATTTTCTTCGTAGTCGCCTTCTATGTTTATTGAGCCTTGGATTTTATGGTCTATTAGGAATCTTTGTGCAAATTTTATATCTGCTTCATAAGTTTCTATCTTTTTGTTTTCTAATTTGTCTCTTAATTTTGGGACTTCTGAGGGTAAATCTAAAATTATTTTTACTACTTGTTCTCCTTGGAAGTTTCTTAAGTTTGTTTTTTCTATGTTTATTTTCTTGTTTAGGTTTTTTGCATCTTTTTTCTTTATGAAGAAATAGGGATTGAATTCATTTAAAGTTAGGAATGACTCGCCATTATCTAGTCTTCCGAATAAAGCAATGTAAGATTTGTCGTTTATAATTCTATAAGTCGGGTAGATTATGAAGCCTTTCATAGTGTTTAAAAAGATGATTAAGTTTTTAAATGTTGGGGGTATTAGTTTTTCATGGATGACTGGGAGAAAGCAGGGGAGATTGCTGGAAAGTGTTTACTTACTGGGAAGAAGTTGATTAAGCCAGGAACTAGGTATTTAGAAGTTACGGAGGCCATGGAAGCTAAGTTATTGGAGTTGGGAGGCAGGCCAGGTTTTCCTGTTCAAATCTCTGTGAATGAGGTTGCAGCACATTATACTTGTGTAAAAGATGATAAATCGGTGTTTAAGGAAAATGATGTTGTTAAGCTTGATTTAGGAACTAATTTTAATGGTTCTATTGGAGATACTGCTATTACTATTGATTTAAGTGGTGAGTTTGGAGATTTGTGTAAGGCCAGCTATAATGCTTTGTTAGAGGCAATTAAAACTGCTGAGCCAGGGGTTTCTGTTTGTGCTATTGGCTCTGTTGTTGAGGAGACAATTAAAGGAGCTGGGTTTAATCCTATAACTAATTTATCTGGACATGGTGTTTCTAAATGGTTGGTTCATGATAAACCTTCGATTCCTAACTATGACAATGGAGATAAAATTAAGTTAGTGGAGGGACAAACAATTGCTATAGAACCCTTTGCTACAACTGGAGAGGGTTTGGTTGTTGAAGGGGGAAAGTCTTTTAATTTTAGATTGATTAATTCTAAGCCTGTAAGAAATTTGCATGCTAGAAAATTGATGGACTATATTTCTAGAGAGTTTAGATCTCTACCTTTTAGTCAGAGATGGTTGTATTCTAAATTTAATAAATTAGAAGTTGCTGTTGGAATGAATTCTTTGTTGAGAGAGGGAGTTGTACAGAATTATTCTATTTTGCCTGAAAAGAAAAGAGGCAAGGTTGCTCAGTTTGAGCATACTTTGAGAGTTGGTGATAAGGTGTTGACTAGAGTTAAAGGAAGCCACTAACCCATATAATTGGTTGCTGTTCTTATCTCTGCAGATCTTGCTGTCCTTAAGTAGTTTTTCTCAATATCTTGGTATCTCTTGATATCGTCTTCTTGTACAGAAGGGCCAACTTTTTGTAGAGCTTCCTCAAAGTGAGACATGGATACCTCTTTTGCTAGCATGTTCTTTCTTAAAGCTAACATTGCAGCTTCTCTAACTAAAGCTTCAACGTCTGATCCCACGAAACCATCCGTTAGTTGGGCTAATTCTTTTAAATCGACATCTTTTGTTAGAGGCATATTTTTTGTGTGGATTTTTAAGATTTCCAGCCTTGACTCTTTTTCAGGAGTTTTAGTTAAGATTAATCTATCAAATCTGCCTGCTCTTAATAATGCCGGATCAATTATGTCTGGCCTGTTTGTTGCAGCTATCACAATTACATCATTTAATTCTTCTAAGCCATCCATTTCGGATAATAATTGATTTACAACTCTTTCTGTTGCTTTTGCTCCTTGGTCTAGACCTCTTCTAGAGGCAATTGAATCTATTTCGTCAAAGAAGATTATTGTTGGGGAGGCTTGTCTTGCCTTTTCAAATATTTTTCTTACCCCTTTCTCTGATTCTCCAACCCACATGGAAATTAGTTCTGGGCCTTTTATTTGGATGAAATTGGCTTGGCATTCATGAGCTACTGCTTTAGCCAATAATGTTTTACCACATCCTGGAGGACCATATAATAGCACCCCTCTTGGTGGCCTGATTCCTAGTTTTTTGAAAGATTCTGGATTTGTTAAAGGCCATTCTACAACTTCTTTTAATTCCTGTTTTACTGTTGAGAGTCCGCCAACATCACCCCATTTAACATTTGGTTTTTCTATTAATACTTCTCTTAATGCAGAGGGTCTTACTGTTTTTAGAGCTTCTTTAAAGTCGTCTGGATTAATTATGATTTTATTTAATAATTCTTCTGTTAATGGTTGGTCTTCTTTTACATTTAATGTTGGCAGGAGCCTTTTTAATACGTTCATTGCTGCTTCTTTTGCTAATGCTGAGAGATCTGCACCCACAAACCCATGGGTTATATCGGATAGCTCTGTTAAGTTTACTTCTTTTGCTAGAGGCATGTTTCTAGTGTGGATCTTTAGAATTTCTAATCTTTCTTTTTTATTTGGTACGCCGAAAGATATTTCTCTGTCGAATCTTCCTGGCCTTCTTAGAGCTGGATCTATAGAGTTTGGCCTGTTTGTTGCACCTATAACAACGACCTTTCCTCTCTTGTTGATGCCATCCATCATTGTTAATAGCTGGGCGACTACTCTTCTTTCTACTTCTCCGTGAGTTTCTTCTCTTTTTGGAGCTATGGCATCTATTTCATCTATGAAAATAATGGAGGGTGCTTTTTGTTCTGCTTCTTCGAAGATTTGCCTTATTCTTTTTTCTGATTCTCCGTAGAATTTGTTCATGATTTCTGGACCGTTTACTAGGATGAAGTTTGCTTGTGATTCGTTTGCTACTGCTTTAGCTAATAAAGTTTTACCACATCCTGGAGGACCGTATAATAGAACACCTTGTGGAGGTTCTATTCCTAGTCTCATGAATAGTTCTGGCCTTTTTAATGGTAGTTCTACCATTTCCCTTATTTTTCTAATTTCTTCTGATAAACCACCAATGTCTTCATAAGTTACATCTGGGACTATTTCTTCTTCTACTTCAACTGGCCTTGAAGAGACTTTAATTTCTGTGTTTTCTGTTATGATAACTGGGGAATCGTTTGGCTTTGTTTCAACTACTAGGAATTTTAATGAGCCAAATGAACCCATAAATCTCATTATGTCTTGGCCGAAGATATCTTCTAAGTCAAAAAATGGGAGGTTGTTCATTGTGTTCCTTCTTCTTTTTGTTCCACCCAGAGTTACAAAGTCTCCTTTTAGGACCACTCTTCCTAAGAAACCGTTTCTGAAAATTACAGGATCTGCTTTTATCATTACGCCTTGTTGGGCTGGAGCTATTGTTAATTTCTTTGCTTCTTTAACATCTGCTCTTCTTACTTTTACTGTTTCACCAATGCCTGTTTTTGCATTTCTTCTTAGAATACCATCCATTCTAATAACTGATTCGCCAACGTCTGTGGGATAAGCTCGGTCTACTATGCCTACTGTTTTTCTTTTTCCTTCAATTTCTAGAATATCTCCTGGTCTTACTCCAATTTCCTTCATTGTTTCTGCATCTATTCTAACTATTCCTTTGTAAGCTTCTTCTTGTAAGGCTTCCATGACTTTTAATGTAGTTTCTTTTACCATTTTAGTATAATCTCCCTTTTCTGAAAAACAATGTTATTTTTCCTGGTTCATCTAAAGATAATCTGATGAACTCATCCATTTCTTTTTCTAGTTGTTTGAATCTATCTTCAAATTCTATGATTTCTTTTGGAATTGAAATTGTGTGGGAGTTACCCACCATTCTTAGTTTTACTTTAAACTCTTTGTTTTTTAGCTTTTGGTAGTCTTTAAATCTTTTTTCATCTAAGGGGTGGGAGAATGTTTTTTTACAGTTTTTACAAGTTAAGGATCTTATTTGGAATCCTTTCTTTATTAATGTAGTTCTCTCTGTTTCGATGTTACATTCTGGACATAGGATTTTAGCGTTAAATATATCTTCCATTGTGTATACTGCGGGTGTATACTGGTGATATTTAAAGGTTTTGGTTGGAGAGGCTTTGCACATAAACTAACCTTTTGCACATTTATTCTAAGTGGATTGCACAGAAATTAAAGAAAGAAATCAAACAATTTGAACCATTTGTTTGATAACTTCTTGTCTCATTTCATGGATATATTTAATAAACTCCTTACCTAGCGGAGTTATCTCTATTTCTGCACCTGGCTTTTCTCTCCTAATTAATCCGACTTCCATTAGCTCATTAATTCTTCTATTCGCAGGCATAGGAGATAGGTTTAATTCTATTTCAATTTCTTTGGCCTTTAGAGGAAGTTTATGCAATAAATAATAGTTTTTGGGATCACTTCCAGTACTAAATATCTTTAGTGTCACTTTCTCTGTTATTCTTTCTACTACCTCTTTCCCTTCCTTATTTTTCATGGGCAACACCCCCTAGTGTTTTGTTAGATGGTGATCTTGATGAGGAGGTTGCCCTCCTCAGATTATTTATTGGCCTTTAAATTCCTAAGATAAGTGTGACAAATCCTCCAAGTCTCTTGGTCTGATTCTTGAAGCTCTGTCATTACTTCCTTCGCAATCAAGCGGGCCAGTTCTTTGTTCATATGTTTCCCCTCCTTTATGAGGCTAGCTCTTTTGTCATCAATTCTTGTCATCGGTACCCGCTTGGGCAAATTTATACATTAGTAATCATTTATAAGCTTTACTAATATTATTAATATTTTAAATATATAAAATTTAAATAGAAAGATTTATATAATCCACACAATATAATATATTATGGTCTGATTCTTGAAATTCTCGTTATTATTCTCAATAAATATTATCTCCCTTCGCACCACTCACAACATTTCTCAGGACAATCCCCCTTGAGCAAATCTAGAGCTTCCTTAAACAATTTCTCGGCATCATCAACATCAATCTGCCTTTTAACTAAAAGTGTATCAAAGATAACCTCTCCTGTCTTTGTGACTTCGTCAGGAATATAGAATAACAAGAATCCATAATCTTCAGTTTTATAACCATTCTTTCTCAGTAGGAAGTTATAAAGATTTAACTGGTTCTGATAATAATCAGCAGCTTCTTTTTCATCCTTTATGGGAAATCCTTTTGTTTTGTAATCCAATACTATTAGCTTATCACCTTTAACTAAGATATTATCTACTGCACCAAACAATATGTTTCCTTCTTTCATGTCTTTTGTAAATAATCTTCTTATATCTTCTCTTGTTAGTTCTTTTCCAGCATTTGGATACTTTTTATCAAAAACATATCCTTGCCCAAATAGCTCTTCAAGTTTTTTATAGGTTGCACTCGGACTGGGATTACCACTGAATTTATAGATAAAATAGATCCTTTTTGCGCTCATCTTTGCATTTCTAGCTTAGACAACTTGGCTAGCCAAAATAGTTCTCTGGAGTAACTTTTGGTTCATCTCCCTTCTCTTTGGCTTCTTGCTCTATCTTCTCAAATTCCTTTGGTTTAGAGATTTCTCCAAATTTATCTTCATATTTCTCTATGTTTTCTTTCAGGACTTTGACTAGTTCTTTTGCCAAATAAGGATCAACAACAGCTACATTGTGCTTAGACATTAGCCTAAACAAGCCTCCTTTCTCTATTCTTGGAGTTGTTGAAGAAAAGTCAAAGAAAAATTTATTTGGCCTGTGGACCACTGTTACAGAATCTACGTGGAATTCTGCTCCCTCTCCTGCTTGAATATTGACACCTTTTTGATTATCTTCCATTTTGATCTCCTTTAATTTTTATTAGGGAAATGAGTTTTAGCTTAAATACTTAACGATGCAAAGCCATATATTTGAGAGAGATATCCTTATTTTATGGCAGTTTCTTCTGGTTGTAAGGATTTTGATAGATTTTTCGGAGGTTTTGAGAAAGGAGGGATTTCTTTGATTTATGGTGTTGCTGCTACTGGAAAGACAACTTTAGGGATGTTGGCAGCTTGTGAAGAGGCTAAAAGTAAAAGGGTGTTTTTTGTTGATACGGAGGGAGGGTTCTCTGTTGATAGGGTAAAGCAGATATGTGGGGAAGATGCAGAAAGGATTTTGGAGAATATTTTTGTTTTGAAGGCTGAGGATTTTGATGATCAAGAAAATAAGATTAATATGTTGGTGAATTTAATTGGGAGGGTTAATTGTGATTTGATTGTTTTGGATACTTTGGGAATGCATTACAGGAAGAAGTTGAAGGAAGACTATCACAAATTGGTCAATGCAAGGGTTAGGCGAATGATGGACAATCTTGATAGGATAGCTAAGCATAACGGTGTTGCTGTTTTGATTATGAATCAAGTTTATCATAATTTAGAGGGAGAAGTTAAGATGGTTGGAGGGGGGATGGTTAAGTCTAGGGCTAAGAAAGTTATTCAATTGGTTAAAGACAATGGAAGGTATGCTATTTTTGAGGATAAGCGTTTTAAGTTTCAAATTTTTGATGGAGGAGTAAGAGCTATTTCTTAAGATACTAAATGTTATGGTTGAATTTATGGTTTCCTAGTGAAATACTATTGATGAACGTGTAGCCCTAGTCTAGCAAAGCTAGATTAAGACAAAAAATTAAGAAATAAGGTTGTTAATAAAGGTTTATTTTTCAGCACGACTGGCTTCGCCAGTCTCTTCCTGTACCCCGAAAGCATAACCGTCCCTGCCGCCACGGTCGCTACCGCCGACGCCAAGCCTATGATCACCCAAGTCCCAACCGGAATTCAGACCGGAAACTCTTGTTGCTGGTCGAGATACAGATTCAAAACTCCATAAATAAGGTTTACCTTTGTGTCTTTCAGCAACTTCTGCTAGTTTTTCAGCTCCTTCTTCTCCTGCTAGAGCTTTGATATATGCGTTTCTTGATAATTCTAATGTAGACATTGTGCCTGTTTGAAAGCCAAAAGGAACATGTCTAACACTTGGATCTCCTGCTTCTAGTTTTTCAACTAATTCTGAGTGGTCCATAAAAGGCATTCCTTCTCTAGTTTCTGGATCATCTTGGATGTATGCTCCTTCTCCTGGAACATATAATGTTCCTGTGAATCCCCATAACCATCTATTTTTCATGGTTTCTCTAATACCCTTACTATATTTATCATCTGAATTAAATGCATCATATACTAATGATGCTGTTTCTGCCATTGTAGGTTTTCTTAATCCTGCTTCTTGTATTTGTTGTCCTACATTTGCATAAGTATTTGGTCCATATTCTGGATGTACGAAAGTTAATCTTTCTCCATTATGTGTAGAATGTAATTTAGTTCTTCCTTCTTCTACTGTTAATCCCTTATTTTGTGTTTTTGTTGACATTTTAAGTTTCCTCTTGAATATTGATAATATTAGGAGTAATTAAGTGTTTATAAATGTTTTGGTTGTTGTTACTTGATAGTGATTTATAATAAGTTAGAATCTATTTGGATTTAGATTCTTTGCTTGCAATTTTCTTGGACATTTTTTTAGTGACTTGTTTATTTGTCTTCTTTTTGACTGCTTTATCATCTTTTTTACCCCAACTTTCTTTGGATGCGCATGAGTAGTTCAGACACATTTCATACATTCTCTTCCCAGGCCTTGCAACTCTAATTACTGGGTATTTACATTCCTTGCATAGTTTTTCTGTAGGAATAACTTTTCCCTCCTTGGGGAATGAAGAGGTGGTTTTGCATTTTGGATATCCATTACATGCTGCAAAGTATTTTTTAACTCTTCTAGAATATAAAGTTCTAAATTGACCTTTTTTGCATTTTGGACATTGGCCTAGTATTGATTCTTGGTATCTTGTTTCTTTATTGGCTTCTGATAAAGCTTTGCCTATTTTTAATTCGTTTTGCTTAAACTCTTTTACTATCTTGTTAAGAATTGTTTTTGCTTCTTTTAAGATTGTGTCTTCTTTTTTCTTTCCTAGTTGGATTTTCTCTAAATCTAGTTCAATATCTTTAGTTAGTTTGACATCTATTATATCTGGACAGTATTTCTTTAATGTATCGATGGTTTTTATTCCCAAACCTGTGGCTTCCAAGGAAGTTCCGGATATATAATTTCTTTCCGCTAAAGCATCAACAATTGCTGCTCTTGTTGATTTTGTCCCTATATTTAATGATTCCATTTGTTTAATAATTGAAGCAGGTGTGTATCTCTTTGGAGGTTGTGTCTCTTTCTCATCCAATGTTATCTTCTTTACTTTTACTTCATCACCTTCTTGAGTTTTTGGCAATTCTTCTTCTTTGAACTTGGCAAATCTTCCATAATAAGTATGCCAACCTGGCTCTACAGTTCTAGTTCCTTTGGCAATAAATATTTCTTTGTTAACATCTATGTTTAGAGTTACTGTTTCTCTTTTTGCGTGTTCTGCAAAAGTTGCTAGGAATCTTCTTACAACTAGATCATAAACAGAGGCCTTTCTCCCTGTTAGTCTTTTAGGGACTTCTCCTGTTGGATGGATTGCAGGGTGTGCTGCATCTGTTTTCTTTCCCTCATTTGGTTTTAGGTTTGGTTTCTCTAATAATTGGTTGACTAGTTTTAGATAAGGGGTTTGTTTTGCTAGTTTGCCCAGGATTTTCTTTAATCCTAGTTGTTGTGGAAGTTTCTGAGATGAAGTCCTTGGGTATGAAATATACCCTGATGAATAAAGGGATTGGGCGTGTACTAAAGTTTCTTTAGGCTGCATTCCTAGTGTTCTATACGCTTCTGTTTGTAATGTGGTTAGATCAAATGGGAAAGGAGGTTGTTGGTTTTGTGTTGATTTTTTTATTGATTTTACGAAAGCTTTCTTTCCTTTTGTTTTGATTATTACTTTATTTGCTGCTTTTTTATCCTTGAATTTTATTTTTTCATGTTGGGCTTTTATTTTTGCTTTATTTAGAATTCCGTCTAAGTAAATTTCCCAGAACTTTTCTGGTGTAAACTTTTGAATTTCCTTTTCTTTGTCTACGATTATTTTTAGTGTTGGTCCTTGAACTCTCCCTATAGACATTACCTTGAATTGGTTGGCCGCATTTTTAATTGATAAGGTTAAAGCTCTTGAAAGATTTATCCCCCAGATGAAATCTAGGTAATGTCTGGTTTCTCCTGCAGTTATCTGTGGGAAATCTAAGTGTTTGGATGCTTTTTCGTAACTCTCTATTAGCTCATCTTTTGTTAAAGTAGAGAATTTCATTCTTCTTCCATCTTTTTTATGGCAGATGAATTTTACAACATTCCATCCTATTGTGGACCCCTCAATATCATAGTCGCATGCAACTACTATGTTTTGGTCTTTTTTAGAAAGGTTTTCTATTGTTGTTATGTAAGGTTTTGTGTACTCTGCATCTTTTCTAATTTCGTAGGATGGGAACCAATCTAAATCGTATACTGGATAAGTCCATCCGTTTTTCTTTACTTCTTTTAAATTATATAAGTGACCTACGGCACAAACAACAATTATTGGTTGTTTGTTGTGTGTTAATGTGTAGTAAGCAACGCCCCATGTAGATTGTTTTGTTGGTTTCTTATCTGCCAAAGCTTCTGCAACTTTTTTTGCTTGAGATGGTTTCTCTGTTATGATTAATGTTTCTTTCATTAAAGAAGTCATGTCTTACAAAAGCTTTATAAGTGTTGCCCAAGGATTTTTTGAGTTTAATCGCCATTAGAATTGACAAAAGGAATCTCGTCCCAGTCTCTTTCTCCTCTGAACCTTAGATTTTCTTTCCAGACTGTGTGCAATAATTTTGGGGAGAGTTCTTGGTTTTGGTATAGCCCCATTAAGGCAACTAGATCTTTAGGAAAGCATTTCATCCCAAAGCCCTTTTTCCCATCATGGCCAGGAACATCTAAATGAGTTGTACCTATTCTTTTATCTGCGGATGCCATTTCTTTAACTAAATCATAGTTCAGACCCATCTTATCACATAATTCATGAATTGTGTTTGCAAAGATAATCTTTGTTGCTAATAATGTATTTGCCATGTATTTTGCTAGTTCAGACTCCCTAGAGTTACTAAGGTAAATTGGAACACCATGGAATGTTTTTGAGTAAAGAACTGCCATTCTACCAGCTATTTTCTGATCTTCTGTTCCGATGACTATCCTATCGGGGTTTAACGCATCTTGCAAGTAATTCTTTTCTGTTAAAAATTCTGGACTAAAACAAAAATTGGAGTTGGGATATTTTTCTGCATATCTAGATATCGTTCCTGGCACTATTGTTGACTTTGTTATTATAATTTTATCTGTGTTGTCTGTTAATGGAGTTATCTTCTCCATTGTTTCATCTATTATTGAGAGATCTATGCCCTCGTCATTGTATGGAGTTGGGAGGCAAACAAAAATAAATTCTGCAAACTCAACTACATCATTTAAAGAATCAGATTCTTTGAATTTATCGTAGAACTTTATTTTGTGGCCTTTTGTCTTTCCACTAATTTCTGCTTTCTTACTTCCAAACTTAAAACCATGGGCTGTTGCTTCTCCAACAACACCATAACCCACTATCCCTATGTTAGCCATTAAAATAAAAGAGTTTATGTAGTATTTAAAGATTGTAGAAGTAATTTCTAGACTTCAATTATTTTTCCTTTCTTTCCAACATTAAGAACTAAGGTTTTACCTATCTTTTCTTCTATGCCCTCTGCTTCGTGGACATGGCCGCAGATAACCATATCTGGTTGTAGTTTGTCAATTGCTTTCTTTAATCCTTGGCTACCTTCTACAAAATCAGAGAATTTTTCCATTTCTGTGTCTGCTGGGTGGACATGGGTGACCATGATTTTGGTTTTGAGGTCTTTGATTTTTTCAAAACCTTTTTTTAGGTGATCATACATTTCTTTATCAGTTAAGGGTGTTAAACCCATGTTGGGAGTTCCTCCACACCCAAAAATGCCTACTTCGTTTGTTTTAATATAATAACCATGGAGATTAGTTGCGCCATATCGTTCTGCTAAGAAGTCTGTTGTTGCTATTGTTTCATGATTTCCAGGTATAAGAATTACTTTTTTGTTTTTCTTTACAAAAGGGCCTATAATTCCTTCTGGAGACTCATCTTCTACTATATCTCCGTTTAGGATAACTAGATCTACTTGCTCTTTTTCTGCTTGATCAGCTAGCTTCTCAGCTATATCTTTTCTTCCGTGGAAGTCGCCGGCGGCTAGGATTTTCATTTTAGAAATGGATGTATTTTAGGTTTATAAAGGTTTTTATTCCTAATTAGTGAGGAAAAATAAGGGCAAAGATATTTATATTGGTTATTATAAATAAAGGTATGGTACAAAAAGAACAAAGAGTGGGTGTGTTTGTTGATGTTCAAAATCAATATTACTCTGCTAAGGCTTTGTATGGGAAAAAGGTTAATTTTAAAGCTGTTTTAAATCAAGCTGTGCAGGGAAGAAAGTTAGTTAGGGCCTTGGCTTATGTTATTAAGGCAGAATCTAAAGAGGAGAATACTTTTTTTGATGCTTTAGGCCATATGGGCTTTGAGATTAAGAGTAAAGACTTGCAAATTTTCTATGGGGGGCATAAAAAAGGTGATTGGGATGTGGGGATTAGTACAGATGCAATAGAATTAGCCCCCAAGTTGGATACTGTGGTTTTAGTTTCTGGAGATGGAGATTTTATTCCTTTAGTTAGGCACTTGAAGCATGCTAGGGGATGTAGGGTGGAGGTTGTTAGTTTTCAGAGATCAACTAGTAGTAAGTTAATTGAAGAAGTAGATGATTTCTTTAATTTGGATGAAACCCCTCGGAAATTTTTAATGGGTAGTGCTGGGGCTAAGAGAACTGTAAGGAAAAAAAGTTAAGTGTGGAATTCTTTTTCGAAGTCATCCGCACATTTCTCTGAGCAAAATCTGTATAGGTCTCCGTCAAATTCTTTCTCTACAATATCATCTTCGAGAACCTTTTTGCATTGGGAACACTCTGCTAAATTGTCATTTTCATATCCTTGCATAAAGCCTTCTTCTAATTCGTCTATTTCATCGTTTTCTTCTAGTTTTTGTCTGGTTTCGTCTGAGTAACCTTCGTCAAATTCTTTATCTTCTTCCATTTTATTTACCTATTATCTTTTTGCCCATGTATTTTTGTAGGGCTTTTGGAACTTTTATTGTTCCATCTTTCTGTTGGTGGTTTTCTAGTATGGCCACCATTGCTCTTGATGTTGCTACCATAGTGTTATTTAAAATATGCGTATATATTCTATTTCCTTGGCCGTAATATTTGATGTTTAGTGCTCTTGCTTGAAAGTCTGTACAATTTCCTGCAGAAGTTACTTCCCTATACGCGTTTTGTCTTGGGAACCAGGCCTCTATATCATACTGTTTTATGAATTTAGCACCTAGGTCACCTGAGCAGATTTCAATAACTTGGAATGGAATTTCTAAAGTTTTAAAGAAGGATTCTGTTATTTTTTGTAGCTCCTCTAATTGTTTATCTGATTTTTCAGGTGTTGTAAATACTACTTGCTCTACTTTGTTGAATTGATGC
>CEPX01112751.1_pt1 | contig 25688 bp, 39 predicted proteins | sample 361361 | NCBI WGS metagenome assembly CEPX01 (sample SAMEA2619974, study PRJEB7988) | marine metagenome | biome: marine biome (ENVO:00000447); feature: mesopelagic zone (ENVO:00000213) & marine oxygen minimum zone (ENVO:01000065); material: "saline water (ENVO:00002010), including plankton...
TAAATAATCACTTGTTTATTTACAAACAATCAGTAGATTGTTCAGTAAGTTTTATATAATTAATTTCTATTTCTTAGTAATGGACGTTAAAGACTATTTAAAAAACAATAAGATAAATTTTGTAACTTTTAAACATCCACCATTTTACACTTGTGGGGAAGCTGAACAATATAATCAAGATATAAAAGGCATACATGCAAAGAACTTATTCTTAAAAGAGAAAAGATCGAGAAGATTTTATCTTTTGATAGCCCCTGCCAAAAAAAAGATGGATGTGATGGGAGGGAATCTGGAGTTAAATCATTAGGAGCTATTGAAGATTTTTTCAAGATAACTTCTATAATTCAAAAAAATATTGAAGCAAAAGCGCTTTATCCTTGTCATGTGAGAGTTAGACAAGATTCGGGAAAAGAATGGTATCTTCCTGCCCATTGCGTAAAAGATGTTGAAGACTATAAGGGGGGAGAAGTAGTTGGTATGAAATGGGAAGATAGTGTGGGGTGGGAGATAGATTGAGAGAGATCTAATCTACAAGTTAATCATCTTATCTGAATTAATTGTTCCTTTTTCTTCTCCCTAAAATTAGTATCTATCTCTTTAATCTCTATAATTTCAGATGAAGCTTCTTTTGGCTTTTCTTGAGCCTTTTGAACCGGTCTAGCAAAGTCTTTCACATGCCCAATTGCAGCCTTTGCACCATTCCAAGTGTATCTGATATCTTCCATAGTCTTTATTCTTTTTAGATGTTGGAACACATATCTTGGATCAAAATAGATCTTATAGTTTTGTTGACAAATACTTTGTATTTCTTGAGGATGTATTCCAGGAGTCTTAAATACAGGCTCAGTCATATCAAACCTTTCATAATCTGTAGGATCAAATCTAAACCACTCTTTATCCATTCCTTCTTTATACAAGGGGGTTCCCGGATAAGGAACTATAACTGTAGATTGCAAAACATCAGCATGCCCCTTGATCATAAGCTTCTTAGCCAATTTGAAAGTCTCCATTGCATCTTCCTTAGTTTCCCAAGGGTAACCCACCATCATAGTTAAATGCACAGTCAGACCAGCCTTCTTAGCATCCCTACAAGAAGGGATTATCTCATGAATTTTCGTCCCTTTATCAAGTTTATCAATAGTCTTTTGACATCCAGACTCTAATCCATATTTAAGCAATCTAAATCCAGCTTTTTTCATAAGTCCATACATCTTAGCATTAGCTGCCCCAAAACGCATATTACATGAATACATGACTTTCTTATTATACCCCGATTCAATCATTAATTTACAGAATTTCTCCAACCACGGCCCGACAGTAATTGTCCCACAATCATCAAATATCTCCCTAACTCCCATCTCATCCACAAGATATTTAACTTCTTCTAAAACATTTTCTGGAGATCTAACTCCAAAAGTTCCTCTTGGATATAGAGCATGATCCCAAATACAAAAAGTACATTTTCCATACCAACAATCTCTCCCACTCATTATATAGGCCAATGGTCTTCCTTTAAGATTGAACTCTTTTTGGTAATTATGATTTTTAGTTAATTTCCTGTCTATTATAGGGGCATCATCCAACTTCCCCTTAAATTGATATCTTCCATGATCTACAATCTTCCCTTTCTTTCTGTGCCAAATACCTTTTGGGATTTTCCCTCCCTTTTCAAGAGCATCCAACAGTTCACAGAAAGCAAAATCGAAATATCCCCCATTAATCACATAATCTATCGGGCAGTTTTCCATACTCTCTCCAGGAGCATAGGAAACATGATCCCCACACATAACAATCTTAAGATCAGGAAATTCCTCTTTCATCTTTTTAACAGCTGCCCAATGCTTCTTAACAACTGGCGCTTTAGTTTCAAAGAAATAAACTTCTGGCTTTTCTTTCCTAATTAACTCAGCATATTTTTCCCAATTAAGATATTCTGCAATTGCATCCGCCCAAATAACATCATGGCCATGTTTGTCCCTAGCCATAGTTGCAGCAGTACCCATTACAACAGGGAACAAGAAAGTAGGAACTTCAAAGTACTGGAATTGTCTATTTTGGGATAACAAAGGAGTCCCCTTTTGAGATATTGTTGGAGGATACCCCACCATAGCTTTCATTCGAATTGACCTCTATATTTTATTCGGATTAATGAAAATCTCCAATTTACTTTCATGTGGGAATAAAGTAAAATTTTATTTAAAAAGATTGTGGACATTAACTATCATTAATCACCTTTCACTAAAATGTTTCTCATCATGCCTAAAAATTAGTCCAGACAAATACCCAAATCCATAATAGAAATGGGTCAAAACACTTCCAATAAATACCCAAATAGTCATCCATGGATATTCATGTATACTCAAGATAAAAATAGTGGCAAAATAAATTATTAGGGCATTTAAGTAGAAGACCGCAATTATTGGAAAAAAGAAAGACAGGATAGCTCCAACAAAGAACCCAATCACAAAAAGGCTGAGAAAGGAATAATAAATATCTTTCAATGCAAACTTCTTCTTCGTAAGCCAAGCAATATCTCTTGCATAAATCCACATCTGTTTGAGATGTTTTTCAAAACTATCTCTCCTATGATGATACACTACAACATCCCCAGAATATAATATCTTATATCCTCTTCTTATACATTCAAAACAAAATTCAGAATCTTCAGCAGTCAAAAAACCAGAATCATATTCTGAAGAAGCCTCTCTTCTAGAGAGGTAATTGCAAGTAGGCAATTCGTGAGTTTCTTGATTCTTAGAAACTTTGTATCTTATTGAAGCTTTACCACTAACCCAAAAATTACTTAGGATATGCCCAGAAACTCTCTCCCAAAAATTAGCGTTAGGAGGAGTTAAATTTGGCCCCCCAACAATTCCAACCTTTTCATCCTTAAAATATGGAACAGCATTCTTCAACCAATCTCTCTCAGGATAAGCATCAGAATCCATAAAAGCAAAAAACTTCCCTTTTGCTTTCTTCATTCCCAAGTTTCTTTTTGCAGAAGGTTTTACTTCCCCACTCTCAAAAACCTTCAATTTTTTGTTTTTCTTTATCTCATCGTTAAAAGAATCTGGGAGTAAAATTATTTCAAAATTATCATAATCTAAATCTAAGCAATGTTTAACACATTTTTTAGTTAGAGAATCAACCTTTTTACAAGGAATTATTATGCTAACTTTTTCCATTACTTTGATTTACTTTTTAGTATTAAAAAGCTTCCTATGATAGCAGGAATAATTCCTCCAAATAGAGAAATCAAGGCCATAGAGAACACTTTTGTTGCCCCCACACCAAGTAAACCAAATAAACTTATCATAGTGGCTTCCCTTGTTCCAAGTCCACTAATCGTTATCGGAATTTGTGCAACAAGCGTGGTTATAGGAAGTATAGCTAGGAAATAAAAGAAAGGAACATTAATCCCTATAGACAATCCAACAAAGAAGGACATGGTATAAAGCAAAATCCAATTCAAGATATTAAGTAAAAGAAACAAAATCAGATACCTCTTTTTTGGCATCCCATCATAAAATGATTCAAAAATCTCTTTGGCTCTCCCTTTGATCTTCTCAGGAACAAATCTTCTATAAAATGATCCTAAAATTTTCTTTGCCCTTTCCTTGTCTCTAAAGATTAATAAGAATACAAGGATCAAGGTTAAAATCCCTGTAGAATAATATAAGAAGCTACCTGAAAGGACTTCTTTGAATACAAAAGAGAAAGCTATTGCTAAAAGGAAGACGGAACACAAGTCAAGGACCTTATCAAGAACATAATTACTAGCCCCTTTTCCCATATGGAAGCCTTTAAATCCCTTAAGATAGGCCAATCTAAATGCACTTCCCAATCTAGATGGAGTAATAAACCCATAGAAATTCCCAATCAAATTAATTTTATAGGAGCTCCAAAAAGGAACTTCTATCTTTTGAACCCTTGCTATAGCAAACCACTTAAAAGTTTGAGAGAGTGTATATAAAAATAGAAAAAATAGCGCAATTAAAAGATAATTAACATCCGCCCCCTTAATTTCTTCAATGATGCTCGAAACATCTAATTTAACTAAGATAAAGATAAATATCGCTATCCCAATTATTGGGAGGTATTTATAGAATTTCATTAGAACAAATGCCCTCCAAACAATATAAATCCTATGATAATTATTGCAATTTGGAAAAGATTTATTACATGAACAACATCTCTCTCACTGGCCTTTCCTTTATATTTCTTTAAAACATAAATAGCAATATGTTCCAGACCATAGAACTTCTCATATGGAACATCTAAACTTCCATCACTATTCAGTTTCCCAAAACTCTGCTTCTCTAATCTCCCTCTAACTTTTAATACAGTTTCTATTATGTATGGGATAAAAAAGACAATAGCAATTCTTTCCATATTTCCTAGTATTGCTAGTATGGCTATCAAAGCACCCACAGGATAAGTTAAAACATCTCCAGGGAAAATGCTCGCAGGATTTCTATTAAAGAAATAGAAAGCAATTAAACAGAAAACCATAACTAAACTGATTAGAGTAAGCCAAGTATTTCCAGTAAACCATGCCACACCAGCCAATCCGGACAATATTAAAATCCCTTGAGTAGATTCAAGGCCATTGTGGCCTCCCATGAGGTTAAAGGTAGTAGAAGCTCCAACAATTCCAAAAGGAACAAAAAACAATGGCCAGAACAATCCAACTTCAACTCCAAATATTGTCGATTCCCCCGCATTAATCACAATCATAGGAATAGAAGCAATTAACATAAGAAATATTCTGAGCTTCCAAGGCAGTCCTCCTTGCGCCCATCCCAAAAAATCATCAATTAACCCGACCATCCCTGCTATAAGGATTGTTGCAAGTAAAGCAAATATTTGAACTGTGGTAGTGTCAGTTTCAAATATAAAGGTTTTTATGGCTATATATGAAGCAACCCCAATCACAAATCCCAAAAGAACAGCAATTCCTCCAGAACCAGGGACTTTTCTACGATCTAATTTATGCATATCTTCCCAATGCAATCCAACGCTTTTAGCCTTCCTTATCCAATGGGGAAGAGTTAACAAAGTAACAAGAAATCCAAATATTACTGGTATAAACAATATATTTTCTACCATTTTATAATTTCCATGAAAGATATTTAGAGGAATCTCTATCTATATATTTCTCTTGTAATTCTTCTTCTCCAGTATAAGTGATCTCCCAGATTTTTATTGGACCTTGAGTTCCTTGATAATATACAAAATCAGGAAGATCCATTCCTTGAGCTCTCAAACTATCAATTATCAAACTTGGCTCAGAATGTATCAACTCAAAATTAGGGAAATTATTAAATGGATCATTCAAGATATATACTTGGGAGAGCATACCTCTCATCAATCTAGGACTTATGAACATAGCACTTCCTATAGGGTTTTGAGTAATTCCCTCCCCAACATTTATTGAAGGGAAGAGATATGCAGTTGCTTCAATACCTGTCTCAAAATCAAGAAAATCCTCTCCATTAACAGAAGCATATCTCAAAGGGATTGTGTGTTGAGCCCCATTATATATTATGATTGCGGATGGTTGACTAATTGAAGTTCCATCCTGAGCAAGTGGAACAGTTATCCCCGCAACAGCCGCATTTCCTCTAGGGAGTAAGACTTCAGAACCATCTCTTTCAATAATGAGATCTTCATCAAGGGCAACCCCTCCTGTGTAAAGATAGATAATTTCACTTTGAGTTTCTTGAGTCTGTCTTTCATCAAGTAGGAAAGTACCAAAATAAGAATATCTATCAAAAGTTTCATCAGATCCTATGCTAGAAAAAGCCCCATATTTCCCTATATCTGAAGAATCAATCAAAAAATGGGTAGTATCGTGATTGTACAGAAATTCAAGAGCATCCTCTTGATTGTCTCCAGTTAAAACTAATCCCCCCATCCAATAATTCCAGAAACTAATAGCATTTCCCCCATCTAGTACAGTAGCCCTATCTCCTATAGATTGCACCCAATAACCATAATCCCACCAATGCCCAAAAACAGCATCCTGAGGAGTGTTATCTCTAACCCACCCCATAGCCTTTTGCCATTGCTGATTATAATGAGATGGAATAAATAAGTTTGCTTGGCTTTTAGTAGTCTGATAAAAATTAAAGAATATAAATAAAGTTAACAAAAGAACAATTACTAAAGCTATCCCCAAAATTAATTTTCTTTCCTTATTTAGAGATTTATTGAAGGAAGTTGATAGTTCAACAAGGATATATCCTACAAAAATAGGGGCAATAGGTCCCAAAACCATAATTAATCTAACAGCACTCCTAGCAGTAAACAAAGTAATTACAAAAAGGGAAAATAACAACAACAAATTATAATCTATTTTCTCGAAGTCCCTATTACCTTCCTTATAATATTTTATATAATAATAAATTATTCCCCCTCCCAAAAGAAGGACAGAAACGAGATAAAAAGCCTTACTTATGAAATTTTCCCCATTAAATAATCCAGAACTAGAATATCTGGAGAATACTAATCCACAGAAAAAGAAAATATAAAGTGCAGTAAGGGTCCAAGAATCTCTAGGCTTAATTCTCTTCAACATTTTTTTGAAGAGTATAACAGACCCTATAAAGAAAAACCAAAATAAAACAGGAATTCCTTTTAAGAACGGTCCAAAGCTCCCAACCCATTCCTTAAAGTATGGTTGTCTATTTTCAGCAACAGTAGTGTTCCATCTACCAGTTGTAGGCTCAAATAAAAGTTGGTTTATGGCATCAATCTTTGCTAAGATCAAAGCAGGCTCAACTATTAAAAATCCAATTAAAATCACTATCGCTGTCGCAATTAAAGAAGTGATATTCTTTGGCAATTTAAGTCCTCTAAGGAAATTATTCCTAGAAAATCTGGTTTCCCATAATGCCAAATGTAAGAACAATAAAATTAAAAGGAAAAATGCGGGGGACAAAGTTAATGAGGTCAATAAAGCCAATAGGCCTATTTTTCCAGGAGATAAAGATAGGACTATTGCAGCACTAACCCACCAAGAAGTATAAACTATTATTTTACTTTTATCAAATTTATTGAGTATAAATGCAATAAAACTAGCAATGAATATAGGAACATAGATATATGAGAACAAACCAGAGACAAGTCCCATTGCAGCGGTAGATACTCCAGCCAGAACCCCCCAAAGGAGAGATTTCTTAATATTGATCTGATTCCATGCCCTTAAGAAAAAGAAAAGGGACAAAAATAGGAAAAAGAATGCCGCAGACTCTTTTTCAGGAATACCTGCTATAGTTCTAGACAAGAACACAGGTATGACAATCATAAAGAAGGTTGAAATTAATGCGATTGAATTAGCTTTTACCTTTCTCTCCCGATCTCTCTTTACAAAGACCTCTCTAACAAATAAAAAGAAGGAGATAATGGTTAAAGCAAACATTATGGCGGGGAAAAGTGCAGCAGAAAATTCTATACTATACTCTCCAAATAAATTAACAATTTTATGGAGCCAAGCAATCATATATGGTAAAAGCACAGTTTCTTTGGAGTTTTCAAAACCTAGAGGAACATTTCTCATATGATCTATTTCAGGGATTGTTCCTTGTTCAACAATTTCCCCTGCAACACGCGTAAATAACCAGGGGTCTAAATCTGGGCCAAGAGTCCAATCATTCTTCACAACATCCCATAATCCAGGAGTGCCCCCATGGTCTTGCATAGGCAAAGTCCTTATATGAATTCCTAAAACCAGTGCAAGGATTATCCAAATCACAAAAATCGCCTTTATTTTTCCTTGATAACCAAAAACTGTGGAGATTACAGAAAGAAGCACTATTATTCCCCATTCAAACGTCGTTAAACTATTTATTATAGTCCCAAGAAGAAGGGGAAATTGAACTTCAAAGATAGTTATTAATGCAAATAGAAAAGAGGCCACAGCAACTACAGAAAAGAATCTAGTATAATTATTTTTATTTAAGATGCTAAATAATTTCTCTTTTCTCTCCCCTATATCATCAAATTCAATTTCAGCCCTAGTGTCCTCTCTTAGATGATCCTCTTCAAGGTTTTCCATTTCTTATGGAAAAAATGTTTCTATATAAAGATTTCTAGAATAAAGGCTTTGTAGAAAGTTTCTAATAAAAGGGTAATTATCAAACTATCCTTTGCCCATATTGTTTAACTATTTGCAAGTAAGCTTACCATGACCAGAGAGATCTCAATTTATTATTAATTAATAGAATTTGTTTATCCAAGGAGTTGCTTTCTACAAAGCCTAGAATAGAATAGGGGTAAAATAAACCTCTAATGCTGCTGCGACAATCAAAACAACTATCGCAATAAACAATAGTAGGACTGTATTTTCAATGACTCTAAGGAATTTGTAATTTCTGACCCCATTCTTTATAACTCCTACTCCAAATATCCCTCCTGCCAGAGCAGTTATGAAGTACGCTGCAATTTCAGGGAATCCATGAATCATATATCTGGCTATCCCAATAGGGATCTCTCTTATCTGGTATTGAGTAAATATTCCTATCGCTGCCGCAATCACACTAGCATTCCATGCAAGAACAAAGATTGCCCCAGCCCCAAATATTAATGAGAAAATTAGTGTAAAGATCATAACATAAATATTGTTTTCAAGTATGGAAAGAAATCTCATCTCACTTGTAGCATATCCACTAACAGTATTTGTATTAAGTATGTTGTATTGAGCTACACAACTCTCTATATTGCTAGGATTATTAATTAAACAGTAAGTTTCAATTTGAGAATTGAACAACAAGGGATTCTGCAAAATTATAAACCAAAATGCAAAAGCAATTATAAAACCAAAAAACAACCACATAAAGGATTTTATCGCATCACTATGGGCCCTCCAAACACTAAATAACCCTTCAACTTGCTCATCTTCCTCTTCCTCTCTCTTTATGGTATAGTAAATAAATGGAAGCGAAAACATAACACAAAATGTAACAACAATCATTCCAGAGTATTGTGATAAAACAGTATCCCCTTTAAAGAACCAATGCACTAAAATCAAAGATAATGAAGCATATACCAAACCAATAAAAAACATCTTCCATGGCCCCTTTTCAGCCTCTCTTGGATTAATGATCATCTCTAACATAATATTAAAGAGATTGATAAGTTTTTTAAACCTTGTTGCATTAAAAACCATATGGGGAAAGAGTTTGATAGAATTTGTAAAGATATTAAATCTATAAAAATACAAGGGGCAAGAAATATTGCAAAAGCAGCCCTCAGAGCCTATAAATTAAATAAAACAAAATCAGCAAAGAAAAAACTTCTTTCCCTACGTCCAACCGAACCAATGTTGGCAAATGTTCTAAATAGATTAGATAAAGAGCCTTACGAGAAGATAATAGGTCACTTTGATTCTGCTCAAGAAAAGATAAACAAGAAAGTTTTCAAATTAATAAAAAATGGAGACGTTATTTTTACCCATTGCCATTCAACAAACGTCACAAATGCATTAATCTATGCTAAGAAAAAAGGGAAAAAGTTTGAAGTTTACAACACAGAAACTCGTCCATTATACCAAGGAAGAAAAACCGCTAGACAGCTGAAAAATGCCAAAATAAAAGTTACAATGTTCCCTGATTCCGCTCTTGGAATAGCTTTAACCAAAGAACAAGGAACAAAGAGAGCAAATAAGGTATTTATCGGTGCAGATGCACTCTTAAAAGAGGGAGTAATTAATAAGGTGGGTTCAGAGACAGTAGCAAGAATAGCCAAAGAGGAGAAAATACCTGTTTATGTTATCACAGATTCATGGAAATTCTCTCCTAATAAATTAGAACTGGAACAAAGAAGTTTCAAGGAAGTCTGGAAAAAGGCCCCAAAGGGGATAAAGATAAAGAACCCTTCTTTTGAGTTTGTTCCAAAAAAGTTAATCAAAAAGGTAATTACTGAGAAATAAGATTTATTAACATAAAAAGCTCTCCAAAATTGATTAACTATCTTACAAGTGAGATTATCATGTTTAAAACAGACTTTAAGATTTGCCTTTAATAAAATTCACCAAAAACATAGACTTTAAAAACCCCCTTTGTTAAGGATGAACATGTTAGTTAAATTTCCAGGAATTGTTAGATATTTCTTTTACTAGAGTTATAAGGAGGCCTTAAAATGAAGTTATATATCGGTAATTTGCCTTGGAGTGTTGATGAAGCTGGATTGAAAGAGCTTTTTGCATCATATAACCCAAGCGAAGCTAATTTAATCAGTGATAAGTTTTCAGGAAGATCAAAAGGATTCGGTTTTGTTACAATTGAAAACGATGAAGATGCTCAGAAAGCTATCTCAGAAATGAATGGTAAAGAAATGGAAGGAAGAGAACTTAAAGTTTCTGAAGCTAAACCAATGGAACCTAGAAATTAATTCTGTTCCAAATTTTTTATTTTTTTATTAATAATTTTTTGTGTAATTAATGTTAAATTAATAAGTAAAACCCATTGTAGTGAGAATCTCATTGCCAGCAATTGCAGTCATATTTGATGCAAGCATGTCGAATTAAAAATAAATCTCCATCTTGACCACTTCTTCCAGTAGTTATCTCTAAAGAACCCCGATATTGATCATCTTACTTGCAATGGAGCTTATCATGTTAAAAACAAAGGCTTCACTTTTACCATTAATAGAATTCTAGTCATGATTACAATCCGGACCATGAACATGCTCGTTAATTTCTGGTTCTGAAGGCTCACCTTGAGATTCTTGGAATTGTTGAACTAATCCAGTCATCTCTTCTTGAATCTTCTCTAAATTTTTATTAAGCTCCATACGGGCTTCACCTAATTTGCCTAATTGTTCTTGGATTAAAGCCTTAGTATCATCAATACTCTTTGCAACAAGACTTTTGTTCCCAATGTCTACAGTAAGCTCTTCAGAAATTAATTTAGTTTTAACAAATATCCCCTTCCCTATTTGAGCCATAACCTCTTGTCCTTCTTTCCCTCTTAATTCTTCTAATCCAGATAAGAGATCATTGAGGTCAGCAACTCCTTGCTCAACAGCTTGTTGCTGTTGCTGAGTCTGATTAATATGTTGCTCATACATTTGCAATTTAAACATAAGTTCTTGTTGCGCTTGATTAGGTTCTTCTGTCATTATGCTTAACCTAGAATTGGTTGGTTTTTAAGGGTTTCTACGCAACCTTCATCCACTTCCTTAGAATTGTGCTAAAGATCATAACAAATATCAGGTAGAACCAGAACCAGGTAAAGAAACCAAAGAATCTAGGATCCCCCATAACACTAAATACATCCATGAACCACCTAAATAACAAGATAAATGGAATAATCGTAAAAATTGTTCCTTTCATGCTCAACTCCATAATCTTAAACATTAAAGGGAGAGCTTCTTTATTCATCCCCATCATCTTTTGCGGATCGTGCTTAAATTTCCGAACTTCTTTTTGCATAGCCTTCTGCTCAGCCTTCAAAGTCTTAATGGCTTCCTGATCAGTAGCATACTTTTGGATAACAGTCATCAATAAAGAGATTATAAGAACTAAAATAAGAAACCCCCAATCCAAATTCCAAGCAAGCAACATCCCTGCAGTTGGATTAAGGAGAGCATGAACAGAGTCCTTTATCACAGGGATTTTATCCCATAGGGCTGCAAGAATTAACGAGAAGATCATTATCCCAAACATTATTCCAAAGAATTTTCCTACTCCCTGAGTATCTTTTAGTAGATCTTTAGCTTTTTGAGAATCATGTTTTGCCTCTTCAGGTTTTTCTTCCTCTTTGGTTTCATTAGTTTGATCATTTTTTCCTTCTGGAGCATCATCATTGCCCGTATCTTGTGGTTCTTCTACAGGTTTCTCCTCGCTAGAATTATCATTACTCTCTTGAACTTTCTCAGAAGAATCATTATTCTCATCCATCCTCATCAGAATAAGGATCGGTATTTAAGGGTTTGGATTATTCCAGACCTAGTAGGCACTTTAAAATGCCCATAGTTATCAATCCATCACTTCCCACATGTAAAGTGTTGAGAAACCCCCTTGTGAATATATTCTGGTTTGATCTAAAACTTTTTGAAAGGTTTATTTGCCAGCAACATATAATCTCCTTACAACAAAAGGTTTCAAGTTTTTCATTAATAAAAAATTACCAAGGACAATCACTACATCCCTTATGGTAACAAGGCCTACGGGGAGTAGTTTGATAGACAGGCTCTTGAGAAGTACTATTGTTCCCATATCTTATTGGTTGTTCCGGGCTAGCATTATATTCTTGATCCATATTTTTAGTGTTTATAGAAGGTATTTAAATGTTCTTCTTAATTAAGCATCTCCGGGAATTATAAACAAGGAGTGTAATTAATATGATCCTCTGTTAAAATGAGCATGAAATTGTGACATTAAACTGATTTTACCTTGATAATTTATTCTTTCTACAGTGTTAGTTGATTCAAAACTTTTTAGTTACGAATTATCCTCCCATAAAGTTCCTCATTGCAGGGTTCATATCACTGGCATGTTGTTGAGCAATGTTCTGATATAATTGGAACATAATCATAATTACTAGTAGTATCGCCGTACCAGAAACCAACGCTCCAAGTAGATCTGTTGCAGCGGCCAATATCCCTATTGCTGCTCCCCCCATTATGGTTAATGGCATAATATATCTATCTAAAATACTTTCTAAAATTCTAATATCTTGTCTGAACCCAGCGACTTGCAATCCTGAAGAAGCAATTTTTTGAGCTTGAGCTCTAGCATCCATTCCAGAAGTCTTAACCCAAAATACTGCAAACAAAGTAGAGAAGAAAGTAAAGAAGATTATATGAGTTAATCCTTGCAACAAGTATATAGGGAGTATATCCCCTCTAATGGCCAAGTCTAACAAGTTTGTAGATCCAATCCAAAACGCCAATCCAGAAACGGCCTGCCCCTCAACAAAGCCACCTAACCATCCAAAATAAGAAGCAATCTTCGCACCAAGCCCACAATTTCCTCCTTCAATAATACACCCTTGAGCAGCTCCCTCAAGCATCCCTCCAAACAATTGAACATTTGCAATTAATGCAGCAACCAAGATAACAGGAATTACAGAAGCATAAAAGAAAGACAAAGGCCACTTAATACCATATCCTCTAATTCTTCCAAAGCTTAAAGGAATTTCAACTTTCAGAGATTGAGCCCAAACTACCATCAAGAAAATAATAACTGTCGCAATTATCGCCGCAAGTGCAGATGCAGCACCAGTTTTATCAGCAGCAACTAAAGAGTGTATCAGCACTAAAACCTTTCCTGCACAAGCAGTTCCTTGGAAATCAAGAAGACAATTTCTTCCCTCAGCATTAATAAATTGGAAAGCACTAGTAAATAAACTCCAAGAAACTCCCGCAGCTATGAATAGGCTAACTCCGGAACCGAACCCCCATTTCTGAGTAACCTCATCCATATAAAATATGGCCAGCCCACCAAGCATAAGTTGAAAGATCAACAAGCCCATAAATCCAGGAGCAGCTTGCAACCCTCCCATTAAAACATAAACTAATGCTTCAAATACAATAAAGAAGAAAACAAGCAATTTTTGAACTCCTTGGAAAAATCTCTTCCCTTCTACTGTTGTTTGATCAATATTTAATATCCCAGATCCACCCAATAGCTGCAAAATAATAGAGGCCATTACGATAGGACCAATACCCAACGAGATTATGGAACCAAAATCAGTTCCAAGTATGATAGCTAAATATTCAAATCTTTCAAGTGCATTATTAGATAAGCCAAATAAAGGGATATTAGCAAGTATAAAAAAAGCACCAAGAATGATTAATGTCCATTTAAGTTTAGTATTGAAATCTACTTTTTTCTCTTCTGGTTTTCTAACTTCTGGAATAAAGTTAAAAATGGTTCTCAAGTCTGCCATATTTTTTCTTATTTCACCTTTTTACTTTGTTCTTCAACATCCTCTTTAGGTTTATCATCAGTTTTGGAAACTTTCTCTTTTATCACTGGTAAAACTATCTCCCCTCCAGCAGCCTTAACTTTTTCAATAGCTTTCTTAGAGGCTTCCTTAGCCTTAATCACAAACTTATCTTTTATTTCACCCTTACTCAATATTTTGTACTTAGATAAATCTAACTCTCCAGGTTTATACTTGTTCTGAATATCCTCCACATTTATTCTTGGTCTTTTATCCCTTTTAGTTCCACGACTTGTAACACCCTTTTTACCAAAGTAAGTGTTTCCATAAAGTTTCAATATAAGTGTTTTTTTGTGGTCAGCTCTTTTACCGGAACCAGACAATCCAGTCCCTCCTCTATGTCCATGGCCTTTCCTTTTCTTTCTAGCTCCTCCACCATGAGTTCCCATGTTTCTGCCATGCATTCTACTGGATTTTGCTCGTTTTTTTGTTTTCATTTTACAACATCCTCTTGATTAAGTCATTTATTTTTTCTTTGTTGTCCCCTAAAACCCCCCTTCCAACTCCAAAGTGTTTCTTAGAGTCTATACCTTTTCTAGGAGGGTGTAATCTGAAGAACTGTTTATCTTTTTTACCTCTTTTTTCAACAAGTTCTTTATGAGTTTCAGCATTAATCTCTCCGTATGCTACAAAGTCCCTTAAACTTTTAATCATTCCAAGCTGCTCTGGGCTAGGCTTTTCAAGAACTATACAAGAATATTTCCTCCTAAGTCTTAATCTATTAAGGGTTTCTCTAACGGCTTTTGCTAATCCAACATCCCCAGTTATTCTTACAACCGAAATCATTTACCTACCTCCATGTTAGTTTTCTTCAGAGATTCAATACATGCCTTAAGCAAATTGAAAGTTGTTCTTTTCCTTCCAGAACTTCTACTTAGAACATCTTTTATTCCAGCCATCTTCAAAACTTTCTTCAATTCATTTGCCACACCAAGTCCAGTTCCTTGTGGAGCAGGTATTAAATCAACTTTAACACTTCCAGCCTTTCCACTTATTTTAAAAGGAATAGTATGAGGGTCTGAACATGCACAATCAAATGCTGCACAAGCCCTCTTAACTTTAATTAGATTCAATTTAGCTTTTCTTATTGCTTTATCTCTTGCAGGGAGAGTTTCAGAAGCTCTTCCTGTACCAATTCCAACATGTCCATTTTCATCTCCCACAATTGCCATTGTAGAGAAAGTTGGAACATTTCCTTCCCTCGTCTTTCTTTGAGTTTGTCTCCACGCCCTTCTCTTTCCTCCACCAAATTTACCCTTTGATTGTCCAATAGAGATAAGATCTGTTTTCACTTGTATAAGAGTATCAATTATTTCTGGCTCTAATATTTTTCTATTCTGCTCTAAAATTTCATCTATATCTTTTATTTTACCATCCTTCACTTCTTTTCCAAGAGCTGTTTTAGGATTCCATTCAGCAATAATCTCTTCCCTGGTCTTTTCACCAGGTCTTCTCCTAGGTCGCTCTTTTTGGGCTTCTTCCTTGTCTTTTTCTTCGGCCTTCTCTATCTTCTTCTCTTTCTCCTCATCACTAATCTCTCCAGGTTTCTTCACATCTTCTTTTTCAATCATTTCTTCACTAACCTTTTCAGAATCTTTTGCTTTCTCTTGAGAAGCTTCTTCTGAAAGAGTTCCGTGAGCCTCAGCTGTAGATTTCACTTTTTCCATTTCTTCTTTCTTGTTTTTCTCGTCTTCTGTCATTTTACGCACCATCTATCTTAGATTTAATTTCCTCAAATATATTTGAAAAGTCTTTTTTTAATTTTTTCCCTTTTATTCTCTCTTCTTCTGGGAAGGCTTCTTCTTTACATTGAATTTCCACACCAGAATCTATCAATCCTTTAATGAATGCATACACTTTGGTCTTATATAAAGCTCTTATCATTCCCAGATCTACAATAGGAGTTTCCAATCCTTGTTTTTTAATCTCTTTACCGATCAAATACCCAGTTAAATAAGAGGCAGGAATTGACTTCAATCCTCCCTCAAATTCCTTTGGCCAACCATGTTTCTTAAGATCCCTAGAATTAACTGTCAGTTCAACCCTGTCTTGAGCTTCTTTACTAGTAACGTATTGAGAGATTATGTATTTGTTGCTTTTTCTAAAAAGAACTCTCGGCCTGCCACTCTTCAACATCTTTAATCTATTAAGATAATCAGTTCTATTTTCCCGTCTCCTTCTCTTAGCTATTTTCATTCTATTTTTTCAATCCTCCCATATATTCTTTAAGATTAGCCTTACTTCTAAACTGTTTGTTTCTAATTCTCTTTCTTATCTCAGTTGCTTGCTCCCCAGTCAATCTTCCCTGTTTCTTCAACTCAGAAACATATCCTCTCAACTTTCTAGTCATAATAACATAATCTTTCTTCCTTGTATTCAATTTCTTTCTTATATTTCCTGCGCTTCTCTTAATTTTTTTCTTAATCTTTCTTCTTCCAGAGATATTCTTAATTTCAATAGCCCCATCCTTCTTAAGGTCATGAATATCTTGCTTAGTTATAGCCTCTTTAACTTCGTCTAGTCTAGACTCTACAAAACTTATCCTTTCCTTCCCGACTTTCAAAGCACGAGATGCAAGTTCTTTTTTTCTTCTTAAGTTCATTTCTTGTCCTCCTTCTTGGACTTTTTATTCACTTTCTTTAAGAATTTATTTACATTTAGATTTGAAACTTCAATTCCTTTCTCTTTAGCTTTCTCAACTAACTCAATTTTCTTCTTATTTCCAACACTTCCAATAACCACAGGGCCTTTTACTCTTTCAAGTTCTTTCAAAGTATTAACAACAACTATCTCTTTTACTTCCTTCTTACTAGCCTTATAACCAACACTAACAACAGCAGGTTTACCCCTTCTTTTCTCTCTCATCTTATTATCTCTTCCAGTAGGACGTCTCCATTTTTGGTTTTTCTTTACCCCTTTTCCAAGTTTAGCATACCTTGTCCATGCTCTTCTTAAAAAGTTTGGTTTACTTGTCATTTTACATTTCTTTTCCTGCTTTATTTGTTATGAAAATTCCATCCTGGAAAACTCTTCTATCTCTCATCCTTATTTTAGTTGCCTTTTCAAAGTTAGCTGCCGCCTGACCAGCAAGATCTCTATCCATAGCACTAATCTTCAATATATCTTTCTCGACTTTTACTTCTGCTCCATCTGGAATACTTACTTCTCTAGGTGTTTTTTCTCCAAGGAAGTTCTTAATCACGGCTTTATCTCCTTGTACTTCCACAGTTATAGGGAAATGATGGAAACAAATCTTCATTTCATATTTAAACTCCTCTTTAACACCCTTAATCATATTTCTCACATGGGCAGCAATAGTATTCATCATTTTTTTCTCAGTTTTAGTTGATTTTTTATTTCCAATGACTATTTTTCCTTCCTTAATTTCAGCTTGAAGTTTTCCTAAACTGAATGTTTTCTTCAATTCCCCCTCAGGGCCTTTAACAGTAATTTCGTTCTCATCCATACTGGCTTCAATTCCCTCTGGGATTTCAATCTCAATAAATAATTCTTTTTTCATTTTAGTAAAAATACGCAATCAAGCACCCTCCAATGCCTTCCTCTTGAGCCTCCTTATGGGTCATCAATCCTTTATTTGTAGAAACAACTACTGTTCCAAGGTTTCTTGAAGGCAAGTACCTTCTTCTGTACTTCTCAATTTGAGATTTTGTAACAGTAAATCTAGGTTTAATCGCTTTACAATCCATCAAATTACCAATAGTTATCTCAATCGATTTTTCTTTTGGATTGATCTTATATTTCTTAATTAATCCTTCTTGCTTCATAATTTTTAATATTTCAATGAAAAGATTCGAAATTCTATTTATTTTTACGCCTTCCCTCTTAGCATCTCTTGCGTTCTTTATCATATTCAATCCATCTGCAACTACATCATGACTCATCTTATGTTTCCTCCATTGTAGGGTTCCTGGTTTCTCCCAATATGTCTTATTTCAGCATTAGCTCTTGCAATTTCAGCTCTAAGCTTTGCAAGGGAAATTTCGCACTCAAGGAATCCAGGGGCATCTCCATAAATAGTATTTGCTCCTGGCTGGCCTCCCCTTATTCCCTGTTGTCTTGTTTCATTAATTTCTTCCATTTTAACTATATTTTTTGAATCCGATCTCTTCAGCTATTTCTCTGAAACAGTGTCGGCATAAATTTAATCCGTATGATTTTATGTGTGCACCAAATCTTCCACAATTTTGGCATTTCTTAACGGCAATTCCGATTTTTCTTTCTTGTGGTTTGTTGTGTTTAAGGAACTTCTGTTTAATTTTTGGTTTTGCTTCAAGTTGTTTCAAAATTCTTCTCCAATCACTTGCGGGCATTTTAATTAAACTCCACCTGGAAGTTATCTTCCATAAATTTAATTATTTCTTCTTTAGTAACATATTGCCTACTTGAGACTCTACCTCTCTTAATCTTCCTAAGCCCAACCCTTCTTCCAGTCCTCTTGAAAACAACTGTTATGTCAAACCCTTTAATTCCAATATCCCTTTGGTACTCTAATCCGGGGATTTCAATATATTCCTTAATTCCAAATGAAAAGTTATTAACACTAATCTGTTTTTTCTTTAATTGGTTATCCACAGTAGACAACATCCTTTTCAAAAATTGATCCAAATCTTTTCTTAATGTAACAACCGCTCCAATCTCCAACCCCGGTCTAACTCCTAGAGAAGGAATTCTTTTTTTAGATTTAGTCTTAGTAGGATTTTTATTTGATATGAATTTCAAAAGTTTGAAGCCTTTCTCTAATTCTTCTCCTATCCCTCCAACACTTAGGACTACTTTCTCTATTTTAATTTTCCTCATTACATTCTCCGTTTTGGGTTTGTTTTCTTCTTCCATTTTATTCTGTTACTATTACCTGTTTAATTAGAACTTTAATTGATCCTTCCTTTTCTTCCACACTTACCATCTTTCTTTCCTTGTCTACCTTCTTTATTACTCCTTTTTCTCCTGCGTGCTTCCCTTCGAAAACAATAACATTAGCTTTCTCTTTTAGAGGTAAACATTTTTCTAGTTTTTTATTTTTTAAGTCAATAACTACAGAATCATTCATATTACATTTTTCATCAGAAAGGATATTTCTTCCATCACTTAAATTAAGTTGAATCTTTTTACCCTTCAACACTTTTTTATCAACAACCTTAGCAATCTTTTTCCCGGTTTCAGATTCTTTTATTTCATCGAGTTGGAATTTTCCTTTCTCTGATAGCTCCATTCTGTAATGCTTCTTTGATGGAACTAAACTTATTGTATCAAAGAGAACCATAGAATTCTTTTCATCTCTGACTTCTTTTTGATTAACCAAAATTAATTTGTTATTTATAGCTCTTTTGACTTCCTTCCTATTGTAAGCAACTTTCAAGATATCTCTTAGGATAACTAAAACAGGAATCCCATTATTTTTGGAAAAGTTAGGACTAACTACATAAGCCGTTCCCTTCCTACGTATTGGCCAATTCTTTGGCACCGCTTGTCTTTTTAGGTGAGTCATTTGTTTTTCTCCGTTTTGGGAACCTTTTTCAAAGGTTCATTCTCCTTAGCAGTTTTACCTTTTGATTCTGGCTTTTTATCTTTTTCCTTTATTTTTTCTTCTTTGCCTGGCTTAGACTTCTTTCCTCTTTCAGCCATTTCAATTATCTGCAAATTTGATGGTTGTAATTTTATAGCCACTTTTGATCCATCTTGTTTCTTAACTTGAATACCCCCGATTTCTACCTTACCAATCTTTGTGAATACTCCTATAATCTTCCCAGTTTTCCCTTTAAATTTTCCTCTAAGTATTTTGACCTTATCATCTTTCCTTACAACAATGGTTCTCTTTCCAGCACCTTTCCTTAGAGCTTTTGAAAGATTCACATTTAGTTTCTTTCTCTTTATATGTATCGGAGCATTTGCCATATACTTTCTCTGCTTCCTAGGCTGTTTGCTTGCCTTCCACACTTTAGAAAATTTATTTTTCATTTTAATCAATCAATCCCCCTCTAATACTTTTTAATTGAGAATCATATTTTTCGGTGTCATAATTGTGATTATGTGCCAATTTTCTAGTTAATTGATATGCTTCTAGATCTTTCTCTAAATCTTCTAGTGTTTCATCGGGATGAGATTCATTTAATCTATTAACCCTTTTTTCTATTTCTCCTACTATAAATCTAAGGGCATTTCCTAATAATTTTGCTTTCTCTTCCTCACTAGGTGCAGACATTTTTAATTCCATTTTAATATACTATCGAAGCGATCTTCGCAACCTGCGGCCATCGCTCTAGAACCTCCCTTGCAATAGGTCCTTTAATCTGAGTTCCTTTAGGATTTCCTTTATCATCCTTCAATACAGCAACTGCGTTATCTTCAAATGCAACCATCTCCCCATTCTTCCTCTTCCAAGATCTTCTCTGTCTGATTATAACTGCATCAAAGACTTTACCTTTCATATCCGGAATTCCTTTCTTAACACTGACCTTTACCCAATCAGCAACTTTAGCACTAACTTGTTTTCCTTTCTTTGCCTTAGCTTTCTTAACTCCCACTATCTTTACAATCTTAGCTCCACTATTATCACTTGATATCATTAGTGAACCAATGTTAAATCCCGATGTTGTTCTTGATGTTACTGCTTTCATTCTAATCTACTCCTACTTTTTCTCCTCCATTTTTTCTATAACTACAAAATGTATAATCTTGCTCAATGGTCTACACTCTTTAATCCTAATCAAATCCCCTTTCTCTATTTGATCTTCCATACAAACAGGCAATCTTGCATGAACTTTAGTTCTTGATTTAGCATACCTTTCATATTTCTTTATGTAGATCATTCTCTCAAACTCTATAGTAACCCTTTTGTGGAATTTTCTAATCACTCTTCCCTCAAACACTCTTCCACGAGTTTTCAAGCTACCATGTTTATGGCAATCAACATCCTTGCATCTAGCCTCAGCTATTTTGGCTGTTCCCTTCTGCTTTGTTTTTTTCATTTCTTCTTTTTCCATTTTTCTCTAGTTTGTGTGTGGCTATTCTCCGATTGAGTCTTCTTCAAAACCCAATTCTACAAGAAGAGATTTTATTCTCTTCTGATGATCCCCTTGGAGTTCGATCATCTGATCTTTGTAAGTCCCTCCGCAAGCAAGCTCATTTTTCAGAGTCTTTGCGATCTTCTTTACATCTACTCCACTCTCGAACCCAGACACGATAGTAACGATTTTTCCGTATCGTTTCTTGTCCGTTGTTATCTGGATCCGCTGCGAACTCTTTACGATCTGTTCGCACACACAGGCTTGATCCGGCAAGCCGCATTTTGGACATATTTCCATGTTATTTATTTTTCTCTCCTACTTGTTTAGAGGCGAGTATTCTTGCAATAATCTTCTTGATTTCCTTAGTCTTTGTACTTCCAGTTTTTGAAGCATTTGCCTTGGACTTTGCTAATTCTATCTTTAACTCTTTAAGTTTCTTTTCTTTATCTTTTTCTGTTAATTTTAGGACTTCTTTTTGCTTCATTTTTTAGTTTTCCTTGTTTTTTTCTTAGGGACAATCTCTGGCTCTTCTAAATTTTTCTTGAGTTTTTCAATCAAAGCATCATCAACATTGATTTGATCTTTTAATATGGCATATGGGGAGAGTATTGAAACTTTAACTCCAACCGTTCCAGGTTTAGTTTCCGCTCTTGCTTGAGCTCTATCAACAACTTTTGCTGAATCCCCAGCTTTCTTTAAATATCCTTGAGCGAATCTCCAAGTCTTAGCCCTCTTTCCTGGAAGTTTACCACTTAATCTTATTTCAGCACCAAGAGCCCCAGCTTTCATTACCCTCTCAAGTGTTCTATAAGCTAGAACCTTAAATTTAAGGGGCCCAAATCTTTCTAAACCAAGGGCAATTTCATCGGCTATGATCTGTGCATCATATTCTGGTTCATGAATTTCATCAATATCTACATGTGGGTTTGCTAACTTGAATTTAGTCTTTAGCACTTGAGTTAGCTCAGAAATTTTCTCACCCTTCCTTCCAATAACTAACCCCGGCTTATGGGTAGAAACAATTATTTTCTCACCAATAGGAGTGTACTCTATCCCAACCCTACTAACCTTCCCTTTTCCAAGAGATTTTTTAACATATTCTCTAACTGTGAATTCTTCCTTCTTTAATTGTACAGCTTTTCTCTCTTCCATTATTTTTTATTTCCTTTGTTTACTTTTTTTAATTCTCTTGCAACAATCCTCAAATGAGTCCTTTTCTTTCTTGTTCTACCAAATCTTCCATAAGGACGTGAGGCAATATTAGCAACTGCTTCCGAGATTACAGGATCATTTAAACCATTAACATTAGCATTTCCTTTCAACCCTTTCAACGCTGTTACAAATCCCTTTGATGCTCTAATAGGGTATCTTCCTGACATCATTCCTTCTCCTTTCTTATGTGGAATTTCTCCTTTCATTGGAACGACTTTTTTCTTTAACATGACTTGTTCAAGGTCAGCAATTGCCTTGTCAATTTTCTTGTTTTTAATGAATTTGCAAATGTATTTTGCGTACAGAGTTGAAATCGGCAAACTTGTCGAGTTGATTTCCGCATAATCTCTTTTCTCTTTAGGTTTTGGAGCAACTTTCTTTTCTTCTTTAACTGGTTCTTTCTTTTCTGCATCTTGTTTTTCTTCAGTTTTTTTATCTTCTTGGTTAGCACTTTTATCTTTAATTACATTTTTCTGAGGGGCTCCACTAGTGCTTGCTTTCTTCTGCTTTTCCATACTCTTGGCTTGTTTCTGTTCTGGGTTGTAATCTTTCTCTGGCATTTTGTTTATGTTGTTTTATGGTTTGGGAACCTTTTCAAAAGGTTCAGTGTTTAGATTGTGATTTAGTTCCTTTAGTTGCTCCCACACCCGCTTTACCATGGCTCACTCTTCCTCTAGTCGGAGCAAATTCTCCAAACTTATGTCCAAGCATCTCTCCTGTAATTTCTACTGGCATGAATTTCTGTCCATTGTATATTTGTAATTTGATTCCAACCAATCCAGGGACAATAACTAGATCTCTGTGATGGGTTCTTGTTGGCTTACCTTTTGCAGCTTTTGCTTGAGCTTTGCTAACAAAGTTTTCTATTTCTTGGAAATTTCTCAAAACAGTTCTCCTAGATCTTGAAGTCAAAAGGTTAGCGAACTCTCTAACATCAAGAGTTTTCAACTCTTCAACTGTCTTTCCTCGAAATGTGAATTTTTTCTTTGTTAATTCTACCATGTTTATTTCCTCTTCCCAGTTCTTTTTGGCCTGATTAAACCAACTTTTTGTCCTGGAGCTGAATTTCTCTTAGCAATTCTTGGTTTAGGAACTTTACCTCTACCAGACCCAAATGGATGATCTATCGCATTCATCTTAGATGCAGATGTTCTTGGCCACAATTTACTCTTAGCTTTTTTCCTATGATAATTTTTACCTGCCTTAACAATTGGTTTATCCAATCTTCCTGTTCCTGCAACCACGCCCACAATAGCTCTACAATTCTCGTTTAACTTCTTTTCCTTTTTAGAAGGCATTAATACAAGGGCCTTGTCCCCAACAACTCTGTTTATACCTGCAGAGCTTCCAGCAGTCTTCATGAATTTTCCTCCATCTCCTGGACGAGATTCAATACAATGAATGGGCGTCTTAACAGGAATGTCGGCAAGTCTTAATATATTCCCTTCCTTAACCTCAGTTCCTCCAATTTGTATTTTTTGCCCTTCAACCATTCCCTTAAAAGCTGGAATGTAAAAGTAATCTTTCTTATTATCTTTAACATATTCTATCTTTGCGAGTGGAGCACTATGTGCTCTTGAATCAAATAGGCTAACAACAATCCCCTCCCCTTCTATCCTTGGAGGCATTTGTATCTTAAACCTAAAAGCTCTCTTGCTAACTTTGTAAGTGTGAGTTCCTCTTCCTCTTCTCTGTTGAATTATTCTTTTACCCATTATATTACTCCTATCTTAGTTGCCAGATCAATTGCCGGGAACTCTTTCTTTAATTGTATATAAGCATATTTTTTATTTCCGTGATTTAATGTTCTAACTTTCTTAACCTTAACATCAAAAACTTCCTCAAATTGTTTCTTAATTTCATCCTTTGAATATCTCATACTAACCACAAATGTAAGAACATTATCTTTCTCAACAAGCATAACAGCTTTTTCTGTAGTTACCGGTATAAATTGTATTCCTGCAGTTTTCATTTTACACTAAACCTCTTATTTAATTCCTCTATTGCTTTTTCGGTATAAACAGTTAATCTCCCTAACCCTCCTCTAGCCAAATCAGTAACTCCCAATTCCCCAACTCTCACAGCTTCGAAAGAACTTGACTTCAGTTTTTCATCATTTCCGACAACTAAAAGTAAACCTGCATTTTTTTTGTATTTTCTTCCTCTTAATTTTCCTTTACCTGCTCTAATAGCTTTCTTTTGAACCGCGACATCAAATAAATCTCCAAGGATCTCCTTTAAACTAGACTTAAGTTCCTTAGCTTTCAATGAACTTAATTTAGAATCAACAATTAATGGCCCATCTCTCTTCACACCATCTAGACTATCATATTTTTTTGTTATATAATCTTTATCAGCAGTTGCACTCAATGCAGACAATAATGCAAGATCATATTCTTTCTTGTTTATGCTTAATGTGTTTTTCATAGAAATAGCTTTTGGAGGATGCGCTCTTCGTCCTCCCCGTGTATTAGGTGAAGTAGCCCCCACCCAATTGAATTGTGAACCTCTCCTGGACATCTTCTTCCTAGGTATTCTAGACATCCCCCGACCATATTGAGATTTCCAAACATGTCTCCTATGGATTAATTTACCAGAGGCAGAGGCTTGTAATCCTGCAACAGGATTGCTCCCATAAGGCTGTTTACTTTTCTTAGCCTCTAGAACTTTGTTAACAATATCTTCTCTTATTTTATGAGAAAAGTATTTAGGAGTATCAATTTCTTTTCCTTGTTTTCCATCTATTTGAAATATTTTAGTTTTCATCTCACATTAACCTCACCAATTCAAAATTTTTCTTATCTTGTTTTTTAGTTGTCCTTAAAGGAGCAGTCATAACTAATTGTCTTTTAGCAGGTCCTTGAATAGATCCTCTAACAATTACGTAGTCAGTTTTAATATCACCATAATTCTTAAGGTTCTTAATAGGATTATCTGAAGCCTTTCCTAGAGAAACAATTTTATTATTATATATCGCTCTTGTAAACATTCCTAATTGACCAGCCATAGGAATCCTAAAAGTTACTCTAGCTGGATGCCAAGGACCAATATTCCCTGGACGTCTCCTACCTTTTTCTGATTTAGAAACTTTAAGTTTGATTCCAAATCTCTTAACTGGTCCTACAAGACCTTTTCCTTTTGTCAATCCCCTCAAATCTACCAATTGATTTGCCTCAAAAATATCTAATGCAGATATTTCTTTACTGATATTTTCTTTTATCCAATTGAACTTTTCTTCTCTTGTCCCTGTCAAACCAATTTCAACAACATCCGGTTTCTTCTTCAAACCACTCTTTTTAACTTGAGAATAAGCAATGATAGAAACATCATCATAATCTTCTATCTTAATAGAATCTAATTTTGTTTTATTTGTCTTAGGAATCTTAACTTTACGCTTTAACTCTTTGTCAAGAGTCTCAGCAAGAATATCTTTGGAAACTTTATTATTTTTATAGAAACGAACAGAAAAAATCTTAATGGAAGGGCACTCGAGAATTGT
>CEPX01080633.1_pt1 | contig 25674 bp, 32 predicted proteins | sample 361361 | NCBI WGS metagenome assembly CEPX01 (sample SAMEA2619974, study PRJEB7988) | marine metagenome | biome: marine biome (ENVO:00000447); feature: mesopelagic zone (ENVO:00000213) & marine oxygen minimum zone (ENVO:01000065); material: "saline water (ENVO:00002010), including plankton...
GAGAATGATTTAGCCTTTGCACATGGATTGGCTGATCTGGCCGATGTTTACATTAATGATGCTTTTGCTGTTTGCCATAGAAATCATGCTTCGGTTAGTGCAATTACTAAATTTTTACCTTGTTTTGGTGGTTTATCTCTAAAAAATGAAATTATGCAACTCAGGAAAGCGTTAAAACCAGTTAGACCGGCCGTATGGATTTTTGGTGGTGCTAAATTGAATAAGTTAACTTTAATTGAGCATGCGTTGCAAAAAGCAGATAATATTTTAATTGGAGGTGCACTTGTGTTTTCCTTCTTGAAAGCAAAGGGGATTCCCGTTGGCATGTCTAAGATAGATACTGATTCGGTGAGATGGGCTAGAAAGTTGTTAAAGCATAAGTTTAGGAATAAAATAATTTTGGCAAATGATTTTTTAGTTGCTGAAAAGTGGTCATCCAGGGCCAAATCTGAATTGGTCGAGAATATTTTGCAACAGCAAATTGGATTAGATTTAGGGCCAAAAAGTATAGATTTATTCAAAAAATATTTGCGAGGGGCGAAGACTATTGTTTGGAATGGACCTCTAGGATATTACGAATGGAATCAGTTTGCGGTGAGTACCAAGGCTATTGGTCGATTCATCGGAAAGTTAACTGCCGCCACTATTTGTGGAGGAGGAGAAACTACCGAAGCTCTCAGAAAATTTAATTTGCAGCACGATATCACACATTTATCTGCTGGGGGGGGAGCCACGCTAGCTTTTTTAGCTGGAGATAAATTACCAGGATTAAGTGCTTTGATTAATAAGAATAAGTAATATGTATTTGCCTTCTAAAATTAATTTGAGCTAGATTTTGAAATAGATCCAATTCCTTGTTCATAATTTCATGCAATGATTGTATTTTGCCCTCAATTTCACTTACATCTTCTGTGATGCGGTTTTCTTGCGAGGTGAAATGCTCAAGTCGATAAGTTAATTCTTCAACCTTGGCAGCCAAGGCAAGGTCAGAACCAATCGGTAATGGTAATTCCTTACTCAATCCCAAAATATTAACTTTAAGTGATTCCAGTTTTCCTGAACTTACTTGTTGCAGTCGTCCATGTAATACATGAGCCTGTTCGGCAGTTAAATCTAGTTTATTTTGATGTAATTGAGCCAAGAGATATTGCAGAACATGTTTAATAGATAGATTTTCGTCTTCCATAAAGGCAGCAACGGGATCCAAAGCATATTTTTTAGAGACGGATAAGACCTGAGGGTCTATTACATATCCCAGCAAAAGCTCTTGTAGGGGCGCAAAAAAATTTCTTATTTCTTGATCTAAATTCTGCTGAAGCTGGCTCCTTTCGTCTTGCTTTCTTTTTGATTTAAGATAATTTTGGTAAGCAGGGTTTAATTCTAAAGCCGTTAGTTGATCCTGCTTCTCACGTCTCTTTTTGGCAGTAATTTCTAACCACTTGGTACGATCATTTTTTTTCCCATTGAGCATTACTAAATTTCTCAATACAGTTTGCAATTCGACTTCCTTTTTTTTAAGAACGGAAATGGCACGCATACCTGTTTTGCTTAGCTTTTGTTCAAATTGATCTCTTAGATTATCAATTAGTAATAATTCTTGTAAAAGTGGATTTACAGGAGTGTGATGAGGTTTTAAATTATTTTCAAGAAAGCCGAAATCATGCACGAAACTACTTTGCTCAATTTCTCTGATTAAGGCATTCAAATTAAACCCTAATTTATCCTGAAACTCCAAAACCATCGTAAAAGAAGGCTGATTGGAAAAGGTAATTACTTCCATAATTCTCCTAGTCTTAACAAAAAAATTATGCACTTGCTCCCGCTTAATGGAATTAATTTTTTTATGCCAGTCATCCAGATAACATTCCAATTGCCAGCGTTTCTGCCTAAGTTCAGTGATGTAGCCCATCAATTCTCTTTCTAATTGGTTGTTTGTAATTAGAGTAAGTTCCAGATTTTTTAAGAAATTGCTTACATCAGATAAGTTGATAGAATTTACTCTTTCCTGCTTTTGATTAAATGAGCTTATTAAATTCCTTAGTTTTAACAACCATGCCATAAGAAGCAGCAATTATAGGTTCTTTTAATGATTTCTATACAGTAAAAAATAGATTAGAAGACATTAACAAAAAGAAAAGAAAAGAAAAAAATATTTACTTTTTACGAAGGAACCACCATAGTAAGCCACCGATGATTAACACGGCTAAGATGATCCAAACTACTGCCATTGAGCCGCCTTCTTTCTCCATCATGGCTTCTCCTTCAGCAGGAGCATCAGCAGCTTCCACTGCGTCCTCTGCAGCTTCTCCTTCAGCAGGGGCCTCAGCAGGAGCTCCTTCAACTATAGGAGCTGCCGCTGCCTCTTTTTCCCCAATTACGAAGTAACTAAAACCAGGAGTTTTAGCTGTGTAATGAGTGTAAGTTCCATCATCTTCACCTAAGGTAGTTGCTAACTGTGACCACTTACCATCAGCGAATCTATGCATGGCAACTTCTCCTTTGGTTAAACCGTTATCAGTCATCCACTTGTTGGTTACTTTGAAGTCAATGGTGTAACCATCGGTTGTCGTATCATCTTTCAAAGCGGAACCCTTTAGGAATTGTAATTTCTTGTACTCTTTTCCTGTAAAGCTGCTAACGGACGCAGGGAAAGCCTTCTTCTTAGTAACACTTACCCAGGCACCGTATGTCTTTTCCTTAACTGTGAATTCAACCTTAACAATACCAATTTCGCCGTTCTTAACATTCAAAACAGCTGTTTCTGCGGCAGACAAGGAAGACCAAGTATTCTTTGAAAACTGACTCGGTACGCCACTAGGAGATCCTCCTCCACTGCTATCTCCAGAACCACTTGTTGCTTCTGCTCCAACTGTCCAACTACCTGTACCTGACCCTACATTTCCTAAAGCATCTGTAGCCTTACATGTGGAGGAAGTTCCAGTTTCGCCTGCTGAACCAGCTGTGGTTTCCTCAGCAGCATCAGTATCACCGACAAACTTAGCGCCATGCTTGATACCAACACCTGAATCAGTTGCACTACAGCTACAAGATACTTTTGTTCCAGGAGCTGGACTGCTAGTACAAGTTACAGTTACTGTAGGACCTGACTTATCAACCAATACGTGGAAAACCTCAGTTTTGTTCAGATTACCCACAGTATCGTTAACAAATACAGTAATGTTGTTAATACCTTCTTCCAACTCTGATAAATTGTAACTGAAGTTAAAGTAAAGACCACCATGTAGGTTACTTCCATTACTGATATTGAAGGCATTTCCAGTTGCATTGTCAAACATTAAGATAGCTGCAACGATATCTGCATTTGGTAGTACTGATTCGTTGTCCAAGATACCTGAACCATGGATGCTTGTTGCATTCCAAACAGTTATGTTAAAGTAAGTAGTTGCATTCTTCGCACTTACATTGTACCTAGGACCTCCAGCAATTCCCGGTGAAGGGAAATTTAATGTTACATTAGGTGGAGTGTTTAAGGTAAAAGTTAATGTTGCAGAAGCATTCTTGTTACCCATTGAATCGTTCGCTACCACTGTTACTACATGTGTTCCTGCATGTAGCGCACTGATGTTAGTTGCATTTCTCCATTCTCCGGAATAGTTTTTCACAGAAATATTAAAGTCATTCCCTGTACTGTTATCAAAGGACAAGATTACCATTGCTGGATTTTGACCACGAGCAGCTGTTTGAATGAATAAATCTTCAACCCTAAAAGTTATATTCTTAAGACCAGCGTGTATGCTAAAAGCCTGATTATTTGTAGATAAAATTCTTACACGAGGTTTAGTATTATCAACACCTACTTCTTCAGCAACACTGAAATTAGTAAATGGTCCGCCTACACCACCAGAGCCATTTCCAGTTGTTCCGTTATGAAACTGAATAGAGATATTGTAAATTCCTTCAAGAAGAGTATTTGTGTCAAAAGTAGAATTCCAGTAAGTTCTGTTAGCACAGTCAGCTAGACCACAATTGGTGCCATTTCTATAAGTAGTATTTATCATAAAACTATGGTTTGCTGAGCCACCTTCAGAGCTATTTTTAGATAACTGCCACATGATGGAGATGTTCGTTATACTGGCATTTGGATTAAAGGTAAAGCTTAAGTTAGACAGCGTCCCAGTGACGTTTTCCCCACTCTTTGGACTTGCCGAGCTGCTTACGAATGAAGTATTATTCAAACGTTCTGCAACAGCAATAACAAATATAGCAATCAAAACCGCGATAACAACCAAACTTAATGTTTTTTTTATTTTCATATAACAATCACCTTCTTTTTTTATCTATAATCATGAACTATCTTCTAGAATAAAAATCTGCTTTATAAATATTTAGTACTATTGAAAAATAGTAAATATATTTTGAAGTAGTTATTTCCCAGACATAATTTCTAAAATATCGAGGTTTTTAAGCACGTGATCGCGACCTATATTTTTCATTGTGCGAATGTCTTTTGCACAGATGAAATTCTTGCCGAAATCGGTGTGTAATTTGTAGGCAAAATCCAATGCTGTAGTTTTGGGTGGCATTAAAAAACAGTCAGGGAGAGTATTGCCATCACTATCTTCCAATTTTGCACCACCTGGGAATATTGCCAAATAACCTAATTTGTTGAAGACAGCATCGTTTAATACTTGCTGAACGCCTGTTGAGTTAAATTCGTTAAGTATATTATTTTGTATAAAATCTAGAGCTTTTTTTTGTTGATCAGATAAGTTATCAGCCTTTATTGTAAAATCCTTTTCCCCAGGGATGTATTCTAATAGATCTTTTTTGGTAGCTTCTCTTAGGGCTAATTCTGATTCAGCACTACAGCCTATGAAGATATAGTCAGTAAATTTATTCTTTAGACGTTGTAAGTTGTTTGCGGCTCCAGGTACATCAATTTTATTTGCGGCTATCAGCATCGGTTTAGTCTTCTTTCTAAGTGAGACTGCCATATTTTTTAGATCAATTTCTTGCCATTCAGTAGGTTTTTCTTTGTTTAAACCTAGTTCTTTGATAGTTTCTTTGATCATTTCCTCATCCACTTTCAGACCAGATAATTGTTTGGCTAGGGCAATTTGAATCTCTTGTTTTTCTTGTTGGATGGTTCTAGCAAATTTCCCCCATCCTTTTTTTAGAATACCTAGATACCACATGTCTAATTCTACTTCCAGGAATTTGACATCTTCTGCTGGATCATAACTTCCTGTATCCACTTGTTCGCCATTTGCATTTGTAGAACCAGAGATATCTATTACATGTATTAAGACGTCTGCTTGTCTTAAGTCATCGAGGAATTGGTTGCCCATGCCTTGTCCTTGATGTGCGCCTGGCACCAGTCCTGCCACATCGATTAATTGTACTGGTACAAATCGATACTTTCCCAGGACAAAGCCGTTTCTGGGATTGGATGTTTTGTTGAATTCTCTGGCTACGTCCGGTATTTTTACGTGACCAACACCTGAGTTAGGTTTAATTGTAGTGAAAGGATAGTTTGCTATATCTACTTCCGCTAGCGTGGCTGCTTTGAAGAAGGTGGATTTTCCTACTGATGGTTTCCCTACGATTCCGATTAGCATATGAGATATTTTATGAGTTCTTTTTTATGTGTTTCTGTCGTAAGTAGGCATTGATACTACATTCTGCCACATCGGGAAAGGATGGAATAAGTATACTGGCAATGCGGCACGGCCCCTTGAATTTTGTGATATTCTTCACAAAATGGGCCTCGACTCTGTCAGGGCGGCATTGCCAGTATACAAAAAGGCTCCTTTCCCGGTGCAGCCATTACATTTCATAAGCTTAATAAAGACTTCAAGTTGGATCTGCACATGCTTAAGGCTGAGTTACATACACATATACATGGAGACCCCATTGATTCTTTTATTAAATATACTGCTTACGATTTAATTGATAATGCCAAAGAGAAAGGCTATGATGTCCTGGCCATTACTTGTCACAATAAGTTTTACTGGGATGAGAAAGTTAATTCCTATGCTAAATCGAAGAATATGGTACTTATTCCAGGCATTGAAAAAAATATTGAGGGGAAACATACGTTAATTTACAATTGTCCAAAGGATGTAGAGAAGGTAAATAATTTTAAACAATTGTATGAGTTTAAGAAGAAGTATCCAGAGATATTAATTATTGCCGCTCATCCCAACCATAAAGATACTAGTTGCCATGGTAGGAATATATTGAAGCATTTCGATTTATTTGATGCTTGGGAGTATAATTTTTTCTGGACTAAGGGATTAAATGTCAATAATAAGACTTTGAGGTGGGCTAGAAAATATAAGAAACCTTTAGTTGGCAATTCCGATGTGCATGATTTATATTATTTTGGTACAACTTATTCTTTAATTGACGCTGAGCGCAATGTTGATTCTGTTTTGTCAGCTATTAGGCAAGGAAATGTCACGGTAAAGTCCAGGCCTTTAAGTAAAAAAGTGTTTTTTAGGATAATGTATAAAGTAATTACGGGTAAAACAAAGTTGTTGTTATATGGCCATGTAGACTAAAAATTTATATAAACTAATTTCTTTTTTTATTTTTATGCCAAAGAAAAAAACTGCGAGTCTTGTAAGTTTGTTCCCCGATTTTAGTCCAATGCGAATTAAATATAAAGATATTTTTGGTATGAAGCCTTTCTATGAAGCCTTGCACGAATGGTTAATGGAATATGGTTGGAAGGACAATGAAGAGACATATCAAAATGGAGACCATTGGGAGAGTTATTATGGTGAAAGAATCGGCCAAGGAGGAGCACGTGAAATTTGGATTCAGTGGCGAGTACAAAAAGATGTACCTAATGCTAAGGATAAGTTAAAGTATTTCATGGACATGGATTTTCATTGTTTGGCTTTGATAAATACTGAAGTTGTGGTGGATGGCAGGAAAATTAAGACCAATAAAGGTGAAGTTGAATTGACAATACGAGCCTTTATCGAAGAGAAGTATAAAGAGGATTTTGACAAGAACCCAATATTGAAAATTGCCAAGAACATTTTTGCAAAGAGAGTATATCTTAAACAGTTAGAGGTCCGCAAAAAGGAATTATATCAAGAGATGTACATCCTTAATAATTTTGTAAAGCAATGGTTTAAATTAAAGAGATATTTACCATATGAAGAAGCCAAGACATTCTTTATTACAGATAGCTATCCAAGTCATATGAAAGGGAAGTAGGGTTCAGCTTATTTCTAGTTCTGGCATTTCTAAATTTATGCCGTTGATGTAGCAATCCAATAGAGATTCTCTCTTTATTAATTTTCTTAGTTCATAAAGTGAATCAGAAAAATAGAATTTGGGTTCTTCAGGGTGGCTTAATTCAATACAAACATATTCTTTGTTATGGTCTCTTTCAAATGCTTTAATATTCTCTTGATATACTTTTCTACCTAGGTCTAAAGTTCTCGTACTATGTTTGTAAACTGGTAAATCTGATAAGTTAGGATCTTTCTCCACATAAAAATATTCATCTATTCCCATTATAGTGCATAATGTCTGATTTATATAAATGTTTTAGAAAAACTTAATAAAGAAGTGATTGAAATGAATGGTATTGCCTCCGTGGCTTAGTGGCTATAGCGGCGCTCTTGTAAAATCTAGGTTTCCTTGATTTGTTCGGAAATCTTTGATTTCAGATAAGCGCAGGTCGTGGGTTCAACTCCCACCGGGGGCTCTTATTTTAACCTATCCTCTAAAGAATCGTCTTGAACATCCATACTTTTAACATAGGAATAACCAGATGCAAAATAACCCCAAAGTATCAAAGCTTGATCGTTTAAGCCCACTGGTTCACCCATTTCTTGAAATCCAGCGTAGGCAACTGATAGTCCTGCACATATAGAAGCATAACGAAGTATGTTGTATGATTTTTCCATAAGATCTTCTTTATTCATCGTGCCCTCTTATGTATCCATAGTAAAAACCAGCAGCAGCCAATGTATAACCGGCAATTACAGCTAAATCTTCTGGAATAGGACTACTTTGGCCTTGCATTCCATAGTAGACAATTCCCAATCCTCCTAGAATAGTACCAGTTCCAAGTACTTTAAAAAATAAATCATCCATTCTTCCGCTCCTTTTGCTTCTTTCTTCCTATTTTATGAGCTATATGCATGGGTTCTGGCATTTTATGTGGATGTTGAATCGTCTTAAGGATGATTTGTAATACGGATCCTAAAGATACTAAGTGGCCAGGTGCGCAGTAGATGGGATTGGAGTGTTCTCTTGTTTTTATTTCAAATCCTACTATTTCCTCATCTAAATTGATTTTACCATTTTCTATTTTTCCACAGTTGAGTTTATCGGAAACAGCTATAGTTGGTAAATTTAAAGCTAATCCTAGGTGTGAGGCTATGCCTATTTTTCGCGGATGGTTGATCCCCATGCCTTTGACGATTAGAATGTCTGGATCTTGTTCTAGTTTGTTGATGGCATCAATCATCGCTGGCATTTCTCGAAAGGCTGAAAAGTTTGGTTTGTAAGGTAATGGATTATGCAAAATTGCTTGCTGCTTTTCAATTACTTCCATAGAAGGATATTGACATACTACTACAGTTGCTAATAATTCTTTATCCAAAACTGTACACTTTACTGCACCGATCGTTTTAGTGCCTTGAAAGCCATCTCTAACTTGAACACGATGTTTTAGTTTCAATTGCTCTTTTTTTAGTTCAGTTAGATCCATTTAATTTCTCCAATAAAGGTATTGTTCTGCCAAAGTACTGTAAACCCAATTCTCTTTCTGCGGCTATTTCCTGTTTTGAATATTGAGCATTATATGTAGTTGGATTTTTAAGCTGGTGTTGCATTTCCTTGGCTAAGTGTAATGCTACCGGTGTGTCAATTGTTGCGGCATCAATATGTTTGGCAATATGTTTAGTCTTCTCAGGCAAGTATAAATTATTTGGATTTCTTACACTAGTAAAATCGGCAAAAACAGCACTAGACAGTAATCCCACGAAAAAAACAATAGGTGTAGAAATCCCAGGATGACTACCATAGATATCGAAGGCTATAGCACCTGTAGTAGCAGCTGCAGTAAAATACATCATTTTCTTAAAATAATAGCGAAAACGATACGTTTCATTTTTCACAAAATCATCCCTTCTAAACAATTGATGCACATTTTGCATGGCAGTAAGATATATTGAAGAGTCAGATACAAGACCCATAGCATCGAGATTAGTAATAAGTTTACGATATTTTCTTGAGTTGGGTTTTAACTTCTGATATTCCTTAACATTATCTGCAAATCTATTTCTTATTTCAGGCAATAGTGCTAACTGATCAGAGATACCAGCATATTCCGTTACATCTTGAACTAAAGATTGATTTTCATTGCCATAATGCTGGGCCAATAATGATTTTATAAGATCTTTTCTTTTCTCAGGTGCAACTTTAGTAATCCCTGCTATTAAATCAGAAATACTGTATAATTTAGTTTCAGATATTGTCGCAATTTCATTCTGGACATGGTGATTAGCTGATTTTTCAAATGCTTGTCCAAGTGCCTCATCTACTTGCTCAGGCCCCAATTCTAATTGCTTTACTATCTCTTCTAATTCGTCGTTACCCATTTTTTACATCTAACAACCATATTCTTTAGTATATATTTAAATATTTTGACTAATTTGCCACTTTTTAGGAAGAACAGAGTTTTATATATGATCAGTTTATCAGTTAGATTATGCCCAGAAAGATCAATTGGAAGAAGGGAATTGCTCCTTTGATTGCTACTTTATTATTAGTTTCTTTTGCAGTCGCTATTGGCGTTGTAGTGATGAATTTAGGTAAGGCGCAGGTGGAGTTGGGTGCACAGTGTGTAATTGATATTGGTTTAGAGAATAAGGGAATTTGTTTTAATCAGAATACTGGTAAGATTGAGTTTGCGTTGAATAATGGAGTTAATATTAAAGTTGAAGGTTTCTTAGTAAATATTATTGGTACGAATCAGGCTTCTACTGCGGAGTTGAATGATGTTGGTTTAGATAAGGCTGGTAGTTTTTCTGGTGTAGTGGCCTATGATAAATCAACAGGTGGAGAGATTCGACAGCTTAGAATTTCGCCCAAAGTAGTTTTATATGATAAGGAATTAATTTGTACAGAGAAATCTGTTGTTGTTGAAAGTGTGGCTAATTGTTAGAAAAGTTTATATAGTTACGTGTACACGTACGTGTAATGGCAACTAAAACACTAACTATTACTGAAGAATCCTACGACATGTTGGTGGCACGCAAGTATGAAAATGAGAGTTTTTCCCAAGAAATTAAGAGAATTCTTTCAAAGAAAAGTAAGAAGAACTTAATGGATTTTTTTGGAATTCTGTCTGAAGAGGAAGGAAAGAATATAGAAAATTTCATTAACAAATCTAGAAAGTCAGATATGCTTGTCAATAAATCAAGGTATAATCTAAAATGAAACTTTTAGATACAACCTTTCTTATTGACCTTATGAAAGGTAAGGATGAATGTAAGAAGATAGTATTAAACAACCAACGATGCTTGAGTACTTGTATAAACATGTATGAGTTGCTTATAGGCGTTTATTATAAAAATAAGAAGCCAAACAATCATCTTGAGATACTGGAACTTTTCGAAAATATACATATGTTACCTTTAGAAATTAGTGGAATTATGAACTCAGCAAAAATAAGCGCAGAGCTTTTAAAAAGCGGTAATCAAGTAAGCCACACAGACTGCTTGATTGCAGGTATAGCCTTGAGCCATAGTATAAATACAATTGTTACAAGAAATGTAAAACATTTCAATAGAATTCCTGGGATAAAAGTAGAAACTTATTGATTGGTTAACAAGTTTTATATAGAATCATTCTAAAATTCACCCTATGACTGAAGACAATGGATTTAGTGTTTTAGAAACTATGGCCTTAGATGAATTTGGCTGTGTTAGAGGTACTTTAGAGACTGCGTCCGGACAAATGCGCATGAGACCTACTGGTATTTCGCAAGAGGCTAAACCCAATTTAAGTATTCTTATTGTTGATGATGATGCAGCTACCAAGAAGGGCTGGACTACTGTTCTTAAAGGAGATGGCTATGAGAGAGTATACGCGGTAGGTTCTGCCAATGAAGTGTTAGATTATTTACAGAAGACAACTCCAGATTTAATTTTGATGGATTTAAATTTAGGTGAGTCTAAAAATGATGGATTCAAACTTATGGAAAAGATTAGCGTAGATTTAAGAATTCTTACAGATTATGTTGTGGTTACTGGAGATTCTAACAAGAAAACTATGCAAGAGGCAATGGGTTATGGAGCTATTGACTTTATTAACAAACCAGTTTCAATCGAGGAATTAAGAATCAGAGTTGAAAAAGCATTTGTAAATAAATTTATTAGAGCCGGTTATACACAAGATCCGTTAACGGGTTTGGGCAACAAAAGGACTTTTTTGAATAGGTTAGATAGTTCTATTATTAAGTATTCACGTAACAGAAATCCTTTATCCTTGGTGATGATGGATGTAGATAATTTTAAACAGTGGAATGATCGTTTTGGACATTTAGAAGGAGACTATGCTTTACGTAAGTTAGGTAATTATTTGCAGAATAATTTGAGAGAAGACGATATTTCTGCTAAGTATGGCGGCGATGAATTTGGTATTATTATGCCTGATACTACTTTTTTACAGGCAAAAGATGTGTTTGGTAGAGTTGTTGCCTGGGATTTTGGGCAAGTTGAATTTAGACCCAAGGAAGGTGCTGTTGAAAAGATTACTTTTAGTGCAGGTATTTCCACTTTACATCAAGGTGCTGAGAAGGAATTATTCCCTGAAATAAATTTTTCCCGCTTAACTGAAGATGACGTGTTGTTGGTTAGAAAAGCTATGATTAGTGGTGCTGATTATGGATTATATAAGGTTAAACTAGCTGGAAGAAATAATTATTTTCCCAAGAACGGATTATTGTATCATAATAAGAGTATTAATTGATGGTAAATTCTAGATATTCATTTGTTACTTCTTCCCATTGAACCGTGACTTTATCTACATGCGCCATTGCAGGTCCTTTGTTACAGAATGCTAGGATCTCTTTTAGAACTTTTTCCTCCCCTTGAAATATTCCCTCTACAGTCCCATCGGAATTATTTCGAATCCAACCTGTTATGTTAAGTTTAGTAGCTAGTTGTTGAGTTTGATGTCTAAAGAATACGCCTTGGACTTGACCTTGGATAATTACGTGGAGTTGCATAGTTTGATGAAGCTTTGATAGTATATAAAAATATGTCAAAAAAGATAAATTGACCGCCGCCAGTGGATACACTGGTGGCACATGAAAATAAACGCTAATTTATTTTCAGTGCTGAAATGTGATTGTTTTCACATTTCATGCATGCTCCCTTCGGTCGAGTCAATTTCTTTTTTGATCACACAAGTATTCCACTAATTAATATGTGGTTTGCTTGCAAACCACCATTCAATAGAATGGTGGAATACTCAGTGTTCAAAGTTCTTGATGAATAAGTTGTTTTAATTCTTCTATATTTTGATATTGCACAAATTCTCCTTTCGGATATAAGACTGCCACACTTGCTTGTTGATTACAAAAGCCCAAGCATTTGGCTTTTGTACAGTATACTTGTGTGGCTAGGCCTTGATTTCTGATCCATAGTTTGAGTTCCTTGACTTGCTCTGGGGTTATTCTAGGGGAGCAGCTTGGAGTAGGGTGATTTAGTTCTCTTTCATTAATACATACGAAGAGATGCAGTTTAGGTTTGGGAAAGTTGATTGTTTGCATAGGAGTTCACTTTTTGTTGAAGAAGTTCTATTTCTTGTGTTAAAACTTGGGAGGGTAATTGTTGGTTTCGAGTTGCCAGATTATCATATGGTAATTTCCAATGCTCCTCTTTGAGGATACTTCCCTCCATTTTTTGATAAAATTCTAAGGCTTGCTGTGCTTTTTGCAGAATGTTTTCCCAATATTCTTTTCCTAAATCACCATTTGTAAGAGAGATCATTCTATTTTGAATAGCTTTAGTAGGAAGAACAGAGTCACCAGAAATATACGTGGATAATCGTCCTGGAAAAGGCATAATTATTTCTAATCTGTATTTTTCTTCATCCTGTATTGTTTCTTCAAGTCTGGAATAGAAAGAATGCATTTTAACTAAATGATCAAGATCATTTTCTTCCCATAATTTTTTACATGTAAACATAATTACTCAAAATTAACAGTTTTTATAATTGTTATGTCACAAAAATGTGGTAAAACATTAATTTCTGTCTTTTTGTCTGTAAGATTTTTAAATAGAGGAAAAATTAACCTGTTAATGCAAATAGAATTCAATTTGAATAAGTCAGTGGATGAGAATGCTGGGAAGTATTTTGATAAGGCCAAGAAAGCTAAGAAGAAGCTAGCTGGGGCTGTAGATGCTCTTAGCGTCAGTAAGAAGAAATTAGAGAAGTTGCAGAAAGAGGAAGGGAAGTTTTGGGAAGAGGAAAAGAAGAAAGAGGAGAAGCGTAGTAGGAAGAGGGAATGGTATGAGAAATTTCATTGGTTTATGTCTTCTGAAGATTTTTTATGTATCGGTGGCAAGGATGCTACTTCCAATGAGATTGTGGTTAAGAAACATACAGATAAGGAAGATTTAGTTTTTCATACAGATATGGCTGGTTCTCCTTTTTTTGTGATTAAGAATGGTCAGGCCGCTGGTAAGGAGAGTATTGCAGAGTGTGCGCAGGCGGTTGCTGTTTATTCCAGAGCTTGGAAGTTAGGATATAGTAGTACCGATGTTTTTTATGTTAAACCTGATCAGGTAACTAAAGAGGCTAAGGCTGGTGAAACTGTAGGTAGAGGTAGCTTCATGGTTTATGGTAAGACGGAATATTTGCATCCAAAGTTGGAGATGGCGGTTGGAATTGTTAAAGATGAAGTGATTGGTGGTCCTGTTGCTGCTGTTAAGAGTAAGACTGAGAAATTTGTGATTATTGTACCCGGTAAGAAAAAGAAATCTGAGTTAGCTAAGAATATTCGGGCTAAAATTGGTGGTGATTTAGATGATTTTATTAAGTTTCTTCCTTCCGGTGGTGGAGAGTTTAAGAAGTAATTTAAAGTAGTTTTGTTTTGAAGTATTATGGTGTCTAGGAGAACTTTGGTACTGGGAGGAGTTGCTGCTTGCTTGCTGCCTTGGTCACATTCTGAAGAGGTTGATTATTCTCAGGAGTTACTCTTTTTGAAAGATATCGACTGGAATGCACAAGGCGAGAGGGTTAAGATTGGCAAAGCCTATGTTTATGATGTTTCTCAGTTTGTAAAAGATGCTGCTTTTCTCCCTGGTGTTTTGCATACGTTTGAGAGAAATGAAGCGGATTTGGCCGATATTGTGAAAGTAAATTACAATTTTGAGGCTCTACCTTGTAAGCAGGAAGTTGCAGATTCAGTGATTAACTATGGTCGTCTGTTAATGGATCATTTATATGAAACAGTAGATAATATTCCTAGGATCCATCCAATATGGCTGAATGCCAGATCCGTAAAAGATGTTAGTGAAAAAATCTTTGTTTGTGATTTGTTCTACGCCACGATTAAAGTAGAAACTAGGAAAAGTAATTTTGATATTCCCTTACGAAAAGGAGGAGGGTATTTGAGGATAGAAGACGGAAAATGGTTTGGAGCAATTACTGCAGATTATTCTGCCCTTTTTTCTCCTTATTCAGAATTGATTCCTGTGATAAATGCAGATTTGGAAAAGCCCATGATGCAGGAAACTTTTAGTGAGGCTATGGCAAATGTTCTAGCAATTAGTGCCGCTGAAAGATATGTTCCTGAAGCTGTTGAGATAGTTGAACAGAAGCATCGTGAAATAATGCATAGTCATCCTATGTACAGAAATGTGCCTGAAGCCATCAAGTGGATTAATAAGGTTGGTGTTAATGAGGCTTTTAGAATATACAGGAATAATCCTAGTTATTTATTTCATAAAATTTACAAAACTTTTTAAAGATAATTCTTTCAGATGGATGTATGCCCCAGTAGTATAATGGATCCTTGCTTAGGCAGGTCATAAAGTATACAAGGTTGCGGTTAATTAGTAGAAACCCTGTGATCGGAGTTCAATGCGCTGCAGGCTGAATTCGGCATGCAGCGGGAGAGTCTTCGCTGGGGCACTATTTTTACAGTTCTTAAGAATTATTAATTTATCTTTGTAACTTGCGCTTTACAGAGTTGTACTTTTCCATAAATGCAGTTGGCGTTATGTCAGTTTTGTCTACTCTAGGCTGTGAAGCTTGTGCACAATATATTTCCATGTTATTACTAGGTTCCGCAAAAACATGCATTCCACTTATTTTGTAGACCTTTCCTTGTTTAGTTAGAACCAAGTGTTTTCTTCCATCTAGAATTCTTCCAGTAATTTCTTCTCCTTTGTCTGAGAAAAATTGATTTACACGGGATTCAATTGCGTCCATATCTAGGAATGAGCCACTGTAGCCGCGATCCCTTTTTTCAAAATTGCATCGCAATGTATCATCAACTGTCACTCCAATAGATTCTAATCGTGAAACAGCCTGCTGACGAAGTTGGTAATCTGATGTAGAACATGCAGTAAAAGTTAGGGCTACTGCTAACCCAAGAGATTGAATTTTTGTAGCAACCATAAATGATTATACGGTAAGTGATTTTATAAAAGTTATGAAGGATACTCTAGATTTTCTTAGGAAGTATTGGACAATGTAACTACCCTTTAGAGATAAATATAAGGTAAGTTTTATAAAGTGATTCTTGAAATTAGCTTTATGGAAGATGAATTAAACCAGTATCAAGATTTAAGTCTATTTTCAGATTTTTCACAAGGCAAAAGTTGTAGCATTGTGCTTAATGGAAATAGTTATAATATTCATGATAAGTTGGGCACTGGCGGTGAAGGGGCCTGTTATGTAGCTAGTAATGAGGCCCGAGATGCTAAGGTAATTAAGCATCTAAAGGCTTCTTCTGTTTCTAGTGCTTTAGATTTAGAGAGTAAGTTAAGAGAAAAGTTTAGAAGAGTAAACCAGGCTTTGAGTAGAAATTATGAAGTAGATAATCTCGCCGGGGAGGTCTATGTTGTTGGTGATTTCATTTCTGGTCTCAATCTTGAGCAAGAAGTAGAACATAGAAATAAAGTCTATTCAAGTAAGGAAGTTTTGGAAATTTTAAAAGATATTGTTGAATATCAATTAACACCTTTACACCAACATAATTTAGTGCATGGAGATATTAAGCCCAATAATATTATTAGCAATAATGAACATTATGAGTTGGTTGATTTTGGTACTCTTAGGGAACATTTAGGAGATAAAACTTTAACGATTAGCAATCGAGGAACTTTAGGCTATAGCTCTTTTAATGGCAAACATGTTAAGCAAAATGATTATTTTTCCTTAGGTAGAACTGCTTTGTATTTGCTAACAGGAGAGCATCCTGATTTTGCTGGTAATAAAAAATTAAACAAGATTATTGATGATGGTATGTTGCAGAAAGCTGCATTAGGTAAGGATTTTAGGAATTTGCTGCAGAAAATGTTAGGCCATGGCCAAGAATATAATTCACCGGAAGAAATTCTATCTGATTTGCAAGATGTTAATACCGATTTAGCAGTTGTGGAATTTGAAAAAGATTTGGCTTTTCATAGGAAATTTGGTCATAAGTATGCTGGAACAATACAGCATAGAAATCGCTTAACTGAAGAAGATAAGATCAATTTAGATAAAATGTTAAGAGAGTGTGGTTTTATGCATGAACCTTTTGGTGGTAGGCTTGAAAAAATATATATTAGACCACATTTGGACTCAGAACTTACAGATATATTCGTGATAAAGGACGGCAATAATAAAGACTTTTTTGATTTTCATACTTCATGGGGAATGTCTCACTTTACAGACGAATATGAGATTGATTTTGATAAGGAGAGGGCTAAATTTGGACTGCCCATTGGAATTACAGCAGGTCTAGGTTATGGGGTGTATGAAACTGCTATGCAAATAATGGCTGGAACAGATCCAACCATTTGGAAATTTTTTAGTATCATAGTAAAGACAGGATCGATAGTTGGAGGAATTTCATTCTTAGGCTTAGGTTTAGGCGCGTCTTGTTACAATATTGCTCATGGATTATTTACTAAGAATGCCTTGGCTGACCAGATTTCTGCCATTAAAGGAAGAATGCTGTCAGATTCAGAATGTTTGGAAAAAGTATTTGAGTTACCAAAAGGCATTGAGAGAAAGTTACTTTCTGATTAACCACAACGCTTATATACAACCTAGTTTGCATTCTGTTCCATGAGATATGTTTTACCTTTATTGGCTACTATCAGTTTGGGATGTGGAGAATACGTTCCCACACCCGCTGAGATTAATGCTATTGATTTACTGCCTGGAGCTGAGTTAGTTTCTGAGGATTGGCAGACTTATGAAGAGTGTGGTAGCACTCCTGAGTTGACCACTTGTTGGAGAGATTTCTACGGACCTAAAGATGAGTTTTTTAGCTTCAACATAGATAAGTGGAAGACTGAAGAAGATTTTGTGAATAATGTTGATACCACTATGAATGATTATATATTAGAGAATCAATATTGTCCTAAAGGAATAAACCAAGAGTTCGTTAGAGATTATCAGCATAATAGTTTAGTGATGATTCTTAGTGACGATACGAAATATACTGCAGATAATTTAGCAGAAGATTATGTCAATAGATAACTACTTTTTTTTCTTAAACAAGTCTTTTATTGAGATGTATTTTGGTTCTAATTTTTCTGGATAGCTTACTATGTTTTGTTTTTTTAGTTTAAGTTTTTTGGCAAATTCTGTGAAAGAGAGATATGATTTTGGTTTCTTTTTACAATTTTTACACTTTTTTTTATCATGAACTTTTTTGAAAGGCATATGGTAGGAAAGGAATTAAAGAATATAAAGATTACGTCCAATTCACCGAAATATTTATATATAATTAAGTAATACAATGTATTACAATGGAAATAATACCAGTTAGGTATGAAGCGGAGCTCATTCATGATATGGAAAGAGTCATGAAAGAACATAGATATTCTACTAAGACTGAATTCATTAGAGAAGCAGTGAGAGATAAGATTAAAGATTTAGAAAAAGAGGCAGCATTGCTAAGACTCCACAAGGCTTATGGTGCCGGCGTAAAAAAAGGTAGAAAAATTAGTAAAAAAGATATCAATATAGCTGGTGAGGAGGCTGTTAAAGGAATCGCCAAGCACTTAGGTGTTCATTTAGAGTAATTCCTCTGGTTTCTTTATTTTTGTAATATCCTTTAGTTTGTTAAAATCCCAGTCAAGTGAAACTAGTTGAGCATAGTAATCTCGTGCAAGTATAGCATGAGCGGCATCTCTCAAGGGAATAGATCTCTTCTTTGCAATTCTTGAGGCTGCTTTGAGTTGACTTGCTTTTGAATAAATTCTCTTTATGTGATCTGGTTTTGCACAGCTTAATATTTGATCAATTTCATACTTGGAAAATCCTATTTTTTTTAGTTCAAAAAGAACAACATCAGAGAAAATTATTATGTCATCATTTTCAATTATTTTTTCCATGAGCCTGATAGCCATTTCACCGTTGTAACCACGCTTAAGGTAAATATCTATCCAAATGGAAGTGTCAAAATAGTAAAACATACTTTAACCTTATATATTCCTAATTTCCAACTTCTCCCACAGTTGGTTCGTAGACATTTCTGGCTGATGAAAGTCTTCTCTGACATTTCCTACGAATCTACCTTTTCTAAATAGTTTTATTTTCCCCATGTAGTTTCAAGAATTCGCTTGTTTATAAGTTCTAGGAGGAGTTGTCTTTGTGTCCAGTGCTTCATAAATAGTCGTAAAATCTGTTGTCTTGTGGTGCTGAAGAAGGGAAATGGAGCAATGGGCTTGAGATGTAAGTCTCATTGTCCAGTGCTGATTAAATATGCTTAGAATAAGATGTCCAGTGACATAACTTTTTTAATATTTATAGGTTAGTCAATAAGATGACTCTAGAAGATTATTTGCCAATATCAATTAATAATATTTTTGACACTGAGTATAGCTTTTGGCAAAGGGTAGAATTTAAGGCATTTATATCTAGCTATGAAGTAATAAGAAGAAGAGGAGATTCCAAGGATTTAAACCTTTGGCTTACTGATCAAGAGATGAATTTTGCCATCATTGGAAGAATTTTTCTTTATTTGAGTTTTAATACAGAGGAACTGATTAGTAAAGCAGTTGAGAATAAAACACCCATAATTGTTAGAACAAGAAAACCTTTTCCTACACAGAATTATGTTAATGTTCAGTATTTACAGAAACCAGAGATACCCGGAGCTTTGTCGATTCTGCATAATATAGGAGGAGAATTAAGTTATAGCCGGGAAGGCTTGCTATCTTTAGTAGATTAATCACAACATACTATAAGTGTTAGTTTTAGGTACGTCTTTGTCACAGTATGGACATGTTTTTGGCAATTTACGGAAGGGATCATACCTGAATTGGTATTTGCAGTGTGCACATGTACATCTTACTTGTGAGGTCCCAGGTACTTTTGTAAAGCTTGCTTGCTGTTCTTGCTTACGTAATACAGACATTTTTTCAAGATATTCATCATCTTGATCCCATCCAGCAGGCTTGGCTGGTTCTACTTTTAGTTGTTGTTCCTTTTTTCTAAGTTCTTCTGTACGACCGGAGAAACAGGTGGGGCATACTACTAATTTATACGTATGATGGAGTCTAAATTTTTCAGCTGGAGATGCTTTGTTGCATACTTTACAAAGTGCATTAACCATGGCCTAAGAAAAGATGGTTGATTTTTATAGTTTTGGATGGCTGAGAGGTTATTTCTTTTTACCGTAGATGAATATTTCTTCTTTACCAGGAACTTTTACTCTTTTGTATTCCATACTAAGCTTATTGTGTTTGAAGATCTTAGCTAGTTCTTTCTTTTTAGATAACTCCACAGCATTAGGCGTCATGTTCATGAAGTGTTGCTTGATGTAAAAACAGTATTTTCCTCCTTTAGTTAGAGATTTGGCCACAGTGTTGACAAATTTATCTATCTCGTGTAGGCCCAGATCATTGTAAGATATGATTAAATCTGCTTTTTTTATGGGCAAGACTCCACTTTTAGCTAATTGCACTTCTACTTTAGGATACTTCTTCTCTTTAATAAATTTCACAGCGGATTTGGAACTATTTAGAATATGAATTTTCTTGTATTTTTGGTTGTCTTTGATTAATCTTTGCGTGAAGCCTGCCATTGGTGAGTTATAATCGACTATTGTGGTGTTTGATTTGGTATCGCCCAAATATTTGATGATTCTATTATAGGCAAAGCGTGGAAAAAATATTCTTGGAGAGTACTGCCGAAGTTTGGCAATTAAGTTTTGCCTCAGAACCACATATTTTTTATCATAGAATAATTCAATTGCGAAATAAGCAGGTATACCAAAAGCAATTAAGCCGGCAGATATTCGTAGTATGTCTAGGGCACCATGAGTTTCTTTGATGAACATGATTAATAAGAATAGCATGAATAAAATTGTGATTCCAGGACCTACTTTTCCAAATGGTACTTTAAATGGACGTTTAATTTCTGGCTTTTTCATTCTTAATATTATCACACTTAACAGAACTGCAGAATATACTATGAGAATTAATGGTATTAGCATGTGTAATAATGTTTCATAGGAACCCGCTCCTACAAAGACTAATGCCGATACCACGAGTATCTGAAATACAATGGAGACGTAAGGACTTTTATGTTTTGGATGAACTTTGGCAAATTGAGTGAAGAATAATTTATCTTCTGCTATAGACATTAGTAATCTAGGTGCTGTTACTATCCAACCAGCTGTCGCACCAATTACGGATATGAATATTAGTATGGCAAAGATGACTCCACCATATTGGCCAAAGTGTATTCCCCCTAAGTCTTTCAGAGGGGCTACCGATTCTGAGAATTCAGCCCAAGGTATAGTTCCCATTGCCGTGAATGCCAGCAGAAATGAAAGTAGAGCTATAACAACTGTACCCCAGATTAAGGCTCGAGGCATGATTTTACTAGGATTCTTCGTTTCTGCTGCCAAGAATATAGCACTCTCCCAACCAAAGAATGTTTCGGCTATAAAGAAGATTGCTAAGGCAATAGACATGGTTGGAAAGACGAAGAATGGATCAAAGTTTGCTAGGTCTAGTCTGAAGAATCCAGGTATGATGATGGCTACAACTGCACTCAATGTTATTAAGGCAAATGTAACCAGTACGTAGGTTGAAGTTTGCATTCCTCTGAAAGCCACAAAGCTAAATAAGAGAATTAGGAGGATGGCGATAGGAATATACCAAAATTGATATTGAATAGGAATTAGATATTGCAGTGCACCCAGTAAAAGCATTGCTATGGTTACACTTCCGGCAATTGAAGTGGTCCAGCCCACGACGAAGGACCAGAATCTTCCGTAAGTTTGTTTTGCGAATTCATATACGCCACCGGCTTTTGGAAACATCGATACTAGTTCACCGAAACACATGGAGATGTAAATAGAAATTCCTGATAAGATAGCCCATGAAACTAAAGAGGCAGGACCGGCATGTTTGGCTCCAGCAGAAGTTAGGAACCATATTCCCGTTCCCATGATGGAGTTAATGGTGATTAATAATATTACTTTGAAGCTTAAAGTTTTCTTCAAAGATTTTTCATGTGGCTGAACTTTACGTATTTTTCCCTTCTTTACATATTTTCTAGTTCGTATGAACCTGGGAGCCCTCGCACCGAATCTAACTAATCTAAGTAGCCTACCAACTCGAGCAAATCTAGCCATCTTAGCGGCTCTGGCTAAGATCTTTACTCCTCTGAAAGCTCTGATGAGGACTAGTCCTTCAATGCCCAAGAAGATTAAATTGAACGGGATGGTAGCGATAATATCCAAGAAGTGTTTTTTCAGGTAGGGCCAGAAGTGAGGTAACTCTTGCCATCTATAGTAAAGGTCCATGGCGAATATAACAATTACATATACATCAAAGATGTCAATGAATATAGACATAGTTTTGCCTACTCCATAGAAAAGTTCAATAATGGTAATTGTCAATAATAGAACCAATGAAGGAGGGATTAATAATTGAATGACTTTATCTTTCGGCGATTGTATTTTTATGTCTGCGAAACCCATCCATTTACCTCTTTTAGTTCAGAAGATGTTTTTGGAATTTAAATGTTTCGTATATGTTGATTTCTTAAATATTTAGCAATCTAATGATTGCAGTTCCGCAATAGTTTTATAGTGTTTATTATTAGTTGAGCCATGGTAAAAGAAATTGAGAAAAAATATTTGTTATTTAAGGATGATACTGATTACACTTCCACTCATTTTTTAGGATTATATTCTAGTATTGATGAACTTGTTGAGGATGTTAATGCTAATGGCAAACCAATTAAGCAAGGTTATCTCCCTATAGAAGTAGGACAAGTCTTGGCTGGATATGTTGGTTTAAATGTAGATTTCGAAGCTGCAGAAGCTAGGTTAAGAGATAAAGGAGGAGAATTATATTTTACTTTAAAGGGAAAAGGAGGATTGGTTAGGAATGAAGCTGAATGTATGCTTGAGCCTGAGGTTTTTGGAGATTATTGGGGTAAAACTGAAGGTAATCGGGTAGAGAAAATCAGACTGAAGATCCCATACCAAGGCGATCCACTGGAGATTGACGTTTACACAGATAGAAGGTTGATTGTTGCCGAGATTGAAGTAGATTCCGTGATGAGAGCTGAGAGGATTAATCCTATTGGCAGAGATATTACTGAGGATAAAAGTTACAAGAATAAGAATTTAGCTAAGTAGAAAACTTAGATTATTTTTATTTTCTTAACTCTTTCTTTGACATATTCTTTTGATAATAAGTTGTTGAGGAAGTCCTTTAACTTAGGATAAGGCTGTTTTATTTTTGCTTTTAGTTTGCCCTTTTCAATGTAATGTTTTTTATTTTTCTTTTTGAAGTCTTTTACATGTTCTTTTAAGTGTAGTGGCGGACCCATCCTGATGGATTCTTTGGGGATGACGTTTAGCTTGGTAATGAAGTAAAGAGTTGCATTTTTTTGTTCCCATTCAAATCCAGATTTATTTATTTTGAATGATTGTAGTTCTTTTTTCAAGTAATTGAATACTTTTAACATTTTCATACCTATTACATCATGCTTACCTTTGAGAGGTGTGATTTCCAAGAGTATGGCTCCACTTTTTCGTAATTTTTCTATTTCTAATGTAGTTTTTTCAAAGTATTTCTCTGCTGGTTTTTTTAAATATTTTTTTGCCTGCTTGATGAATATTTTATATTTTTCTTCGGATAGAGCAGAGGCAGCATTTCTGGTTTTATCTACTGGGTCTATCACGATTAATGGAGATCTAAGTTTAGAGTTGTTGATATGAAAAAGTGCCATGCGTTTTGGATAAAATTTGGAGGGATCTATTATTGGTTGATTTTTCCATTTAGTTGCTGCTTGTAGTACTTTGTTAAAAGATCCATAATTGATGGTTAGAATTTCCAGGATATATCCACTGAATCCACTGATGAATGATTCAGCACCATAGAGTTTGTGGGCCTTACAGAATTGTTTTAATAGACGAATGTCATCTTTTATTTTCTGTGTTGCATGCTTTTCTACCCATTTCGCGTGTAGTGGAGAATTGTCTGTGATGTTCTGAGCTTGGTTTGCATGTTTAATTTCAAGTACAGGTATGATTTCTATGGGATAATCATGGAAAACAGTTTGATAATAATCTCTGCTGCCATGGACTTTGTTAATTTTTAAATCAGGAAAGGAGTTTTTTAAAACGTTGCCCAGCTTTTTGGAGATGTCAAGGTTGAGATATTTTTGATAATCAAAGGCTACAAAGATATCGATATCATGGTTTCCTGCGATGATTGTTCCTTTTTTAGCGCTACCGCCTAGGATTACTTTAGCATGTGATAGATTTTTTTTTAGTTTTTTGGTGAATGCATCTACAGCCGACATGAATTGTTTTTGTTCAAATTCACTTGGTTTGATTTTCTTTAGTACCGATTTCATATTTTTCTAAATTCTCTTTCTATTTCCTTTTCAGCTATATGAAGATCTTTAATAAAAATCTTTTTGATTTGTTCTTTAAAGATTAGAATTATGAAGAAAAAACCTACAATGATGGTTACAAATATCAACCAGGTGCTTACGATGCCTTTAGAGAGTTCTGACCCGAATAGAGTTAATAGCATCATTTGAAATACAAAGCCAATTGTGGAAACAATTGTAAAATGCCAGTATGACATATTAGTTAATCCAGCACCTACACTGATCAAGTCATTGGGAAATATTGGTGTTACTCTACCTAGAAAGAGTGCGAAGTATTTACGTTGTTTGAAAAAGCTGTTGAAGTGTACAATTTCTCTTTTGCTAAAGATTTTTGATACTATTTTTTTTCCATATTTCCTAGAAATGTAGAAGATTACTGAGGATCCAATAAATGCTCCTATAAGGCTATAGAAAAGTCCTTCAATTGGACCGAAGGCAAAACCAGCTGCTATGGTAGTTATTTGAGATGGAATAATTGATAGAATTGTTTGGAAAATTTGTAAGGCTATGATGATTAATGGACCCCAAATACCTACAGATAGAATTGATTCCTGTAGTTGTGCCGGACCGAGATAATTATCTAATATTCCTGATTCAGAAGTGTAGAGATATATGGCTAATATGGCTGCGGCAATGAGGATGTATTTGAGTTTCCTGATGCGATGATGAATCATCCATTTAGAATTATTTAACGATATTTAAATGTTTAGAGAGAAAGTTTTATCAATATAGTTAAGATTGTTAGTAAATGCAGAAATATTCAGGTAAGTTTTATGCTGGTTTAGTACTTGTTGTTATTAGTTTAATTATTGGTAAGATTACTACTGCAACGTTTTTGATATATTATGAGGATTCTTTTTTGCGCTGGATGTCTGTTTTTGTTTATTTTGTGTCCTGGCCCATGTTAATAGTCGGCATTGTTTGGATTGGTACGGAATATGCTGCCGCTATTAGAAGATATTTTTCAGTGCGATTTTATCATGAACATGCTAAGAGAGGTGGAAAGAGAGTTGTACATCATACTCGTGAGGGTACTAAGAAGGTTTATGGCCATACTGTTAAGCATGGTAAGAAAGCAGTGGAACGTGGCCATAAGCTTAGGAGGAAAGTAGTTCATCATACTGTTCATAGAAGTAAGAAAGCTGTGAGAGAAACAGGCAGAAAGTTGAGAAGTAAAGTTAATTCCAAAAAAAAAAAATGAGAGATTATGCTTTTTTTTGTCAACAATCGTGCGTTTATTTTAGTTTGGTCCGTACTACCTCCGTAATGATACCATTCACCTTGTCAATTTAATTTATATAATATGATTTGTAAGAATACATGAGGGTGGTATGAATGCGTCGGTCTGGTGTAAATAATGCGTTAGGAAGGAGTTGGCACTTTAGTTTTCTGGTGTGTATATTTTATTCTTCTCTGTGTAGCAGCCTAGAATTAAGGGCGAATTGTCTCTAATTATGTTGCTTTCATACTAGAGTCTCCTAAAATCTCTTGTCCCTCCATGTTATTCCATAATACCATTGCAGCTGCTAGAGCTCCAGGTTCTTCTTTGTTTTTTACTAATTTTAACATATTTTTTTT
>CEPX01021094.1_pt1 | contig 25607 bp, 34 predicted proteins | sample 361361 | NCBI WGS metagenome assembly CEPX01 (sample SAMEA2619974, study PRJEB7988) | marine metagenome | biome: marine biome (ENVO:00000447); feature: mesopelagic zone (ENVO:00000213) & marine oxygen minimum zone (ENVO:01000065); material: "saline water (ENVO:00002010), including plankton...
CGTGAAGATTTTAGTAATGATTATGACCCTTATGCAGGTACTGGCTGGGAAGATCAGTATGATGATCATTAAGGAATATAAATATGAAAATAATTAAAACTGCACAATATAGGAGTTTACAACAAGATCCAAATGTAAAAGCAGAGGAATATGCTCATTATATTATAGAACAAAATCAGCTTCGTCCTATGATTCCAACGCAGCAGATTTTTCGAGAACTGACTTATCATCGAAATAGTAAAGATGATTTTAATGATCCTGATTTTAGGAATCTTGTTATTGAAAAAGTAAATCAAGCGACACAAAGTGTACCGGCAAATGCCTTCTAAACAGGAATATTATTATGAAAACTATTAAAACAGCAAAATACATTAAAAAAGCACAAGAATTTGGACCAGTGCATCCTTATGATATTGAGGATGAAATAGAGAATTATCTCGAAAGAGTAAGTATGTTGCATGATAATTTTATTCCTTAACTTGAAGAATTAGACCGCCAGAAAGAACAGATAGAAAAAAATATGGAATATCAACTTGAACAATTAGAGTCAGAGCTAAGTCAAAATGCTCTACATAAAATTAAACAAGATGAGGCAAATGCAATCTCTGGAAAATCGAATCAAGATTATACTGATGGTCCTGGAGATTTAGCAACCAGGTTTTCATAAAAATATTAACTCAGGAATATAAAATATGTTATTTAAAAAATCACACTCAGTTAAAATGCCAATTAAGGCACTTAATACACCAGAAAATTGGGAAGAGTTTGTTCTGCCTAAGCAAATTAAAACTGCTTCCATTACTTCTGATGCCTCTGATGAAGATTTAGGCGGTTTTGACCTAAAACAAGCCACTAAAGAACATCCAGATAACCTGTATGTGAAAATATTCGCTATTAAAAAAGATGAAGTGAATGATAATGGAGATGCCTTTAATTCCAAAGAACTTAAAAAGGCAGCACCTAGTTTTATAGGGGTTCCTCTCTTTACAAATCATCAAAATGATGATGTTGAAAAGGCTAGAGGCGAGTGTGTTCATGCCTGGTATGATGCCAAAGCAGGCGGTATCTATATTATAGGCAGAGTAGATAAAGTAGCATATCCTAAATTAGCCAGAAGTATTGAAGAAGGTTATGTTAAGGGAACTTCTATGGGATGTTCTGTAGAATTCTCCTGTTGTTCTGTATGCCATAATTATGCAAAAACAGCAGATGAGTACTGTGAACATGTTAGAGAAAGAAAAAATAGAAAATTCTCTGGTGATATTAAATGTAAATATTTTGATAATGAAGATGCAGAAGGAGATAAATGTCCACTTTGTAGTTGTACTAAAAATAAGACGGAAAAACTAAATCACAAAGATCAACCAATTTATGAACATAACTTTGGATTAAAGTTTATTGAAAACAGTTTTGTAGTTAATCCCGCCTGTCATGAATGTGGTATTACTTGCATTCTTAATGAGCCAGAATTGGAGAAGAAAGTCGCTTCTGCCATTTCTGCCGTTAATAATATTCTTAAACACTCTAATCACACAGACCACCAAGAGAATATCGCTAAGTTTGGTGGTGTAAAAGAATTACAATCACTTAAACAAAGCATGGAAGAACTAAAAAGCGTCATGAGAAGCATGATGAAACAGTCAGATAACGTTTCTATGGAATATGTTACAGAAATATCTAAAGCAGTTTCCGATATAGAGGCAACGTTTGATGAGTTGAATGAAATGGGCTACGGCAGATTGCCTTCTCCAGAAGGAATTGAGACAGCAGATGCCGGTGGACCTGACATTAATGCGTTCCCAGATGTTGCGTCTGATGTCGCGTCAGAGCCAGCACCACCTGTTTCAAGTGGAGGTGAAGCTAGTTCTAGTGATTTAGGGGGGTTAGGTTCAATCACTAAACCAAAGTTTTCTTCTAAAACTGTAAGAAAAATAAAGGATTTTTTGACTGAAAATGAAAAAATAACTAACAAGCTATCCTCTACGCGAGATAACTTGTCGAAATTACAGATACATAGGAGAATTAAAATGGCCGATACTATTACCCAGGTAAGTTCGGACACCGATAATAGACAAGTTATTATCAGTAAAGAAGATGATGGCGTTTTTGTCACTGAAGCTGCTGGTGACGATATTTTAAAGCTTTCAAACGTTAATCAGTTCCCTGAAGAGATGCAGGAACTGATTAAAAGTGATCCTGAAAAAGCGGCCAGTGAAATATTACAAAATAGTATAGAAAAAGAAACAGGAGATGATATGTCTAATAAAACAACTAAAGTTGCTGCTGATATGAGTAACCATGAGGTTATTACCGAAAAGCAACTAGAGAAAAAAACAGAGCCTCTTCATTCTCGTAAAGATGAAGTGTATGAGGGGATTACTGAAAGTAAAGAACAAATTGGCAGGACAGAAGATCTTGACAATGTGACCACATCTGAAAGCCCTCAAAATAGAAAAGGTTCTTATGAGACTATCACTGAAGACCAGTTTGATACAGAATCTTCTGGTTATGTAGTGCGTTGGGACGATATGCTTGATGTCATCACTGAAAAACAGTGGACAGATATGAGCAGACTTGTCAGTGCCAATATTCCTGATGATTATACCGAATCTATCACCGATGCCCAGTTAAGAGACCTCCTGGCTAGCCATACCTATTGTGGTCCAGTTGAAGTTATTACTGAAAAACAATTCGCGGATAGAGTAAATCATCAAGACCTAAATCGTTGGGCAAGTGCTGACTATGCCAAAGATTTAGTCAAAACAGCAACATCTGTTATTGCTGATACTGTTTCTAAATTTGATAAAAGTGTTGATGATGTAAATAAAGTGGTTTCTTATGTAAACAGTGACCCCGATAAAAAACGCAAAGTCATCGCATTATCACTTATTAATAATCTTCCTTGGAAAAAGGCAGATAGAGTAAAAGTTGCTCAAAACTCCTCATTTAACAAACTAGCATCTAAGGCTAACGATGTCACAGCTTTAGATGCTTTTATTATTGCTATTGCTGATAATGCTAAGTTTCCACAGAAAGCAGAAGATGTACTAGATAGTATTGTTCATGCTCTCTCCAGTAAAAAAGCAATGGCTCAAGTTGATGAGAAAATTAAAGCCGCAACTAGTGATTCCAAAGAAATTAAGAAAGCAGATGCCTTAGAATCAGCTATTACTGAACTTGATAGACCAGAAGATGGTAAATATCAAATTCACGCCACTTTGGAAGATATTGGAGCAGATCCTAAAGATAAAGTCGCGTTTCACGCAGCACTTAATAAATTTGCACAAGAAACCATTGATGACGCTGGCGTAGCCGCCGCAATTATCAAAGTCCAAGTCGGTGAAGATGGAAGTAGTTTGATTATTGATATCGAAGATGGCGCAGACGAAAGCGTCGGTCCTGATGATATTGGAGATTTTATTGAAGGTCCAGTGGAAGATATCGTAGATGAAGTTGCTCCCGAAGGTGGCGAAGAACAAGATATGAGAGCAATGGAAACCGGCGGAGAAACGTCTCCTATGGAAAGTGCTCCAGCTTTGGCAGGTGCCAGAGAAGAAATTAAGAAACAAGCCCAGATGATGGGCGGTGAATTAGGCGGCCAAGGCGGCATGTCTCAAGCCCCTGGTGCAGGGGCTTCACTTCCTCAACCTCCAGCAGACCCAGCTTCACAAGCTCCACTAGAAAGCTTCAGTGATGAAGGTGATTTGGGTATGGATGATGAGTTTGACGAAGACCTTGAACCCGCTCCTCCAGGAACCCATTGTGTTGTATGTACTAGTAGAGATGTTGATATTGTGGGCGGTAAAGGAAAATGTAATAACTGTGGCTCAGAAATGACATTTAAAGTTGCTGTTGAAGTAACTAATTATGCAGGCATTACACCAGACTCTTCTGAAGGTGGAGAAGACGTTGAGGGTGGCGTTGGCGAAGGCGAAGGATTTAAAATGCCAGAAGGCGAAGCTCTGGGCGGCGATATGGCTCCTATGGACACAGCCCCAGCTATGGCTTCTGCAGGTAAGATTAATCCTGGTGCCTTACAAAAATTAGCAAGTATCCAAGAAAAAGCAAAAGAAGCTAGTGAAAATAAAGAAGAGATTCAGAAATTATCAGAAGAAACTGGTGTTTCTCTTGGCAACTTAAGAAAAATGACTAGTGAAGTCATTAAGCCAGGGTCTGTAAGTCCTTCAACTGGTAGTGCCGATACCCTTGATTTGGGTAAAGGTGAATATATGTGCTTGGCAACAGGTATAAAACACAAAGTCTCTTTTGTTACTGATAAGAAGGGCGATAGCCTCTGGGCACAATGGGAGTGGACTCCTAAAATGGCTTCCGATTGTCCTTCATGCAGCAGAGCAAAACAAAGATTTATTAAAGCTCTGTCTAGTATAGATATTACCGAGGCCAGTTTCGACGAAATGGGTCTTAAAGATAAAGTAGATACCATTAAGAAAATCAAAGAAACTAGCAAGTTAGCATCTCTTGAAAAAGTTGCTGATAAAGAAGGCAATGTTATTGATGATTATAAGTTGGCTTATGGCAACTATGGCGAATCCTTCCCAATGGAAGATTGCGTAGAGAAAATTGCTCGTCGCTTTGGCAACAATGCTTTGGCCCTAAGCGGTCCATGTGAAGGTAAGAAATTAGCAGATTGCTTATGTACCAGTCTTAAGAGTGCAGGTATCTACAGCGACAACGTTGCCTATAAGATTGCTTCTTCTTGGAGTGATTGTGATGGCGACGAAGAGTGTATCACTCACCAAGTTCGCGAAGGCCATACTTTGAGAGAAGCCACAGCTATCTGTGAAACTCTGAAAGTTGCCGTTGCCTCTCCAATTGATTTATTAGCCTCTGAACTAAAAGTGGCTCAAGAATTTGAAGAGTCAATGGACGAAGGTGCTCCAGAAGATATCGTTGATGAAGATCCTTTCGAAAGTGGAGATGTTGAAGGTGGATTTGATGAAGGCGGCGGTGAAGTTACTTTGAGTTTATCAACAGAAACTGCTGAAGAGCTTAAAACTGAGCTAGAAACTTCTGGAGTAGGCGAAGTTGGCGGCGATGTTGAGGGAGAACTTGGCGGTGGAGAAGATATTCCAGTTGATGGTGCTCCTGTAGAAGAAGTTGTAGGACCAGATGATTTAAGTCCTATGAGTGACGGTGGCGAAATGTCTCCTATGGACGCAGGCGGTTGCGAAGGCGTAACCCCTGAAGAAGGTGTAGTTTTTGACGACGAAAAAAATGGAGGAAAAGTTACTGTAAATGATAATACAAGTGGGAATACTGATGATATGGCGTATATGGCCTCATCAGATAACAAAGAATATACTATTAAGGAAGCAAGTTATATGTCTAGTAAAGTTGGTAAAACAGGACAAATGGGATTAGACCTGTCTGGTGTTGTTGATGCTATCAATAAAACAGCAGGTGAAAAACAAGTTCAACATAAAAATGTTCAAGATGTATCTGAAATAGGCACTTATACGGCCGGTGAAGATGGTAGTAAGATGGGTCACGAAAGTGAAACTATTCCATCTGCAGCCGCTCCTGATGTTCCTAGAGATAAATCTCTTATGGGACAAGAAGACAGTGACCTGAACCCTCAAGACAAACCTCAACCAAGTATTCCTTCTAGCAATGCTACTATGGGACATGAGGATGAAGCAGGGTTGTCTGGAGGAGATCATAGCTATACAGGCGGTGATGATGGTGCTGGTACTTCTCAAGCTTCCATTGATGATGATATCTACCACATGAAAGGATTTGGAAACTCTAATGATAGTCTGGAAAGACTGGCTAAGAGAATTCTAGAAGCAGGAGATAAGAAAGTAAATGCTCCTAAACCTGTGGCAGATGATAAAGATATTCAACCTGTAAGTGGCGAAAGCACTTTAGGTAAAGAGCCTCCATTAACCTTGGAGACTCCTCAAAATGTTAAAGGCAGTGGGAATGAGTCCCAAATGGGACACGAAAACGAGAGCCAGGGCGATAGACCTGATTCTCCTAAAGATCACCCAAGTATTCCTGCTGATAATGCTACTATGGGGCAAGAGGGTGAAGATATTGCTCCAGAGAAACAAACGAATGTTAAAGGTACAGTCATCGCAGAAAACGATGCGGAGTCTGAGGCTTATAGGGTAGCTGGAAAAATGCTAGAACATGGCAAAATTTCAGCTAGTGAACTACAAAGTAAAATTACTGAGTTAAGTGCCTATAAACCTGCTCAAATTAGTGACATAGAGAAAGCCATTTTTGCAAGCGAAAAAGGACTCGACACTGCACCAGACGGTAAATTGTCTCAACCCGTTATTATAAACGAGGCAAGTAACGAAAGATCTTCTCAAGACGATTTGTCTAAGAAACTCGCAAGTTTATTCACCATTGAAAGACAAAACAGGTGGGCCGACAGTGATGAAGGCACACAGATGAGAAGAACTTACGGGAAATACTAATAGTTAATTACGAACAAGGAGAAAAATTATGGCTATTATAGTTGAGCAACATGTCGTTGCTGATAGATATGTTCCTGCTAGTGCAATTACCGCTGGTCATCTAGTTACCCAAAATGCCGCAGGGCAAGCTGTCTCAGCAGTAGCGGGTTCAACTGATGCAATTGGTGTTGCTGGTGATTCTTGGCTTGCAGCCGAGGGACAAACAACCGCTTATTCTGACCAGGTTACTATCGGTTCAACCGATTCCAGTACGCCTCGCCAGCGTTGGACAGAAAATAGAGTCTCTGACTTTTATGATGAAACCAGAGCTTCTGGTTTAATCACTGTCTATCATGGTGGTGGTAAATTCTGGATTCTTAATACACTGTTTGATAGTGACGCAACAGATGTTGTTCCTGGCGACAAACTGCAAGTTACCGCAGCTGGTACCGCAGGTGAATGGGGACGCGGTGCTGGTGACGTTGCTGGCGAAATAGTAGGTATGGCCGTTGGTGCAAGCCAGGCATATCAAAGTGGTGTTCCTGGTACTGATATCCAAGGTTCTATTACTTTGGGTAACTTTGTCCCAGTGACTCTGAGAATCTAAGTTAGGTTAAAAAGAGAAAACAAAAATTGCTATATTTTAGGCTTTTTCATAATTAGACCTAAAAATAGATTACAAGGAGAAAAATTATGGCTTTTGATAAAACTGGTTTGACTGACCAAGATAAAGAAATGGTTATTGCTCAGGCTCTTGAAACTGATGAAGGTAGAGTTGCTTTAGCTCAGGCTATGGTAGAACCTATCAGACGTTCTCTAGAGTACCAGGCAGTTGGTAGAAAATTATTAATGGTTGATGAATTGCCACAAGGGGCTTTGGCTCGTTATGAACGTGACGTTGCCAGTGTTGCTTGGGTTATTTCTCGCCGTGGTGCTGTTCCTGATCAGTTCCAAGAAGGTGAAGAAGTATTAGTTCCTACTTTTGAAATTGCTGCGAACCCAACAGTTCGTCTTAGCGAAATCAAGGCTCGTCGGTTCTACATCGTAGACCGCGCCCAGATTAAAGCTAAAGAAGCTATTCAAAAAGAGGAAGATACTAATATCTTCAACGCTCTTTTGGCCGCTGTTCCAGCTGCACAACAGATTGATAACTTCGGTACTTTAAGTGTTTCCGCTCTTAACGAAGCATTTAGAGTTATTGAAACTCATGACCTTGTTGCGGCTAAGATTGTGCTTCATGCCAATCAGTATGCAGCTATAAGAACTTTTGGTAAAGATTTCTACGACGAGGCAACTCAACGTGAAATTATCACCACTGGTCTTTATGGTCACTTGTGGACCGCAGACATCCACGTGAGTTCCAGGATGGAAACTACAACCGCCTTGGTTGTTGCTTCTCCTGAAACTGTTGGCGCGTTTCCAATTCGCCAGGATATTACTGTGCTTCCCGCTGATGATCCTAAAAAGTTACGCCTCGGTTGGGTAATTTATGAAGAAGTCGGAATTGTTGTTATGAACGATTACGCTACTTCTAAGATTAACGTGCTCGACGCTAACGCTTCCTAATCAACTAGTTAGGATAGTATGGAATTTAAAGAGTGTGAACCCTTTTTGGGTTCCACTCTTTTTTTGTTCCCCCATTAAAAAAAGTATATACAAAAAGAGGAAATTCTTTGTAAAGTGATAATATAATATATAGAATAGATATTAATAACATTTTAAAAAAGATGAGCAATTTAATGTTTTAAAAGTTCATCATTTTTTATGGATACAAATATTATGTATATACAAAAAAACGATTTATGTTATTTATATGGTTCTCTTTTGGGAGACGGATGTTTATATGTGGGAAAAAATGCATATCAATTTTCTATTACAGCAGAAGACTTTGATTTTTGTGATTTATGTCGTTCTATAACTTTTGATATTTTTGGGAAGAATGGAAAAGTGAAAACTATTTATAAAGATGATAAAATTTCTTATTACCAATTAGTAGTATGCTCCAAAAAGATACTTTATTCTCTTATAGAGGCAACAGATAACAAAAGTAAAATTCCTGATTTGGTATATACAGATAAAGAGACTATGAGATGTTTTTCGCAGGGTTTAATGGATTCTGATGGTTGGATATCTAGAGTAAATGCTTCGGACGGATATATAAGATACAGGGTAGGATTTAAAAATATAGCAGAATGGACAGAATTCTTTAGGCTTATTTTAAGCGATTTACAAGTTAGGACTGGTAAATTGAGAAAAACAGATAATAGTAGATATGCTAAACCTACTAAACCTGCATATTGTTTTACTATTAATACTGAAGATTTTTGTAAAAAAGTGGGTTTTAGGATAAATAGAAAAAATAATTTAGTGAAAGATTATTATGACCATCAAAGTAAAAAAAAATAGCAATATAATATTAAGAATCAACGAAGTAGAACATAATACAATTAGATTAAAATCACAACTTTTTAATAAGAAAAAAAGTGATTATTTAAGACATTCTGCGTTATCCTACTGGGAAGATCCTTCAGATACAAAACATTTTAAGGTTTTGTCTAAAACTTATCAAGAAGGAAATGAATATATAAAGAAACAAGTGGTTGAATTACTATTCCAGTATTATAGGAAAAAAGGTTTTCCTTATGGTGTGCTTACGGATGAGCAGAAGGAAAATAGATTAAATAGGGTTATAAAGGGGAAAAGTGTTTTATTAGAAAATGATGAATTGCAGCAAAATTTACAGGGCATGGACTTAGCCAATAGTTTTCATTTTCATATGATGAGTGCCTATTATAAAAGGGGCGACAATAGCCCATTAGATACTTTTAATGATGACGAAAGATTAAAAGATTGTATTAATAGATGGTTAGAGTTGGGTAATATTCCTAATCCAGCAGGAATGAGAAGAATATTAAAAACAAGAGATGGAACAAGGGGTGTAGTGAATTTCCGTCCTACAGTGGCTAAATTTATTTATAATACATATTGTTCTGAAGGATATAAAGTTTTAGACCCTTGTTCTGGTTATGGGGGTAGGTTAATAGGGTGTATAGCAAGTAACAAAAACATATTTTATCACGGTATTGATCCTAATGGAGATACCGCTGTGGGGAATATGAATATAGCTAGTTTCTTTTCTAAACAATATGATATGTTTGAAGAGAGGGTATATAGGTATAAGTATTGTTTTGATTTAGGCTGTGCAGAAGAAGTTATGACTGAATTAAAAGAAAATAGTTATGATCTTGTGTTTACTTCTCCACCTTATTTTAATACGGAAGTTTATAATGCGGGGAAAAACCAGAGTAGCAATATGTATGAGAAGTATCAGGAGTGGAAAGAGAAGTTTTTATTTGCTTTAGTTGATAAGAGCAGAAGGTTATTAAAGAGCGGAGGTAAATTAATATTAAATGTTAAGAATTTACAGTATGCCAAAATAGCAGATGATTTAGTTGAATATTGTAGTAGAGATTGGGAGTTAGAGAAGACATATAAGATGAGGTTAGCGAATAGTGAATTTGCTAGGAAAAATGGGGAAACATATCATTTTGAGCCTATATTTGTGTTTAAATTAAATTAAAGTAAGGGATTTAATCACTAATGGCGAATTATAGTGATGAACTGGTATAAACAATATTTAAAAATAGCGGGACGTAAACCTTGGAACCCTTCCCCTGAAGAATCTGAAAAAATTATAAAGTTATACTTGGCTCCTCCTGATGGTGAAGGGAAATCAGTGGAATATATTAGCAGGTTAATAGGGAAACCCACCAAAACAATTAAATATTTTTTCGACAGGCAGAATATTCCCCTTCGCTCAAGAAAGGAGCAAGCTAATGTATTTGTTTATACTCCTAGTGATAAAGAGATAAAGACAATAGACTATTTATACGCTTTGCCTCCTGAAGGTGTTGGTATGGGGGTACAAGAAATAGCAGTTAAATTAAATGTTAACCTGGGAACATTAATTAGATGGTTTAAGAGAACAGGTAGGCCAATGCGAACTCTTACTGAGCAAGCGGGGACAGAAAGGAGTCGTAAGAGACAATCAGATAGACAAAAACAATGGTGGAAGGATCAAGGGGGGTTTGAAAATTATTTAAGAACAAGACCAACTCAACAGCAGGCGATAAATTATTTGAATCAGTTTTTATCACGGGTAAAAGCCACGCGTGGCATGGAAGCCATGAGGAGTATTCAAAATAAATATATGCAAATAATAGATGAAGCTTATAGAGACAATCTTGTAACTAATTTATCCAACGACCCTCTTCAGCCTACACAAAATAGTTAGAAAACTAAAGAGTAGGATCTTCTGGTCCTACTCTTTTTTTCTGCTCAAATTTATAATGAAAAGTGAAAAATAACGATATATAATAGAGATGTTTTTAACTGATGGAGAAGCATAATGAGTAGAGAAGGCCAATATAAAGAAATAGGTGAGAAAATATTAGACATATCACAGTTACCAGAAGGACCTTTAACCAGGTATCAAAGAGGTTTATATGCTTTCAGCGAACACAAAGATACCATGACTTTTGAAGAATTTCAAATTCAGTGGGGAGAGCAATATGAGGAAAAAAGAAAGTACGAAGATAAGCACCATCCTGTATTATATAAAAAAGAAATAAAAATTGGGCCGAAACAATATGTTACCATATTTAAGAGAGAAGGAAGGGACTGGATATGTAGTTTTGTTGATTATTATCCTAATGGAGGAGGAGGCCATATTAGTGTAGAAGAAGCATTAGAGAAGATATCTGATCCAAAAATTACAGAAGAAGTAGTAAAAATTAATAATGGAGACGCATAATGGGAACTTTTGTAGTAAGTAGTGATAATGCACATATCTACCAAGAATGGGATCATATCTTAAATTCCACAGAAAAGATGAAAAATGATACCAGAGTATCAAACCAATCTGACCCAGAAACTTATCTTAAATACTTATACAAAGAGTATTATATAAAAAAGATGCTTTTCTATTTAGAGAATGAGATAGTCAGGCATGAGAAGTATTTAGAGATAGGATATCATCCTTTCTTTTTTCCCACTGATGAAGAGTTACAGGACTATATAGATGGCAATAAGGTATCTTATCCTGTTTATTTAAAGAAGGTGCAGGAGGCATTAGGTGATGATTATGATGAGTGTTATAGAGAGGCAAAAGAAGAATGGAATAGAGAGGTTTTACAGAGGTTAGAGGAAAGTGATTGGAGCGATATTCCAGGGATTAATTTTTTTCTTCCGCGATTTTATAAAAGTGGAAAACATGTGAAGTTAAAAGATAAAGATTGGGACTATAAAAATACGAGATATAGAGATGAAGATGATTAGTACACCTGTAGGCACTAGTGACACTCAAGGATCTTTGCGTTATATGTTTTGTCAATGGTGTGGAGTAAGGATGGAGTCTTATCGAATGGGGAGTCCTTATTGTTGTGAAAAGTGTTGGAAAGGATGGAAAGGGATATATGAGGGTGAAATAGGAAAATGGGATAGAATGTATAAAGTACCAAGATTTTAGAAAAGGAATAAAAGAAGATGATTAAGACATTAGCAGAGGGTTATTTATTATTTTTAGAGCCGCAAAATAAAGCTACAGAATCTTTTATAGACGAATATGTAGTAAAGATGCAAGTTATGTTAGATGAATCTAAACAAGGAATAGATATAGAAGGGGCTACTCTTGAGCGAAGGGAAGAAGCAGATAAAAGAGATATAGAGGAATATGGTAGAACGTATTCAGGCATAGAATCCAGGGCAAAATATAAAGGTGGTGTATTTGAGATGGGTCCTGGTGCGCAGTGGAGAGGTTTTCACTGTTGTACGGCTTGTGCAAAAGTGTACAGTGAAAATTATGATTTTCTTATTGAGCATGAAGATCCAAATAAAAGTGTTGTCACAAATTCTTTGTGTCTTCATTACTTAATGTGTCATAGAGATGAAGTTCCAGAAGATCAGTTAGAATTTATAGATAATTTTACAAGTGATGCTCTTTTGACCAAAATATATGAAGGAAGAGGAGTAATAGCTATTAATGACTATGCATTGGAAAAGATTAAAGAAGGGATGGAAAAGAATGAGTAAATTAGAAACTATTACTGCTGTAGATGCAAGAGATTTTCCTCCAGAAGTAGAAGACTGGTGTGTTGACCGTGAGTATAGCACACATTATCAAAATGATATTATTCAACTTGAAGATGATGGGAATCCTTTTGCTGAGTGGTTAAAATCACTGGGTTATGAATTTAAATATAAAAAGAGTGAGAATGAATATCCTAATTGGGACAATATAGGAATTTTTGCTACATAACAATGATTAGAGAAGTTGGTGACATAATTACTGTAGATTTAGATATAATGGATCGTGAGATGTATTTAGGAGATTGGAGTAAGATAGAAACAGGTCAAATAGTAGCTATTTTAGCCAGAGATGTTTATTTATTTAGAAATAGTTGGAATGAGCAGCGTATAACAGAAAGTGAAATAAAATAATGATATATAAAATAATGATATATAAAATAAGCAATTATAAATTCGGGGAAATGGAAATAGATGATGAAGTTTACACTGAAGACCTTATTCTTATGAATGATATGGTATATCAGAACTGGAGAAGGGAGAGAGGGCATAATTTAGTTGTTAAGGATTTAGAAACAGTTCTTAAACATAAGCCTGATTTAATTGTATTGGGAACAGGTGCTCATGGGCAAATGAAAGTTCCAGAAGAGACGATAAGAGAATTGAAAGAAGAGCATGATGTTGACTTAGAATATTATCCTTCTACAGAAGCAGTAGAGAAGTATAATGATTATATAGAAGAAAACACTGAATATTTAGAAGAAGAAAGTAAAACTGATAAGTTAATTGTAGGTGCTTTTCATTTAACGTGTTAATATGACTTATAAAATAAAACCTTGGCGTGAGCAGTTAGAACACATTAAAGAGCTTCCAGAGGGTTGGGATGATTATGGGAGTCCTCCTCTTACTGATGAGCAGTATAATAATGCAAAAACTTTTTTAGAGAAGATAGAGAAGTTAGGTGTTCCAGATGTGCAGTTAGTGCCTTGTAGTGGTGGAGGGGTTCAGTTAGAGTGGTGTTGTAACAATAAAGAGTTAGAAGTAGATTTTACTTCTGACAAAGTGGGATATTTAAAATGCGATTTAGAATTATTTGATGAGGATAAGTTTAAAAAGGAAGAAGATGGAAAAGTAATAATAGGCGGTGGTGACATGGAAGAGGGGGAATTTGACATAACAGATAGAGATGAAATATTTGAATTAATGCATTGGTTAATAGGGAAAGATGAAATTTTACCACGGGACGAGTTGGAATAACTGGCGTAAGATACGAAGTGATGGGGTATTGTGGGGTATTCCTCATCCAGATAATTTAAATAACAGGTACACTTATTTAACACCTAATATAAAAGAAGCAGAGCATCATGGAGAAGGAGTACTATTAGAAGTAGAATATGAGCCAACGGGGATTTATGGAGTAGATAATTATGGGTTTGACCCTCCTCCTGGTCACTATTGTTGGCAGTTTTGTGTATTTGTTCCTATTTCTATTACAAAAGTTAAAAAAGCCGATACATAAATAGTATTATTAATTTCTTTAGAAAGGGACGTTATGGAACTTCAAGAAATGAGAGCACAGTTAGAAGAGTGGATGGAGTTAATGAAACACGGTTATCGTGATTCAATGATGTATATGGAGTTAGATTATGATAGTTATATAGCAGGTAGAATTTTTATGAAGCTATATACTGACACTAATTGTTATAATATTTCTGCTGTACCTGACAGGCCAGCAGAAAACAGTTATTTAGGTTGTACTGTGAGTAGTCGAAAGCCTCGTGCAGGTGAGGATTGGACAAGGGGGAGCGACTTGGCAGATGGTGAATTTTCACAGGATACTTGGTTTAGGATACTGAGTGACATTGTGGGTTATGAGTTGGTAAAGATTCACAGACCTATAAGTAATTTAAGAAGAGTAGAAAAAGTAAGATAGTTATTGAGAAATTTCTTTACAAGAGTAGGATTTTCATAATTCTACTCTTTTTTTCTGCCTTCATAAAAAGCAAGGAAACTAAGGGAAAATAACGAATTATATAAATTATGAACTGGTATAAATTGTCCCAGCAGGAAGAGGAAATTGATCCTATTTTACCTCCACAAGAGGAGGAAGAGATACCATTGCCTGCTAAACACTCTCCTTATCGAGGGATGTTCCCTAATGTACGCGGTGGCTGGAACTTAAATAAAATAAAGAGGCAACTTGGGATGTATAGTTCTAGCTCAGGAGACAACGTTTTTCATAAAGAAGTTATGCGTTTTTCTTCTCCACAAGAGTTTGAAGACAACTTATATTATCATGGAACAGGTAGCGGTGTTTCTGGGGGGCTAAAAGCTGGATATAGACAAGTAAGAAATGGAATGGGAGGTGGAGGAGGTTATGGTGAAAAATATTATTCAATTAGTTTATCAAAGGACAAGAACCAGGCTTCTAATTTCACAGGTGATTCTTATCATGGAACCGTTTACCCTGTAATACTTAAAAAAGATGCCTCTATTATAGAAATGCCACAGTTAGAAGATGCTTCTCAATTAGAAGAAATATTACCTAAGTTATGGAACAGGGGCATTGACGCAGTAAAGTTGGGGGATTGGAGCACCAGGCATTCCGAACAGGAATTGGCTGTATTAAATCCTAGAGCTTTACATATAGGTAAGGGAGAATATTTTCCTGTATTTAACAAGCAGAGATTTGACAATCCTTCAATGGAAGAGATTACTCAGATGTGGCAAGAAGCAGGTGACAAGTATGCACAGTTTTTACAAGAAAAAGGCAAGAAACCTCTTTACAGAACTCAGCAGATAATAAATGAATATAATGAGAATAAAAATAACTTTTTAGGGCAAGACAACGAGTTGGTATAAAACAGCAAACGAAGACGAGAAAATGCAGAAATATATTAAATCTGTTATAGAAGATGTAGAGTGGAAGATAGATGTTCTCCAGGGAGTAGATGGCGAAGGAATAAGTGATATTTATGAATTATTAGATTATCTTAAGGTTAATTACAGGGCTGATTCGCCAGAATGGGCTTATGAGAAAATGGTATCTGTTGTTTATGAGCATTTTAAGGGCAGGTTTAAAGAGCAAATATGAACTGGTTTAAGAGACTAACTAAACTGTGTCAAAAGGTCAAAGAGAAACCTCATTATAATGAAGTGGGGCATGAGAATTATACAGGTAAATACGATGAGCAATCTAATTTAATGTGGTTGTTTGCGGATGGTTATGTTGCGGTAGAGCCAGAGACAGGAGACAAACCTTCTCATTTTGATGCTTTTGGTTTATTATGGAATCAATTAGATAGATTATATTCAGGGAGATATGAACCTTCTACAGGTAAGTTGTCTTTAGTTAAACCCCAAGCAGGCGTTGCTGCTCACAGGGACGTTCCTATGATCCTTATAAACAAATTATATGAGAAATTCCCTAATATAACGGAGATACTTACTTACTAATGAGTTGGTATAAAGTGGCACAATCTTTTCAAACTGGCCAGAAAGTAAGGTTTTTAAATCCTTTAACTGGGCGACAAGAAAATGGTATATTCCAAGCCCCTCATGGACAGGGTAAAGCCAGGGTCACAGTGGGGAACCAGTTTGGCAGGCAAGTGGTAGTTGCTTTGGGAGATATTCAACCTCTTTCTTCTGTAGAACTACAGCCTGGGCAACAAGTAGAGTTGCCTGGTTATCCCACAGAAAACCCTGCTACTATTATAGAAAATGTAGGGAACGGCATGTATAGGGTAATGACACAGAGTAAAAGAGAAATGACTTTACCTATTAACGAGATTAATTACTAGTGAACTGGTATAAAATAGCACAAAATCTTTATAATATTCCTCGCAAAGAATATACTCCTTTTCCTGAAGACTATGATTCTTTTTCTGAGGATGAACAGACAAAATTTTGGGAAGAAAATCGCAAGAAAAGAACTGAGTGGGACCAAGCAATGCAACATGCTTTAGCTACAGGGAAGATAACTCCTGAGCAAGCTGATGAAAGAGGGTATGTTTGGACTAATCCAGGGGAAATAAAGCCTCTTCCTCCTACTCTTTACCATGTTACTACTGCTAAAAATGAAGTTGTGGCAAGTCAACTAAAAACAAGAAAAGAATTAGGACAATCTATGGGTAAAGGATTGGGAGGGGGAGAATCTGATACTCTTAGTTTTACTGAAAATTTAGAGGTAGCAGATGGTATTTATAATGGTTTACTAGAAGCACAGTTGGTAGCAAAGGGTGAGAAAACGATGGACCGCATGGTGGGAGAAGCCATGAGAGGAACCAATGCAGAAAAACCTTGGATTGATATGATTAAGGAATATTACAAGATAGACAATGATGAATCTCTTGATAAGTTTGTTGAATATATGGGGAGCAATTATGTGATAAGTAACTCTTACCTTCCCAAAACACTAGAAGAATTTGTTAGTGGTCCAGAGGGAAGAGATGATCCGGGAGCATGGAAGCCGTTATCTTCGTCAAAATGGCCTCATGGAACTGGGGAGAAAGAATCTTATACGAAGTTTATTAGAAAGGCAACATTACAGGAGCAAAGGGATAGAGTATTTGATTTTTATAAGTCATGGAGTAGTTTTAGAGAGCATAGTGGAGGTCCCTTAAATCCACTATTCTTCTTAACAGATGTAATGGGATTAGCAGGAGTCCCAGAAGAGGAAATATCTATTTTAGAGTTTAGACCGAAGCAAGGAGCATTAGGGTATCAAGTAAGTGGTTTAGGGGAGTGGAGAACTTGGACAGGAGAAGCCATTGAATTAGTAAGGGTGATAAGGTGAGTTGGTATAGTAAAATAATTGTTGCCCAAGTATGGGACGTTGGAACTGATGGCTCTTTTATAGATGAGCTTAACAGAGTCTATGAATTAGAGTATAAACGTTCTATGATCATAAATAACGAATTTCAGGGCATGGAAGAAAGAAAATATAATATTATACAAAAACTAGAAGATGAACTTTGGGAAGCAATAGGGAATGTAAAAGGAACTTTATTAAGTGTTTTTTCTACATGGCTAAAAAGTCATGCTTTAACAAATCCTGAGCAATGGGCGCAGGCAAGATTTGATGGTCTAGACGAGAAGTTTGGAGAAGAGATGTATGGAGAAGGTGGGGAAGAACAGATATTACAATCTACTATAAGTGAATACATGGAGTATAAAAATCCAGGAGGCAATAAGTTTGATCCTTATCACAGAGGACCAAGTTTGGAAACAGGTTTTTCACAAATAATTCAAGAGATGTCCTCTAGTCCAGAGATGTTCCCTAGTTTACAACCTATACAAGATCTTTATATAGAGGGGGAGAGAGAGTATTTATATAACGCAGCTAGTAGCGATGTTGATGAGATAAATGATCGTTTTAATACAGAGTTTGAAGATACAGATACAGATGGAGCAATGGAGTTTATAGAGAATGTGGATTTGTCTGATTTGGATATATCTGACTATATTTATGGTACAGATATGGAAAGCTTTATACGTTTGATGCAACAGGCAGGAGTTAGTTTGGGGCAATTCGTTACAGAGATAAATCAAAATCTTATATTTCCCTTATGGTATGGGAAATGGAGTCAAGAGGGAATAGATGATACTAGGGCAATAGTAGAAGATATTTATAAAAGATTGCAAACAGATACTCGTGATATAGGTCAAGAGTTAGCTAGTGTTAATATAGCCATTAATACAACACATCAGACAGGGGACATGTTAGACTATTTAGAAGATTATAGTGAAGCAGGAGAATATTCAGATCCAAAAGAAATTAAACAAGTAATGACACAGTTATCAGAGGGGCGTAGTGTGCCTAGATGGAATAAAGAGCTAAGAGAAGTTGGAGTAAAGTTTAAAAGACAGAGGAAAGTTAAATGAACTGGTATAAAAAAGCACAAGATATAATATCTATAATTTCTTCTATTGCTAATGAGCTAAGAGCAGAAGAAGTATCAAATTATGATGATGATACTTTAAAAGTGTTGTGCCTTGAGGTTTCTAGAGTATTAAGAGATAGGTTAATACAGGCTGGTTTAAATGCGATGGTGGTTCAGGGTACTTTTCAATTAGATGAACCCGACGAGACCTTTGTAAATTATGATGATCATGAGATAGAAGATGATGAACTTAGTGAAACTTTTGTAGATTATAATGAAGAAAGTGATAACATGGTTTATACTCCTTTACATTATTGGGTTGAAGTAGATGGTATTATTGTGGATATTACAGCTACGCAATTTGCGGATGAGGTAGAATATGATGAAATTTCTCCTGTTGAAATAGGTTCTTATAGTGATTTTCCACGGTATACCCCTTTACGAAGAGGTTGGGAATAATGAATTGGTATAAAGTAGCACAATTTCAAAAAGAACTTATTTTGATGCGTGGGCTTCCAGGCGGAGGAAAAAGTTTTTTAGCCAGAGAGTTAGCAGGAGAAACAGGAGTTATTTTTGCCGCAGATGATTTTTTTATGGAAGCTGGAAATTATAACTTTGATGTAGATAAATTACCAGAGGCACATAATTGGAATAAAGAAAGAGTACTAGGAGCAATTAAAAAAGGTGCTTCTCCTGTAATATGGGATAACACTAATGTAACTATGGATGAGTTGAAATTTACTCTTCCCGCAATTAAATTAGCAGAAGCAAATGGATATGAAGTAAGAATAGAACAAGCGAATACGCCTTGGGCTTTTGATTTAGATGAGTTAACAAAAAGAAATACTCATGATGTGCCTAGAGAAGCTATACAAAGTAAATTAGATAGATGGGTTCCAGATGTTTCGGTAGAAGATATAAAAAATGATTATGAGATAAATGGACCTGGAATGTATGGTTAATTGGTATAAAAAAGCACAAATGTCAACTCCACCTTTTGTTGAAAAGTGGCAAAAAATGGGAATTACTTTATATGTTAATGAAGGGCCAGATTATATCCGTCTTGATTCTCTCATTGTTCCTAAAGAAATGCAAAGGAAAGGCATAGGGACATCTATTATGAACGAATTAACTGATTACGCAGATTCTGTAGGAAAACGTCTTCGGCTAAGTCCGGGAGAAAAAGATAAATATCATGGCACAACTTCAAAAAATAGGTTGATACGATTTTATCGTAGATTTGGGCTTATTCCCAATAAAGGAAGAAACAAAGATTATTCTATGAGTGATACTATGTATAGGGATCCAAATGAATTGGTACAAGAAAGCTAAATTGGTTAAAGTAGCAAGCGTTACTTTTTGGGTTGAAGGGTCTCAGGATATATCTCAACCTATGCATAAATTAGATATTTGTCATGATTTGTCTAATTTTGTTTTTTATGAAATGAAAATTGGACAACAATTTGGTTTTCAGTGGGATGATTTTGATCCTGATATTAGTTCTGGAGATTTTGATGCTCCAACAGGTCCTATTAATATATATCTAAGAAATCCTAATATAAAAGAAGGCATCGTAAAAAACATAATAGACGAGTATAATAATTATAAATTCGGATCTATTAAATTAAAATTCATAGAAATAAACAAATCAGGTGTAAGAGAAGATGTAAATGTTGCTAGAGTTTTAATTGAAGAGAACAATACAGTAGAGTCAGAGCAACTGCCAGAAATGAATATAGCAAATGATAATAGTATGGCATTAATACAGTTATTAAATAATGAAGGGATGAGTAATTTAGACCCTTATGGGGGAACTATTAATGCAGATGAATTAAAAGCTGCTATATCTAATATAGAAAGTAATGATTTTATAATTGATACTTATACTCAAGAACCAGGCGAAGTAGAAGGTGGAATTGGTAAAGCATATGATTTTGGAAGAAGTTATGAGCAGTTAAAGAGATATATAAATAGGTTAAAAGAAATGATTAATTATATTGAAGTAAATAATCTTCCTATAAGGCAGATTAATTATGGTTAATTGGTATAAAATAGCACAAGTTGAATTAGTATTTGAACACATTCATGAAGATTTTCATAGTGGTCAACATAATTATGTTATGTCGGCAAAAGAGGCAATCACTCTTCAGCTTGTAGGAATGGTTGAGTACAGTATCTATGAAGAAGAAGTTTATGTTAATGATATGTTGGTAAAACAAGATTTGAGAAGACAGGGAATTGGAACACAAATGATAAATGAGTTAAAAAGAGAATATCCTGAAGGACGTATAAATTGGGGAATGAAGACTCCTGATGGATCTGCTCTTTATGAATCTATGGAAAACCCAACAAATGAACTGGTATAAAAAAGCTAAATCCAGAACACTGTATCACGGTACTTCTATTGATAATTATGATTCTGTAAAGAGTGTAGGATTAGTTCCTGATACAGGTGGTTTTGTATCTGATTCTTATGCCAGTGATTATGAAGATGCAGGTGTTCCTTTTGAACCTGTTGATGTAACTTATGCCGCAGATAAACAAGATTTACAAAAGGCAGTAAATGCCATGTATCACGCAGTAACAAAAATGCTGGGTAAAAATTCTTGGCACGAAGTAACTTCTAATGAGTTAAAAAGTTATGGAATGTTGGTAATTATGAAAGAAGGAGAAGATTATTTTGAACATAGACCAAGAGAAGAAGTAGGTCCTTGGGGTGATTGGCAGGGAGAAACAGATAATAGATATCCTGCTGTAGAGCCAGGTGATTATTATTCTGAAGAAGGAGCAGGTGATGTTCAAATTTTAATAGGAAATAAAATGGCAAAATTTTTAAGCAGATATGGAGTGTGGCCAGAATGAGTTGGTATAAAAAAGCAAATAAACAATGGGAACCTCTATAAATAAGTGTCATGTTAATTTTGAGAACCCTCCTGAATTAGGTAAATTTGAAAACCCTAATCCTAAGCATACTGTATTTTAATAAAGTTATCTTCTATTTCTTTTTCTGCTTTGTTTCTTTAATCCGCTAGTATGTCTAGGTGCTTTGTTTATCTGTCTTCCTTTGTTTCTTGTAACTACTCTGTGTTTGGATTGGGTAATGGTTTTATGACGACCTTGTTTTATAACAGTCCTGTTATTAGACCTTTTGATAGTTTTGTAGGGGTTTTGTCTTACTATATTTCTTTGTCTAGTTCTGGTAAAATTCTTATTTTTTCTTTCAAAAGTTCTATTAACAGATCTTTTTACTGTTCTGTGAGGTCTTTGTTTTGTCACATTTCTTTGGTATGATTTTGTGACATGGCGTTTTGGTTTGTGTCGTATAACTTCTCTATTTTTTACAATAGTATTTCCTATTCTGCGATGAGGTCTATGTGCTTTTCTTTTGTGATGTTTAATTTTATGTTTTGGATGACGGTAATGGTGTCGTTTATGTTTGTAATAGTTATGGTGATGATGTTTCGGGGTTCTGTGATACCAGTAACTAAAAGTGAAAAGAGGCCATTGTGGTCTGCAAATTTGTACTGGCTCTCTATAAATAACAACAGGCTCCTCATAGACTACAACAGGTGGAGAAGATTCATAGATAATTTCTGGTTCTTCATAAACTATTATAGGAGGGGGAGATACAGAAACTCTTTCGTTATATCTGATACAGAAATCAGAGAACCATTGTCCAGGTGTTGATGCCATAAAACATACTGTCAAAGTGGTAAGAAACATAACAATCTCCTTATATTATACACCACTAGACACTTATTTTTGTTTTTAGTTAAAGTTTTACAAAAAAAGACGATTTATGTGTATGTTAAATAAAGTGTTTACGAATGGATGTTTTGATGTAATTCATGTTGGTCATATACGGTTATTGAAGTTTGCTAAAAATTTGGGGGATGAACTAATAGTAGGACTCAACTCTGATGCCTCAGTGAAGAGGTTGAAAGGTGATTCTCGGCCAATTCATAATCAAGATCTAAGAAAAGAGGTACTCGAAGCTATAAGATATGTAGATAAGGTACTTATTTTCGACGAGGATACACCCCAGAGGCTCATAGAGGAAGTTTCTCCACAAATCCTAGTCAAAGGTAGTGATTGGAAGGGAAACGTTGTGGGGACGGAATACGTGGAAAGTTACGGGGGCAAAGTTGTTCTGATGCCTTTAGAAGAAGGACATAGCTCAACGAACATTATTAAAAAACAAGGATTAGTTAAATAGTTTTTTAATAATAAAGAACATCTCTTTGTTTTCGCTGATACCTCTTTAGGTAAAGGGATTTAGACAAAAAAAGTGAAAATAAAAAATAACTGCTTATCGATATAAACTATATAGATTTAGATTGTTGTATGAGACTAAATGGCTAATCAAGAATTTTGGTATTTAACTAATACTCTAACTAGAGACCTCACTATTACAGATGTTCCCGGCGTTCCTGTCTTAAAGCCTGGAGTACGTACTGAAGTATTGCAATATGCTTCTGCCCCTTTATTAAACAAGTCTGTTGTTTTAAGAAATTATATTAATAAAGGTTATGTTATTTTTGAGCAGGTGCCTGTTTTTTCGCAGGAGAGTGATTTTAGAAAAATCCATAACGAAGATGCCCAGATTCAAGGTGGAATATCTGGCGAAAGATATCATGTAACTAAAATAGAACATGATAGATTAACTACAAATATTGATGCATCAGGGTTACATACACATGATGACAAAGCAGATATAGATCATAGTCATGATGAATTTTCTATTTTTGATACAATTATTAGTGATTTATCTTCTCATATTTCGAGGACAAAAGACGTTCATGGTATTATAGATACAAGTGATTTAGTATTAAAATCTGGTTCTATAAACCAACTTTCAGATATAAATTCTTCAGGTGAGCAAGTGGACGCAGCGGTTCTTTTGTCTCATGAAGAATCTCATGCCATTGCAAGTCACGATACAAGTGCTACAGGTGATCAATTAAATACTTTAGTAGGGGGTAGTGCGATTACCCTTCATACTCATATTCATAATAATTTAACTGAATTGCAGGGTGGGGACACAGGACAGTATTACCACTTGAATCAGAGTGAATATGAAGAATTAGTAAATTGGCTGGATAATGTTTATTTAGATACAGAAGGTGGTTTTGATATAGACTCAGGTTTAGCTTTTTTTGATGCATTACATAATATTATTACTTTTGGTTCTGAAGAACGGCAGGTAATTTTTGAGATATATGGTAATACTGATTTTAATGGAGATGTTTCTTTACAAACTAATGATGTTCTTTATTTTGGGGACGGAAAAGAAGTAGGAATATATTATGATGGTTGCGATTTTATTATAGAATTTACCAATCCTTCTGCTACTTGTTTTAACCCTTCTGCTCAGCCCATAGGAAACCCTAATTTCAAATTAGATGGTGATGTAGTAGTTGAAGGTACTGTTACGGCTTATCACTTTATTGGTGATGGTTCTCTATTAACTAATATTGCTGTTGGTTCTCTAGACCACAATTCTTTAGGGGGTTTACAGGGTGGAACCTCTGGGGAATATTTCCACTTAACTTCTTCTGAACATACAGAATTAACTTCTTGGATTGATGATGTAATATTATCTGATGGGGGTAATATTGATTTAGTTAGCGGGGATTTAACAACCACTGGTAATATATTTATTGATCAAGATTATAGTGGTGTTTATTTTGGAGAAAATAAAGATGCAAGTATTTATTTTGATATAAATACTGGTTTAAATATCAATCTTGACAATCCTAGTGATATAGATCCCAGAATCAAATTAAATGATGATGTAGATATCAGTGGGGAGTTAACAGTTCAATTAGGTATTTTATTAGATGACAATGATAAAATACTTTTTGGAGATGTTCAAGATAGCAGTATTTACTTTGATGCAACTAATTTAGTTTTTGATAGCCAGGAAGTAGGTAGTGGAGATTTTGAGTTTAGAAGTGGGAATGTGGGAATAGGGACTAATTCACCCGCAGTGCCTTTGCATGTCATGGGAGGGAATGATGTTGGATTGTCAGACAATTCTGGGTATTTTGTTATTGGCGACCAAGATTCTTTAAATATTGCGATGGATGATAATGAAATAATGGCAAGAAATAATGCCGCTGCAAGTTCTCTTTTTATGCAAAATAATGGTGGAGGTTTTTTTATTCATTTTGCTGTAGCTGGAACAGAATTTGTTGTTGAAGATGGAGGTAATGTAGGCATTGGTACTATTTCTCCCGCAGAAAAATTAGAAGTCCAAGGTAATATCTGGCTCAACCAGGATAATAATAACTTATATTTTGGTAACAATAGAGATGTCGCAGTTTATTATGATGGTTGTGATTTAAACATAGATTTCACTAATCCAAGTGATTGTAGAGATCCTAGTTCTTTACAAGGATTGGTAGTTAGAGCACCAACTATTATAGAAGGTGATTTAGTAGTTAATGGTACTTTATCTGGTGATATCTCTTTCTGGTTAGATGATAATGAGAGATTTTATTTTGGCAACGATAAAGATACAGAAGTATTTTATAACGGAACTGATTTTGTAATCAACTCTCAAGCAGTGGGTTCAGGTGATGTTCTCTTCCCAAATGACAATCAAGCGTTAGCTTTAGGAGCCGGTTCCGGTGGAGATGCTAGAATTTATTATGATGGCAGTGACTTAATTGTTGACACAAGAGAAATAGGAAGCGGAGAGTTATATATTGATGGTGCAACCGAAATACGAATGAGGAACGTCGCGACTAGTGATAATGGTCTTCTTGCTTATTCCGTAGGGGGAACTCATATATTTTCACTTACTAGACAAGAATTACCAGCAGTAGGAACCACATCATTAACTAGTTTTGCTGGTATAGGTTTTGTAACAGGTACGCAGTCGCCTTCAGATTCATATGAAGTGTTTATTGGTGTTGGGGGTAATCTAGGTATTAACACCACTACTCCCGCAGAAAAATTAGAAGTCCAAGGTAATATCTGGCTCAACCAGGACAACCAGAACTTATACTTTGGTAACAACCGAGATGTTGCAGTTTATTATGATGGTTGTGATTTAAATATAGATTTTACTAATCCTAGTGACTGCAGAGATCCATCTAGCTTACAGGGATTAGTAGTTAGAGCCAATACTATTATAGAAGGTGATCTAGTAATCAATGGTACTTTGTCTGGTAATATAGATTTAAATCTAGATGACAATGAGAAGATACTT
>CEPX01003792.1_pt1 | contig 25583 bp, 24 predicted proteins | sample 361361 | NCBI WGS metagenome assembly CEPX01 (sample SAMEA2619974, study PRJEB7988) | marine metagenome | biome: marine biome (ENVO:00000447); feature: mesopelagic zone (ENVO:00000213) & marine oxygen minimum zone (ENVO:01000065); material: "saline water (ENVO:00002010), including plankton...
AATTAATTTTGCTAAAGTTTTTTTAATTTATCCCAATTTGATTTGTTAAAATATGATGAGTATAAATATTTGAGAACTGCAGTATTTCCTTTAAAAAATGAATTGAAAACAAGTTTGTAAACATACGAATCATTCAAGAGGTTTTTATTGTGCATCCTAGAATAAATTTTTAACACAAAATTGGGCTGCAATGCTTTAGAAAAAGCTCCCGCTCCAAGAGTATTTATTGTTGAATTAATTTCATTATTTATTTTATCTGTCCTAAATAATGGTAAGTCAATGAAAATAGTATTTTTATCATCAATAAAATCTATAATTTTTCCATTAAATCCAGATTTGAATTTTTCCATATTTTCTAAAAAATAATTTTTAGAAACCATCACTGCATTTATATTTAGTAATCCATTAAACTTCTCCCGTTCTAGATTTTTGAAAGCATGAAAAGGTCTAAATCTCATTATATTTCCCAAACCGCTTGATCCAATATAATAACTACATAGGGAAATATCTTTCTTTGTTTTTTCCAAAGAATAAATTTGAAAATACTCTTTAAGTTTATTTTCCTCTATTTCGTTTGTCCCAAAAGTAACATAATCACATTTATTTACCAAAGATTTTAACTCTTCATTAGAGAGATTCATTTTATCTTTTGTAATCTTAATTATTTTTTTATCTATCTTAGGAGGTTGTTTTGGTTTGAAATCATCTTCCTCCTCTAAAATCTCTTTAAAGATTTTAACTAATCTTTCCATAATATCTAATCTTTCAATTGTTTTTTTGTAAGCTTTTTCCGCAACATCTTCTCTTTTTTTATCATGTTTGATATAGTAATTTATTTTTTTAATTAGTTCATCATTATCTTTAAACATCACTATCTCTTTATTTTCTTCAAAGAAATCTAAATAACCCTTAAAATAATCAACAAGGGTAAATGCTTTTAACGCAGCATTCTCTAATACTCTTGCTTTGAAATGTGGCAACCCCTCTTGGTTTTTTGTAAATCCCAAATTAACTTTTGTTTGACAAATTATTTTATTAAATTCTTTTCCATATACTTCATCATGACAAATATCTCTGAATTCAAGATATTCTAACCAGCCATTTCCCCAAATGTTTAATTTAACACCATTTTTCATAAGCAATTTCATTACTTCTAATCTTGAAGGGTTGGGAGTTCCAATAAATGAAACATCATACTTTTTCTCTAATTTAGAAGGAGCATAGTTTTTAGTATCGATAACATAAAACGAATAAGCTTTATTTCCCTCTTCAATATACTTATGTGTAAAATTTGGTTGAACTACAATATTGTAATCAATAAATGGAGCATAAAACCTTGAAGAGATTTCAAAATCTCGGTCATCATCAGCATAAAATCCAACAATCTTTGAATTAGGAGAAACCTCTCGGAATTTTTCTACTAAATCTATGCTCTCAAAATCTCCACAACCCCAAACAGTAAATAAAATATAATCTGGTTTATTTTCTCCAACAGCCTCTATCAATCTTCTTTTCATTTCTGTGGAGCCATATTTAATAAATCTTTTTTTAGGATCCCACAAAATAACCTCTTTAAACAACTCTTTTATCGGCAAATAAAAATTATGGTGCATATATCTTCCAAGATACTCACAATTCCAAGTTGTAAACATAAATGTTTTTTCTTTAAGCAATTTTTTTACTTGTTTAGAAGTTAGTTTATTTTTCATTTGAATATTTAAATTACTTAATAGGTATTTTTGAACGAAGGTTCATTCAATAATCTCTCTCCCTTTCTTCCCCAAAGGACAATTTCTCTTGCATAACGAGGTTTATCTCCTCCAAAATCATTTAAACTTTTTACCTCCAAAGTCTGAGGTTGCCTAACAAGATTAGGTCTATCTCCATCAAAAAACCGCCCCATATACTCTGGAACGTTATATACAAATTCAATTGATTTTGTGTCTGGATCATTTGGACTTGGAATTAACAATTTTTGGTACTTAATTACTTCAGAAAGTTCATCGGCATCATATCCTTTTCCAGCCATATCTAAAAAGTTTCTTGTTACTGCAAGTAATTCTCCATAAAATTTTTCCCGATTCATGTTTAATCTAAGATAAGCAGCTTCTTCAGGATCCCAAAACGCATTTCCAAATTCTGGGACTATTTTGGCTTTAGATATTCCCTCTTGTATTCCTTTGGCTGTTTCTCTTAAAATGCCCATTTCTTCACTTATTGTTGGCGCTATTGATCTTATATCTCCCTGAGTTATATGTTCATAAAAATCTGTAAATGGAACGCCATGATGTGTTCTGAGATAATTCGAAAGATGGTTCCCAGCTTTAAGAGAATGAAATAATTGTGATCCCCAAGCAAGAACTGCTGATTCTCTCCAACGTTCTAAAGGCATGGATTCTGTCGCTATTATGACTTCTTCCTCTTCAGAAATTTTTCCCATTGACTTTGAACGACTATGAGGAATATGTAACTCCACTGTTTGAGTTTGAATACCAAATTTTTCTTGATATTCTGAACTCGCAAATGGGGTATTGGGCAAAACTTGAGCATGATAAACATAAAGCTGATTCACACGATTACCCTCAAAAATTTTTTCTAACCCCTCTTTAAAACTATCATAAGTTTCTCCAGGTAGTCCAAGTATTAATTCAGTATAAGTTGTCATGTTTGCTTCACGATATCTTTCTTGTAACTCGTCATACATTTCTATCCCAATATTTTTTCTAAGAATGTTTTGCAATGTTTGTTCATCACTAGTTTGTCTAGATAATGTAACCCCCATAGAAAGGTCTGCATCAGCAAGAATTTTTGCTGCATCAAAAATGTTATCTGTAGCATTTTTTCCATAACAAACTCTAAATCTTTTAGGATATCCATACTTTTTTTTAACATCAACAAAGATTTGTGCTACTTCCCGATCTTCTTTAAACATACCAAAATTAGCGTCTGCACAATATACATAAGGTATTTTTTTCTTTCCCATCCATTCTGCGAGGTCTTTAGCTCTTTCCATACTGGAGCGTTTTACTATGGCCTTTTCTCTTCCTTGGCCCCAATAACAATATCCACATTGAAAAGGGCACCCTCTGTTTAGTTCAATAATAGCTTGAAAATTAATGTCCTCAGTTTTCATCAATTCATCAAAAACCCCTTCCAGATAAGGAGATGGCAATTCATCTAAATTTCTTCCTAATTCTCGATCAGGAGTTGTAATTACTTCTCCATTACCATTTCTGTATGAAATACCATTAACACTTCCAAAGTCTCTTTCCTCACCAGTCTCTAAATGTCTTTCTAATATCTCTCTAAAAGTATATTCTCCATCTGCACGCACAGCAACATCTACAAAATCATGCTCCTCAAAAAATGTATCCATCTCTTCAGGCACTTTTGATTGAAGTACCTGAGGGCCCCCAAAGATAATTAATGATTTTGGATTTGTCTCTTTAATCTTTTTAGCAACTTCTTGACTTAAATTCCAATTCCACATAGAAACAGAAAAAGCTGCAACTACAGGATTATCAACTTTTTCCACAATTGTGTCAAGATTATCAATATGGTATAAAAAAGGCATAAATTGGTAATTATCTCTAATCACTTCGGATTGTTGAGCACATGCTTGTAACGCTCCTGACGCAGCAGGAAGATAAGTGTATCCATTACCTACAATATTGTACTCATTAAAAAGAACTTGTAGTTTCTCTCCTAGGCCCGATTTTTCACCCCTCTTTTCTCCAGATACTTGTTCATTATTCAACATTGGATTTACATCGTTTTAATACTTTTAAGTTTTTCGATGATTAAATCAATAGTAAATTATCTTTATTAAAACCAATATGTATTTTTATGGCTGTATGTGGGTTCATAATCTCTAAATGAACTTAGGGGCATGCCTATTTTTTCAGTAGTTATTCCTTTTCTCAATAAAAAAGAATCATCTCCCAAAAAATCCCTCATGACACTTGCAGCATTCCATGCAAGTTTTTCTTTACCTGATTGAATATCCTCTATTTTAACAACACTAGCTAATCCTTCAGTTAAAACTTTTTTATCTCTTTTAATTTGTTCTTTGAGTTTTTCTAGTAGCTCTTGTTTAACAACTGTGTAATAAACACTACATATGGCTTCTCTTTCATCTTCAAAGGGAGAAAAAAGATAGTCTGCAAAAGGAATTGCTTCCAATAGTAACTGTTTAGCAATTTCTGGGTCCACAACCTCTTCATGAACTTCTCTTTCCATTGTCTCTCTCGGCCCAGAATCTTCATCCTCACAAGCACCACCAATAAAATTTAAATAGTTTCTATACTTTGTAATTCGATAATGTGAGTCATATCTTGCAAGAAAGAATTCCTCTCGACTTTTATTACTAATTATCAGTTGTCCACTATGAATTTGCAATGAAATGCTATCTTCTTTTGGTTTTTCCATAAAACTAATTACAGAACTAGTTTTTAAACATTTTTATCATTCACACACATAATAAAGACATAAAAACAATAATTCTCTTCAGTAACATACAAATTAAATTACAACAATCCTTAAAAACAATTTCAATTATAAAGTTCTATGAGGACATTAATAACAGGGGGCGCAGGATTTATAGGAACTAATGCTGCTGAATATTTCATAAGCCAAGGAGATGAAGTAATAGTTTATGACAACCTCTCAAGAAAAGGATCTGATTTAAATTTAAATTATTTACAGAAGAAGTATCCAGATCAAATAACTTTTGAGGAGGGGGATATTTCTAAAGAAAAAGATTTTTCTGAAAAATTACTGCCCTCAATTAAAAAATCAGATAGAGTTTTACATCTTGCGGGACAAGTTGCCGTGACAACTTCTATTGATAATCCCGAAATGGATTTCAGAAATAATGCTTTAGGCACTTTTTATGTTTTAGAGGCGTTGAGAAAATCTAATAAGGAAATTCCATTAATTTTTTCATCGACAAATAAAGTATATGGGGAACTAGAAGGCACTCTAAAATTTAAAGAGGGAGAGACTCGGTACACTGAAACAAAATTCCCCGAAGGGATTCCCGAAAATGTTGGAGTTGATTTTCATTCTCCTTATGGTTGTTCTAAAGGCTCTGCAGATCAGTATGTAAGGGATTATAGCAGAACATTCGGATTAGACACCATAGTATTTAGACAATCTTGCATCTATGGGCCAAGGCAAATGGGAGTTGAAGATCAAGGATGGGTTGCTTGGTTTACAATTGCAAGTGCCTTAGACAAACCAATAACTTTTTTTGGTGATGGAAAACAAGTAAGAGATTTGCTGCATGTAAATGATTTGGTAAAAGCATATGATTTAGCATTTAAGAACATTGAAACAACTCGTGGAAAAATATACAATATCGGAGGAGGTCCAACTCATGCAATGTCTCTAATAGAAGTAATGGAAAGACTTTCAGAACTTAAAGAAACAGAGATTCCTGTGAGTTATGGAGATTGGAGAGAAGGAGATCAAAAGGTTTGTATCATGGACATCACAAAAGCAAAAAAAGAATTGGGATGGTCTCCTAGAATTGATCCAAATTCTGGAATAGGAGAATTATGGAATTGGGTGGAAGAGAATAAAGAAATGTTAGAAAAAATATTCTAAATTCTAGGTAAATGGACAAAATTAAACACTCATTTGTCTCCTGAAGAAGCAAAATCTCTATTAAATGAAAATTCCAATTAATCAATTTTCTGTTTCAAAAAAATCCTGTCAGATGTAATCTTAAATCTTTTCATTTTTTCATTTAACCACCACATAAATCCAAAATTTCTAATCAATTTTCTCACAACAGCAACATGCATCGGAAAATTAGGATAAAAATAAAATATTTCTCCTCCCCATCTCTCTTTAAATTTATTAACTTCTCTCAAATGTCCTCTTGGTTTTATTTGATATCCTCCTAAATCCACAAAATCAACACCCTCTTTCAATCCTTGTAAAATAGTATTCCAATATATAAAATCATTCACTCTATAATCAGAATAGTTTTTATCATATGCAAAAACCCTTGCTCTTATTCCTTTCTCATTAGATTCAACTCCATAAAATTTTTTAGTAATTGGTATAATTGAAAAATATCCTACAGATTTCCTATTTAATTTAATCACAAAAAATTTCCATTTTTCTTCATCAGCCCATTTTTTCCAAGTTAAATATGAAAATGGAACACTTCCTCCTTTATTTAATATATTTGAGTAAAGATTGTAACAATTTTTGTATTCTTTTTCAGAATCAGTCTCTTCTATATAAAGTCCCTCTCTTATGGCCTTCTTCACGTTTTTTCTTCTTGTATACTCTGCATTTCTAAATAATTCCTCTTCACTCTTATTTTTAACATTTACTAAAACTGTTGCATGAATGTCTTTCATTTGTAAAATTCCTTATTTTAAAATCTAAGCCGCCAGAAGGGTGTGACCCCCCATCTTCCTCAATACAATCAAGGTGCTTTTCGTTAAGCTATGGCAGCATTTATTTATCTAACTGATTCCTCAACACAATCTGTCTCCCAACTTTGTGCTTCAATGTTCTCCCATCTTTAATAGAGAACCCCTCTTCATTTAAAATCTTTTTTATTTCACTTACAGAGTACTGATAAATTTTAAATCCTGTTGTTCTAAAAATTTTCTGATAAAAAAACCCCATAAATCTTCTCCAAAAACTTTTAACCTCAATATCAAATATCAAATAACCTTTAGCATTTAAAACTCTCCTAGCCTCTCTAATAGCTTTTCTTAAATCAGTTTCATCTAAATGATTCCAAACTCTCATCGTAACAACTTTATCAAAAGAATTATCTTTAAACCCAAGCTCAAACATATCTCCAGCAATACATTTTGCAGAAGGATTTTTCTTTTTAGTTATCTCAAGCATTTTATCAGATGTATCAACAGCAGTCACTTCTCCCAAATACCTAGTCAGAAAACCGCTACTACACCCCAACTCTAAAACTTTCTCACCCTCTTTCTTATTCAACATATCCAAAAAATATTTTAACTCAAGCGCTCTCTTCCTTCTCCGATATTCAGTCCCCTCTCTCTGCTTATCATATGTGCCAGTAACATTCTGCTTCCGATAATAATCAGTAAACTGTTTTGACTCTTCACTTTTCATTTTTTTAGAAAAAACCCCGTTTTTATAAAGATTTGTATCTTGAAATTAAGAAGACATATTATGATTTATCAACTGATAGTAATAATCCAATTGCAGATTTCTTTTTAATGTATAATACAATTTTTTATTCTTTCTCAATTTAGCTTTTAGTTTATTAATTAGCTTTCTCAAAAAAGGCGATCTCGCACTCTTCACAATTTTTCTTTCCCTATCTCGATAATCACTGTTAAATCTTTTATTTATGCTAGGCGGTGTAAACTCTCTAACTCCAAGAAATTTAAACAATTTATTTAATTCACTCTGCTTACCTTTATCAGCTTTTTCTAAATCATAGATGAAAACATTTTCTTTTCCAAACTCTTTTATCCACGGGTTAATATATTCTTCCTGATTCACCTCTTCTAAAAGATTCCCACTAATAGCTTCATCTTCAACCAAATCATGATATTTTGCAATATTTCTTACAGATCTAATTCTTTGCTTTTCATTTACCCTGTAAATTATAATTTTCACATTAGGAAATAATTTTTTCAAAAGTTTAGCAGCTTCTTTATCCCAAATTATCAAAGTACTTATCTCTCCCACAACTTTCTCAAAATCACAATTTTTGAATTTCTTCATATAATTCCAAAGTCCCATCACTTTGTACTCTTCCGGAAAATAATTAATCTCTGTATGTAAATTAAACTTAGGAATACTTATTTCAGGATGTTCATATAAACAATGGCACAGCCCGTTAGAGCCACTTCTTCCAAAACCAACTCCTATAAAATCAATTCTCATTTTAACACAAAAATTCAATCAATAAACTATTTAAATACTTTTTTATGTCTTTTTTGATGCAATTAGAAGAAATAGAGCAAGATTATCAGGAAGTAAAAAAATCATTTCAAGAAAGAGATAATTCTACTGTTGCAACTGAAATAGCTAGAGAAATGCCAGAATTTCCTATTTTAGAAGATGTTTTTGGTTATTTAATAGATGTTTTTAATGGTCAAGTTAGAAGAGATAATAAAACTCCTTTAGTTTTTCACTCTATTTACTTAACAAAGTTATTATATTTGTGTGGAGAAAAAAATTTAGATTCTCATTTAGTTGCAGCACTTCACGATGTTATAGAAGATACAGATGTAGGCGAAGAAGAATTAATTAGACAATCTTTTTTAGAAGGGAGAGAATATTTGATAAAATATTTAGAAATTCTTACAGAAGACAAATCTCTTTCAAGAGATCCAGACGGAAAAACCCTGCCCCAACGATATGTAACACATATTAAAAAAATGATTGGCGCACCTAAAGAAGTTGTAAACCTTGAAATTGTTGACCGTTTTTCAGACATGATGGATTTAGAATACATTCTCGAACTTCCAGATGAAAAAAGAAAAATGAGATTAAGATCTAAAGTATTAAAAGTTAGTAGTTTTGTAGCAAACATCATTTCAGATAGAGAAGACTATAATCCAAACTGTTTAGCTTTATTTAACGCTAAACTAGACAAGTTAAGAAATGAGCACGAGGTAGATATTTCTCCAGAGATTGTTACTCCCTAATTTTTGACATTAAATAATACCCCTGAATCCATTTAAGATTTCCAAAAATTATGAAAAACCAAAAAAGCCAATCAAACAACCCAAATAAAACACATATTACAATAAGCGTCCACTGATATTCAAACGAAAAACTAAGCGGACTTTTTATTATCCATCTAATTCTAGGAGCAAACTTTCTTTTTAATATTTCAGTAATATCTTCTTTTTGCGAATACTTATATGTAAACAAACTAATCATTGTTCCAGAATAAGTCATCATCATATATGAAAAAACCGCTGCACTGAGAAGAATAAATACACTCCAGTTTCCACTTATTTGAAATTCAAACAACGCTCCTGCAAGAAAAATCAAAAATATCTTTACACTACCATTTGTTTCATCAACCCATTTCTGGTAAATTAAATTGCCATTATTGTATTTTGCCCACGCACTGTTAACAATTTCCATAACAAAAGAAAAAAAGATTAAAACCCCAGCTAAGACAATCAAGGCAGGATAAAACACAATTAAAATTACAGCTACTGTAGCTAAAATAAGGCTGGAAGTATTAACTATCTGATAAGGTATTCTTAAAACAGCTAAAATATATAATAAAACTCGAGCAACAGGAACATAAAAAAATCTCGGAATAAATTTAGACCTATAAATTCCCCTAATTGAATGTTCTATTTTCCTTTTATCTACCATTAAAAAAGGTAATATAACGGTTTTATAAGTTATATTGTTAAGAATTATATAATTGGATTTTGAGGTTTAACTAAAACCTACAAAGCTCTACCAATCTATTGCCAACCCTCTCAAATCTTTCTTTTGACAATGGTTTTGACTCTGATGGATCTGCTCTAACATAAACTCTACCAGCTTCTTCATCTCCATCTGGAGCAGTATATGTTTCTTTTTTTCTCCAACCAGTATCTGAAGGATATGGTTGAGCTAACCATCCACTTGTATCAGTAAAGCGTGTATGAATGTGAGGTTGAGTATTACGACCTTTAGATTGTTTTCCATATTCTATTTCTGGAGGAAAAAAAACTCCTGTTTCTTCTCTCATTTCCCATTCCTCTTCCATAACTATATGCATTGCCTTTCTTAATCTAGCTGTTGCAATGCCTCCTTTAGCATTTTCGTCAGCGAGATCATCAGTCTGATAAAAATATTCTAAATGCCCAACAGGCACAAACATAATATTCATCCCAATTTCAGGATCTGTCATTGTTTTTGGCTGTAATGTTGCATACCAATCTACATTTAGATCATTTCCTGTTTTGAGAACAACCATTGCTCCATAATCACTACACTGTCCCAACTCCAAAAGTCCTTCATTACAAAAATTACAATCATCTTGTCTTTCAAACATATTCTCCAAGGGATTAGACACTTTTTAAAGATTTATATCCCAAAAACAACAAAATATTTATAAAACAACCATCTTACAGAATTACATGAGTGAACACTTATACGAATCTTTATTGATAGACACAATAGATGGAATACAATGCAAAGTATACTCAAATTCACATCCTGACGGAAAAATCATTGTAAAACCAAAATACATTCCAATAGACAAAGCTAATTTTGTTGATTTAAAGAAAAGATTCATTTTCAGCAAAGGCATGTTTAGATTTAATCTTTTCACAAATAAAGAAAGCGCAACAACCAACTTATCTGAATTCAAGTTAAAATTCCCAGATTACTATTTTCAAGACGAGAAACACCAAAACTGGTTTTTAGTTGTACCAAAAGACAAAATTAAAGAAATTAAAGACCCAAAGACAGGACTAAATGAATTCATGAAAGTTCCTGAAACAGATTTAGATCCTTACTTGAAAGCTGTTCGAGGTATTGTAGGTTTAATTTTAGACAGCGGCATCCCTCTAGATAAAATAGGATTAAATCATTCAACCTTGCTAAGCAATTACACCCCTGGAAAATCAGATATTGACCTTGTTGTTTATGGCAAGGAAAATGGTTGGAAAGCAGTTAACTTTCTTTCAACAGTTCAAAATGAAAGACTTACATGGAAAACCGAGGATGACTGGAGAAAATATTACAGAGATAGAATTGTCTCTAAAAATTTCAATGAAAATGAATATGCTGCAAACATGGTGCAAAAAAAAGACGATGGATTTATCGATGGAAATGTTTTTTCAATATTTGTTGTTGAAGAGCCGGAAGAGTCATGGTATTCTTGGGAAGATGAACACATCCCGTTAGGAACTGTCAAAGTTCGAGGCAGCGTTATAGAAGATTATAACTCGATTGTCCGTCCAGGATATTATGAAATTAAAAACTCTGAAATTATTGAAGGATCAAATGTAGAAGTAAAAAGAATTGTAACCTGGTCAAGACCTTTTGTTTTACAAGCAAAAAAAGGAGATAATGTTGAAGCTGTCGGATTGCTCGAAAAAGTCAAAACAAAGTCGGGAGAAGAATTTCATCAAGTTGTCTTAGGATATTTTGACACTTACAGCGATGAAAGAGGAGAGAAAGAATATTTAAAAAAATTAATTAACTAAAATGACTTACTTTCCAGAATCTGTTGTAATTTTATCAGTAGATGGAATACAATTTAAAACATGTGGAAATCAACATCCCAGCGATTTTATAATTGCAAGACCAAAATACATTCCAACCCAAGAAGTCTTCAGCAATAAATTTCTATTAACAAATATTTTTAATAAAGATTTCAATAGACTAAACCTTTGGCAAAATAAAGAAGAATTAAAATATTATTTAGCATCTTTCAAACAAAACTACTCTAAATATATTCATTATTCCAAAGACCATAAAACATGGTTTTTTGCCGTCCCAAAAAATTTAATTAAACAATTTTTTGATCCTAACAAAGGATTAAAAAAATTACTCTCCCTTCCAGAAAGTAAAAAAGATTTCCATATTAATAATTCTCTCGAATTTGTAGAATTTTTAACAAAAAGCGGAGTTTCAATTGATGATTTAGGAATAACCTTTTCCACTCTTGTAGGATACCATAATTCTAATCATTCAGATATAAATGTTGTGATCTATGGCAAGGACAATGCCTGGAAAATTATTAACTTTCTAAAAACAACTAAACATTCTAAATTAAGGTGGAAAACTGAAGGAGAATGGGAGGAATTTAGAATGAAAAGAAATAGAAAAAATCTTTTCACCAAAGATGAATTTCTCAAACAAATGTCAAGAAAAAGAACAGAAGGTTTTTTTAATAACACTCTTTTTGTTTTATTTCCTGTGGAGAAAGAAGAAGAGGTTTGGGAAAAATGGGGTGAAGAAGAGTTTTTCCCACTAGGAACAGCTGAAATTGAAGGAGTTGTTACAAATAATTTTAATTCACTAATTCGCCCAGGATATTACGAAATCAAAAATTCAAAAACATTAAATGGAAAAAAAGTCCCAATTAAAAAAATAGTATTTTACTCAAGAGATTATGTAATGCAGGCATTGCCCAAAGAAAAAATCAGAGCACGAGGGTTATTGGAAAAAGTAGTAAACAAAAAAACTAATAAATCCTACTATCGATTAGTTATTGGTTATTTTGACTCATACTTAAATGAGCGGAGAGGTACCGAATTCATAAAGACAAAATGGTAAATGAAGAATGTAATTTTTGCAATGAAGCTAAATTAAAAGTTGGAGATATATCTTCCTATGGATCAACAATAATATACAAGATTGGAGATGAAAAAAATGGATGGTTTGCAACACTATCTCCAAAAACAGGAGGAGACCCAGGTAAAGACTTTTGTATTCAGATTATGCCCTCCTCTCATCTCCAACACATATCAGATATAGATACAAATTTAGATCTAGCAAAAAATTACGGATTGGTTTTTGCAAAATTAAGCAGCGCGATAAATGCAATTATGAAAGAAGAAGAAAGACATAACGAAAACAGTGAGAAAGTAGTGAGAATTGGAACATACGGGAAATCAAAACATCCTGAAGAACATTTTCATGTTAAACTATTTCCTTGGGCTGGAAAAATAGGTCAACCATACACAGTTGATTCTACTTTTGAACATAACAATATTCATAAAGACCAAGATGGCACAGAATTCATAAAAATGCAGCCAGTTAAAAAAACAATGATTCCTGAATCAAGATACTCATCATTGGTGGACAAATTCATCTCACTTCTCAACAACTAATCCTTCAATCCATAAATACTTATAAATCACACTTCTCTGCCCAAATTATGAAAATAGCGCACATATGCCCCTTTTACACCCCTGCAATCGGCGGAGTAAAACAAGTAGTGGAAGAACTCGCAAAAAGACAAGTCAAGTTAGGCAACGAAGTCCATATTTACACATCTGATTGGGACAAAGAGAAAAGAATAACTCCTTTAAATGAAACAATTCAAGGTATCCAAGTTCACAGATGCAAACACTGGTTCCGCGCTGCAAACTTCATGACTTTTTGGCCCAGCGTCCTCCCTAAGCTCTTAAAACAGGATTTTGATGTTATCCACAGTCACTTATTCGGCCACCCTCATTTCGTGCTTTCAGTACTAGCAGCTAAACTAAAAGGAGCGAAATACATTCACACAACCCACTGCCCGTGGAGTGATTCAAAAAGAAGCCTAATTGGAAAATTAGGATTAATCATCAGCTATCACACTTTTTCAAGATTATCATTAAAAATTACAGATAAGATTATAGCAATAACTCCCTGGGAAAAAAATTTCATAAAAAAATTTGGTGGAAATGAAAATCAAATCAAAGTTCTTCCAAATGGAATGGACAACACATTTTTTAAAAAAATAAAAAACAACGATTTCCGAAAAAAACATAAAATTAAACCAAACCAACCACTAATCTTATTTTTCGGCAGATTAAACATAACCAAAGGCCCCGAAAAATTTGTCGAAATAGCTCATCTCATCTTAAAAGAAAAACCAAATTATGTTTTTCTTATTTTAGGTCCTGATGAAGGCATGCTCCAAATAGTAAAAGAGAAAATAGGAAAAGAAAAAAGAATAATTCTTCTACCAGCAACACGAGATAGAAAAGAAATTACAAAAATGTACCAGGCAGCAGATATTTATGTAATGCCAAGTTATAGAGAAGGCCTACCACTCACATTATTCGAAGCAATGGCATCTGGATTACCAATAGTTGCATCTCCTGTAAATGGAATCCCATATGAAATGAAAAATTTGGAAAACGGTTTTCTCGTAAATTATGGAGATAATAAAAAATTCAAAGAAAAAATAATAGAATTAATTGATAATCCAACATTAAGAAAAAAAATATCTCTCAATAATTTAAAAAAAGCAAAGAATTATAATTGGGATTTAATAAATAAAAAAACACTAGAAATTTACAAACAAAAATGAAATCAACAGCAATTATAACAGCATTTAAAGAACAAAAAACAATCCAAAAAGCAATCTTATCAATATCAAATCAAAAAATTGCCGATGAAATTATAGTTATTGCACCCGACGACGAAACACTTAACGAAGCTAAAAAATTAAAACTCAAAAATTTAGTCTTACTCCAGGATCCAGGAGAAGGAAAACCAACTGCAATGAATCTAGCAGTAGCTAAGGCAAAAGGAGACATAATTTTCTTTACAGACGGCGACGTTTACATAGGAGAAAATTCTCTTCAACCAATGCTTGAAAAATTTAATAACAAAAAAACAGGAGCTGTTACAGGACATCCAATTTCAATAAACAACAAAAAAACAATGCTAGGTTTTTGGAGTTACTTATTGACAAATATTGCAGATGAAAGAAGGAAAACCGCACTGAAAAAAAACAAACGTTTTTTTTGCTCCGGATATTTCTTCGCTATCAAGAAAAATTTATTTCCAACCTTAGCCCCTGAAATTCTTTCAGAAGACGGACTTATCTCACATAATGTATATGAAAAAGGACACAAAATCATTTACTGCCCAGAATCAAAAGTCTATATAAAATACCCTACAAATATCAATGACTGGATAATTCAAAAAAGAAGAAGCACTGGAGGATACAACCAGATAAAAAAAATTTCAGGAGCAGAAATCAGATCATTCAAGAAAGAATCTGCAGGAGGATTTAGTTTATTAAAATACATCAACACGCCCAGAGAGATGTTTTACTTAATCACCTTATTTTCAACAAGACTCTATCTCTGGGCTTTAATATACAAAGACATTAACTTAAAAAAGAAAAGCCACAAAGAAATTTGGCTGAGAGTTGAAAGCACTAAATAGAAATAAATAAATAACCCCATTTATTGCTACTATCATGAATATTGCTACTATCATGAAAAATTCTCAAAATAAAGAAGAGAAAATAAAGAAATGGCTCAATAATAAATACAATCTTATTTTTCTAGCCATATTAATCTTAAGCATATTCATCGGATTATATTACTTCAACTTAACAAAATCTCAGCCTCTCTGGTGGGATGAAGCAGATTACATGGCCTATGCAAAAAATCTTGCAGGAGCTAATGTTGATTGGGTTGTAACCGAAAAACACCACTCATTATTTCCTTTTATTGTATCTCTATTTTTCATAATTGGATTTTCAGAATCATTAACTAAGTTTTTTGTTGAATTCTTACCATACATCACTTTAATTGTTTTAACATTTTTAACAGCTAGGGCAATGTACAAAGATAAAAGAATAGCTTTAATTACAACATTTTTAACAGCTACAACTTGGACAATTTTATTCAACGCAATGCGATTTCATATAGGAATTCCTGCACTTGTTTTTGGAATGATGTCTATTTATGTTTTCTGGCAAGGATATGAAAAAAATCACAAAATATTTGGCAAAATTCCTTATCAATGGGCAATTCCTTTAGCAGTGATTTTAGTCACAGTTACTTATTCAATTAGAAGAGGTTATTTTCTTTTTGGACTTTTCTTCATTATTTACATGTTTTTATCCAGAGATTTTAAGTCACTAATTAAAGATAAGTACAATTGGATAGGGCTTATAATTGCAGCAACACTTCTTTTAGTTATAGAATCAACTCTTTATTCTTCAGGAGTTTCAGAGCTATCATCTTCAACAGGATTTCTCCATACAGGAGTTAACCTTTTTTCATTGCAGATTTTTTCAGCATTTTTTTCTTACCTAGGAACTGAATGGGCAAGTATCCTACTTTATCTCTTTTGGATAGGATTAGCAATTATTACGTTTAATTTGGCATTATCTTTTGGACATATAAAAAAGATGAATAATTCACAAACAAAAGCAGACTTGTTTATATTAATCACAATAATCACAACTCTTGCTTTTTTCATGTTTTTTTTAAGAATGTCTGGAACATTTGGAGAGCCAAGATGGTATTTTCCACTTCTTTTTGGTGCACTAATCTGCATCTCAAAATCCACAATTTTCTTATCAAATTTGTTTCTAAAAAACAACAAGCAACTAATTACTATTTTCATAATTGTTTTAATTGGATTTGGAGGGTATTATGGAATCCAACACGCAGACATAATAATAACTTCAAGAGTAAATTCATTTCAAGGAATAAAAGATGCAGGATTATACTTAAGTGAGAATTCTAATCAGGAAGATTTAATTTTAACATTAGGACAGCCTCAAGTAGAGTATTATTCTGAAAGGAAAACAATTCATGCGAGAGAATGGGTGGAAGAAGCTCCCAATTCAAACACTCATTTTGAAAAATCTATAGAAGAATTACAAAACAATCCAAATATTAAATACCTAATAATATCTTTTTCAGAACAAGGATATCCTAAATGGATGAAAATTCAAACAACAACTTCTTGGGAAATTCCATTTATGGATACAAAGATTGATTTTGTAAATCAAATTCAAGACATAAAACAAGAGAAAACTTTTGATAATTTGAAATTTACATTAATCGACATAAAACAAGATGTTTTCATTTACCATATTGATAGAATTTAAGATATAAAACTGTAATAATCTTTAAAATGTAGTAATATTTGCCACTTTTATGAAAATATGTCTTATCTATGATTTCTTGACAGAATTAGGAGGATTAGAAAGAGAAATGTTTAGTCACGCCAAAATGTTGAAAGAAGAAGGTTATGAAGTTGAAATTCTTACATGTTATTATGATCCAAAAATACTTGAGAAATTAGATTATACAGGAATAAAAATAAAAAATATTTCTAGCATCATTATTCAAAATGAATTTCTTTCCCTTGCCCTCTGTTTCCTAGGTTTTACAAATCTTAAGAACATAAATCCTAACTTCTTTCTTAGTTATAGTTTTCCTTCAAATTTTCTTTTAAGAAACAAAAAAATTCCCAGAATTAATTTTATGAATCACTACCCTCATTTTCTTTATTTAAATGAAAAAGATAAAGCAGAATGGGCTTCAGGAACAAAAGGAATAAAGAGACACATTATTAGAATTATATCTTGGTTTTTAGGTAGTTGGTTAAAAAAACTTGATAAAATTTATGTAGAAAATAGTATTCTTAATTTTGGAAACAGCGAATTTACAAAAAAAAGACTTGATAATATATATAATATTGACTCTAAAGTAAGTTATCCTCCTCTCAATGAAATTTTCAAACCACCAAAAGAAAAACTTAATAAAAAATTTATTTTTGGTTCTGGAAGGGTAATTCCAGATAAAAGATATGATTTATTAATAAATGCTTGTTCTTTAATGAAGAACAAAATTCACCTTTTGATATCTGGTCAAGGAGATAATTCGTACAAAAATACTCTTTTGAATCTTGCAAATAAAAAAAATGTGAATTTAAAATTTGTTGGTATGTTATCTACAGATGATTTAATTAGGCATTACTCTTCAGCAGAAGTATTTGTATTCTCAACACCAAAAGAAGACTTTGGTCTTGTTCCTGCAGAGAGTCTGGCTTGTGGCACACCGGTAGTTACCTGGGGGGATGGGGCAGGACCAACAGAACAAATAATCGATGGAAAAAATGGGTTTTTAGCAACTCCTTATGATTTAAACAATTTCGCAGAAAAAATTGATTTAGCTATCAACAAAAAATTGAAAAAAAGAAACCATAATTATATTTTGAATTCTTCAAAAAAATTTTCTTATTTAACTACAAAACAAAATTTTATAAATGAAATTAATAATGCTATAAATAGAGAATTAAAAAATGATTAAAAAACCAAGTATTTCAGTGATTATAACAGTATTTAATTCAGGAGATGTTCTTGAACCATGTCTTAAATCTCTTAAAAGTCAAACAAAACAAAACTTTGAAATTATAGTGGTAGATGAATCTAGTAAGGATAACACAAAAGAAATTGCAGAGAAATATGCGGATCAATTTCTTAATGAAGGTCAAGAAAGATGTCAACAAAGAAATGCAGGCGCAAAAATTGCAAAAGCAGATTATCTTTTATTTCTTGATCCAGATATGGAACTTTCTCCTAGATTAATAGAAGAATTGTCAAAGTTTCTTGAAACTAATACAGCTATACTAATTCCAGAAGTATCTTTTGGAAAAGGTTTTTGGGCAAAATGCAAACAATTTGAAAGATTAATGTATAGAAAAGGAGACATAGCTCAATTGCCTAGAGTTTACCCCAAAAAAATTTTTTTAGATGTTGGCGGTTTTGATGATACTATGCTTGGAACAGAAGACCTAGATTTATTTTACCGAATTAAACAAGAAAATAAAGATCTGAAAATATCCGAAGTAAAAAGTGTAATTTATCACAACGAAGGTAGATTAACTTACTCCCAGATAGTAAAAAGAATGACATTCTACACAAAATCTTTAAGAAAATACAAAAAAAGATACCCCCATATGCTAAAAAAACAATTGTCTTTGTTTAGGTATTTAAGAAAATACAATCATTTTCTAGCTCATCCTCTTCTCACACTCGGATTTATAGTAATGAAAGGTTCAGAAACAATTGTAGTTCTTTATTCAATCAAAAAATACAATTAAAAACCATCTAAATCTTTAAAAACAAATTTAGTTATACAAAAAAATGGATGAGAACAAAATAAATATAAATCCTGGAACAATAGAAAAAATAAAAAACTATTCAGGACCAATTCACATAGTTTTAATTGGTACTAAACCAGACATAATAAAACAAGCCCCACTAATTTTTGAGTTAAAGAAAAGAGGAGAAAATATTTTAATAATTCACTCAGGACAACATTATGATTGGAATCTTTCAAAAGGTCTTGAAGAAGAGTTTGGTATTAATCCAGATATTAATCTCAATGTCAAGGGAACTACATTATATGAACAACAAGCCCAAATAATAAGTCGATTTGGTGAAGTAATTAGTGACATTAAAAAAATAAATAAAAAAATCATCCCATACACATATAGTGATACTACTAGTGCTGTTGCAGGGGGTGTAGCAAGCTTTGCTAATAGTATTGCTGTAGCTCATGTGGAAGCAGGATTAAGAACTTTAAGCCCTCCAAAGGAAGTTCTAACAAGTTTGCTTTACAATAGAGATGTTGTAGATTACTTTAATGAGTTGAAACACCCAGAAAATTGGAAAAAAGGAAGTTACGAACCTTACCCTGAGCAGTTTGATACAAGAGCTTCAGCCCCTTCAGCAGGAATACATTTAGCTCCCACAGAATTAAATAAAAAACAATTAATGGATGAAGGTTATGATGAAAAAAGAATATTTGTTGTTGGAAATCCAGTAGTTGATTCAATAAAATTTGCAAAAGACAGAATAAATTCAAGCACCATTTTTGAAAAATATCCTAAATTGATAGAAGGGAATTTTATCAGATTTTGTATTCATAGAAGAGAAAATGTTTCTTCAAAACATAGATTTAAATCAATAATATTAGCGATGGAGAAACTAGTCAAAGAAGGAAAAAATATATTATTTATTTCTTTAAATGGGACTGAAAAAGCATTAGATTCTTTTGGATTAAAAGAAAGGATTAATGAATTAGACAAAGAATATGATAATTTTATTTACTCTCCTGTTTGGCCAAAATACACAGACGTTATTGCTGCTATGGAAAAATGTAGCGTAATAGCTACAGATTCTGGAAGTATTCAAGAAGAGGCGAATGTTATGGGCATCCCAGGAGTAATTTTAAGATTTAATACAGAAAGGCCAGAAACAATATTTTCTGGGTCAAATATTTTAGCCCCTCCAATAAGAGAAGATATTGTTTATAAAATAGTAAAAGAAATTCATGAAAATAAAGAATTACATAATGTAATGTCTAAATCAGGAAACCTTTATGGAAAAGATGTTGGCAAAAAAATAGTAGATGCAGTTAATGGAGTGATAAGTGAAGGCCCATTATTTCAATTATTGGAGCATGAAATTTTAGGTTTTTCTAAATTTGATTTTTGGGAAAAAGGAGAAATAGAGTGGTAATTATTTTTTCACCTCTAAAACAAAAATTATTTGAGAAACAGGTAGAAACTTACATAAAACTAATTCAGTAAACACTTGAGATAAGTTTAATATAGGGTTTAATATAGGATTTGCCCAAAGAGAATTTGTCCGAGTAGCAGTAAATTTCTTTCTCAAAACTTTAAACCTAACCCTTTTAGAATAATAATCAGGATTATTCTGTTCATAATAAATAAACAACGCAGAACTAAAATAATTCACATGAGTCAAATCTCCATAAGCTGTAAAATGACTCCAATGCGGGACAGATATTATAACTTTCGCACCAGGCTTTGAAATTCTCCACAATTCTTCAATTACTTTCAATGGATTTTCCAAATGTTCTAACACATGATGCATTTCTATCAAATCAAATGTATTATCTTTAAACGGATAAGGAAACTTTGTTAAATCATGTACTACATCAACACCCAAAGATTTCTTAATATCCAAATTAACATAATCTTTTTTTATATCTTCTCCACAACCCAAATGAAGTTTTTCCATATTAATTTTACAAAGAATGTATTTTCATCCTTTCAGGCAATTTATCATATAATTTTACACTAAATTTAAATGGAGAATAAATCAACCTTAATCTAACAATTGATGAAAACATTTTTAGTGGAACAGTTTTTAAATCCAATTTAGACCCTGATCGGTCAAACCAAATTGTGGGAATTTGAACTATTTTGTATTTTTGTTTATGTAATCTATAAAGCAGCTCAACATCAAAACCCCACTGTGAAAGTTTATCATGTTTTATTATCTCTTTTACAACATCTCTTTTAAATACTTTAGCTCCACATTGAGTATCTGTAAATGGAACCAGAAGAATCACTCTCACAATAAAATTAAAGACCCTACTTGTTACTTTTCTTTTCCAAGTATAATTTGTTTTAGATCCTTCAATAACTCTATTAGCTATAGCTCCATCAAATTTACTTAAGGTCCTAATAAGATCATAAAAATATCTGGGAGGTGTAGCAAGATCTGCATCAACAAAACCAATAAAGTCATTATCTCGAATTAAAGCATCTTTAAAACCCTCATAAACCGCAAATCCCTTCCCTCCCTGAACAAAATTAAGACAAATGATACTATCATCCTCTTTTTGATGATTCTTCACAATTTCCTCAGTCCTATCAGTAGTATTATTGATAACCACTAAGATTTCATAATCAAGAACTCCCTCCTCTTTCAGTTTCTTAAAATAGTCTGAATAAGCTTTAAGAGTTCCAGAAATCCTCTTTTCTTCATTATATGCAGGTATAACTATCGAAATCTTCTTCATCCCCAAACATTATTTACAACACTTTTAAACTTATATATCGTAGAATTTATATATACTAAATATCAGGATAATGCATGGAAAAAAAGAGTTTTGTAGATAGAATAATTAATAAAACTTTAAGTTTGAAAAAGGAAACTTACTTTGTAATCTTATTATTAATTTTAGGATTTATTCTCAGATCTGTTAACGCTCTTGGTAGAAAATTTAGTGGAGATGAAATGGTTCATGGAACTCACGCCATTGGGTTCATCAACTCTGGGAAACTCCAGATCATGGATCAATCAGCAGTCTGGTTTTGGTTGACAGATTTATTTCTGAAACTTTTCGGAGCCAATCTTTTCGGAATAAGATTCACCTCTGTTTTATTTGGCACATTATTAATAGCAGTCACCTATCTTTTAGGAAAAGAAATATTTAATAAAAAAGTTGGAATATTTGCAGCAATTTTAACAACAATTTCCGCATACCAAGTCAGCTTCATGGAGGCGGGCATGGACACTACAATGACCTTTTTTGCAATGTTTTCAATATACTTCTTTGTCAAATTTATTAAAACAAACAAAAACTTCTTTTTCTATCTTTCCTGGATTGTGATGGGTATAGCAGTTATGACAAAACCAATTGCATTGCTCTTTTTGGTAGGTTTAGGTTTTGCAAGTTTATATTATAGCAATAAGAAAAATGGAAAGATAGAATTTAGAAAACACATATATGTTCTTTTAATTATTCTGTTATTATTTACTCCAGTTTTAACATTTAATTATCTTCTATATAAAGATAAAGGAATTGCAGATTTACAATTCTCAAGATTTTTCAAAATTTCTCCAGAAACATATCAATCAATCTCCTCAACAATTGAGAGTTTTTCATTAAGTACACTCTTAGTTGATTATGGTGGGGGCGAACCAGGAATTTTAAGATCTGTTTCATTTATGTATAATTATGAAGTATTACTAATTTTAATTTTTGCAATTATTGGTTTGATTTATTTATTCAAAAATAAAAATAACTTTACTTTTCTACTCTTATCAACCTTTTTATTCCCATTTGTATTTTTATCTGGAACTTCATTGCTTCCAAATCATTTTGTATTTGCAAGTGTTTACGTAACACTTTTTGCTGCATACGGTCTTGTTAAAGTATTATCTTTCTTGAAAGAAGAAAAAAACAGAAAAATGTTCATTTATGGATTTTTTACATTATTCCTTATCACCACTTTTTTCGCAATGTCAGAATTTAACAATGGATTTCTATATGGGGGTAAGAATGAGTTAGGCAATTTAATAGATTTCAAAGATGAAAATATCGATGACAATTCTCTAGTTATTTTAGATGGAAGAATTTATCGCGGAAGGTCTGTATTTATGTTTTGGGATAAACAGTATGTAGAAGCAAATCTTTTTTTAGATATTCTAAATAACAACGAACAAATCCCTGGAGATTCTGTTTTGTTCAAAACATATTATGTTGAATGTCTTATAGATGATTGCGGCTGGGGAACAATTGACGAACAACCAGAGTTCAACCAATCTATGGAATCATTAACACAATCTTTCAAAGAAGCCTCAACAGTTGAAAAAACAGTGCAAGATGCTCACGGAAACGAAATTTTCAGAGTTTACAAATCTCAAATATCTTTAAATCAAGGAGTAATACCCATAATCCAATCATCTCACAACTGGTTTTTCTATCCAGTTAATTATCAACCACAAAAAGACATATTTGATAATTATCAAATCCACAATTATTTTGATAGATTACTAGATAAAATAGCACACTTAATTTTATATATTGAAATAATTTTAGCTCTCCTACTAGGGATAAGCGTTTTTTATTTTCTAGAGAAAACACAAGATGAAAAAAGAGAAAATCTCCATAATAATGCCGTTGTATAATGAAGAGAATACTCTCTACAAAATAATGGACAAATTACAAAACACAAATATTTTAGATTTAGACAAAGAAATTATTATTGTTAATGACGCAAGTAAAGACAATACAAAAAAAATTATCCATGATTTGATGAAAAAACATTCTAATATAAAATATTTAGAACATTCAAAAAACAAAGGCAAGGGAGCTGCAATAAAAACAGCTCAAAGTTATGTTTCGGGAGATTATGTAACAATCCAAGATGGAGATTTAGAGTATAACCCTCAAGATTTCAATGAATTAATAAAACCAATTATCGACGGAAAAACAAATGTTGTTTATGGTTCAAGAATGAAAGGAAAAATAACTGGATTTCAAATACCTTCTCACTACTACGGAAATCTTTTTCTTTCTTCAGTTACAAGAATTTTATACGGACAGAAAATAACAGATATGGAAACATGCTACAAAATGATGAGAGCAGATATTTTTAAAGGATTAAATTTAAAATCAAATCGGTTTAATATAGAACCCGAGATAACAGCTAAATTAGCTAAAAAAAAACACAATATAATGGAAATTCCCATAAATTATATCTCTAGAAGTTTTTCCGAAGGAAAAAAAATCCATTGGAATGATGGATTATCAGCAATAATTGCTTTATTCAAATATAGATTTTTTAATTAACATATTTTTAAAAACCATACACTCATCGATTTTTTATGCATAATGAAAAATGGACAGGAAAAATAGAACGCCCGTTAAGAGTTTGGACAAATCCCAAATTAACAGATGATATTTATCTTCATTTTTCAGAAGTTCTTAGAGGAATTAAAAAATATGCCCACAAAATAAATGGAACTGTTTTAGATATTGGTGCAGGAAAATCCCCTTATAGAAAATTCTTCAAAAACACTACTAAACACATTAAACTTGATAATCACGATTATCCAGGCATAGACATTATAGCAGACATAACTAAGAAAATTCCTCTAAAATCAGAATCAATTGATAGTGTTGTTTGCATTCAAGTTTTAGAACACATCAACAAACCTGAAAAACCAATCAAAGAAATCCACCGAATTTTAAAAAAAGGAGGTTGTTGTTTATTAACAACACACATGGCAGCTCCATTACACGGAGAACCATATGATTATTACAGATTCACTAAATATGGATTAAAAGATTTGTTTAAAGACTTCAAACATGTAGAAATAACTCCAAATGGTGGAGCAGTCTTATCAATTATGCAATTAATCAACTGGGGCTTTTCGGAAAAAGTTCCAAAACTTATTTCACTTCCATTAATATATTCCATAAATTTAATTGGGAAAACAATGGATAAATTAATTTACAGCGACGTCTTCACTTTAAATTATTCTGTTTTTGCTGTAAAATAATCATTTTCTCAAAAAAACAATTGTTCCTAAGAAAAGGAATATCGAAGACACTAAAAATGCTATAGAAAAAGACAGTAAACTTGAAGAGAAAATACTAAGCAAGATAACTTCTAAGAGGATAAACCCTAAAAGAAAAGAAGCTCCCCTTGTTTTATTTTGAGAAAGTTTGTAAAGAGCAGTAAGATTTGATAAAGACACAAAACTAACTGCAATCGCAGGGTAAATTAATATCTTAGATATCTCTGGAATATGCCTACCCGCAAAAATTCTTATAAGTAAGTCAGGAACAAGATACACAACAAGTAATGCAATAACAATTAATCCTCCAAGAATCAAAAATGAAGTCTTTAATATTTTCGCAGCATTATTCTTATTTTTTGAATCAGTAGTTAATGGAAACATAGCCCTACTGATTGGTTGAGTTCCAAAAAAAATCACTTTTGAAATCATAGAAGCCACCGCATAATATCCGGCAACTTCTGGAGAAAAGAAAATTTTCGCCATAATCACATCAAGACTATAAAATAACAAAATAGCAATTATAATCAAAAAAACAGGGGCACTATAGCCGTAAATTCCCGGAGTTTTTACATTTTTTTCTTTAGAGTTTAAAATATCTCTTAAATTATTCATAGAGAACAACAACGAAACATAAGTCCCCAGTAATGTCGCAACAATAGCTCCATAAACCATCATTCCAACAATAACAAGAAGTATAGCTGATAAAAGTTTAACAACTGCTTCAGAAATCATATTAACTCCAAGAGTTGTGAATTTTTTCTTTCCCTGAAGAATTCCTCTAGTGATGGGAAGAAGAAATGAACTAAAAATTATTAATCCAGTCAAAGCTATCAATGGATAATCAATCATCAATAACTTCGATAAAATAATTCCAATCAATAAAAAGATGATAAAAATATAAAAAGAGATTCTAAAAGCTTTTTTAGATGATTTCTTCAACAAATTTTTTACCTTCCCCTTATCTTTTTCTTCAGTAGTATATTTTGAAATAACCAACTGA
>CEPX01034095.1_pt1 | contig 25577 bp, 32 predicted proteins | sample 361361 | NCBI WGS metagenome assembly CEPX01 (sample SAMEA2619974, study PRJEB7988) | marine metagenome | biome: marine biome (ENVO:00000447); feature: mesopelagic zone (ENVO:00000213) & marine oxygen minimum zone (ENVO:01000065); material: "saline water (ENVO:00002010), including plankton...
TTAAAATCTCTCTTTAAAATGGTTACTACAAAACAAAAAACTTCTTTAAAAATTCAAAATATAGTTGCTACAGCTTCTTTGGGTAAGGATGTTCCTTTAACAAAACTAGCAAAAACAATTCCAAATACAGAATATAATCCAGAACAATTTCCAGGACTTGTTTTAAGAATCAAACAACCAAAATCAGCAGTTCTTGTATTTTCATCTGGTAATTTAGTTTGTACAGGAACAAAGTCAATTGCTCAAGTTAAACTTGTAATTGAACAAGTTATTAAAACACTTAAAAAAATAAATATTAAAATAACAGAAAAACCAAAAATTACTGTTCAAAACATTGTAGCAAGTGGAAGTATAAACATCTCATTAAATCTTAATTTTCTTGCTTTAGAACTAGAAAATACAGAATATGAACCAGAACAATTCCCAGGTTTAGTATATAAATTAGATGAACCAAACGCAACATTCCTTTTATTCAGCAATGGAAAATTAGTTTGTACAGGAACTAAGAACAATCAACAATTAGAAGACTCAATGACACAATTAATAAAAGTGATTAAAGAAGCTAATAAAAACAGGTAATTATTATAATATTCTTCCTCTTTCAGCATATGCTTTCCTTAATACATCAAAAGGACAAGAACAACGATTTTTAGTAGATATAGAACATTTTCCAATTTTTTCAACACCATATTTCCTAAAATAATTACATTTAAGAATAGCCCTTCCAGAATCATAGACTTTAATACTCACCTTTGCAAATATCTTATCTGTAGAATTATCATAAGGTCCTTTACATTTAAACTCAACTCCAGAAATTAACCATTCATCAGGTTGAATATCATCTACATCTTCAATAGTTTTTTTAGTCATATTTTTTTCACTCTCTCCCTCTTTTTAATGTTTATTATCTTCAATTATGTATTTTTATTCTTTTATTAGAACATTCAACCCCCCATCTTTTCATTTGTTTGGATAACATATTTTATAATCATACTTCTATAACAAATATTTATTTATAAATCAAAATACTATTTTATATAAGAATAAAGATGGCTGATAAAAAAGGAAGTGAAGAACTAATAATTGAAGCAAAAGCTTTTTTTGAAACTTATAAAAAACAAATAGGAGAAAGTATAAGAAAAGGGAAAAAAGTTGTTTTTATAGATTTTAATGATCTTGCTTCAGATTCTCCAACTCTTGCAGAAGCTTTGATTAGTAGTCCTGAAGAAATCTTGCAAATGCTTGAAACAGCATTAGAAGATACAGGACTTATCAAACTTCCAAGAATTAGATTAAATAATCTTCCTGAAACACAAAAAGTAAAAATAAGAACTGTTCGTTCACAACATCTTAATCAATTAATCTTTTTTGAGGGGCTAGTAAGACAAACTTCTGAAGTAAGACCTCAGGTTGTTAATGCTAAATTTGAATGTCCTTCTTGTGGAACTGTTATTTCAGTATTACAAGTAGAGAAAAAATTCAGAGAACCTTCTCGTTGTTCATGTGGAAGAAAGGGGCAATTTAGGCTTATAAGTAAAACAATGGTTGATGCACAAAGACTTGTAATTGAAGAAGCTCCAGAATCTTTAGTTGGAGGAGAACAACCAAGAAGACTTCCTGTTTTTTTAAAAGAAGATTTAGTAGAGCCTGGGATGGAAGAAAAAACAACCCCAGGAAGTAAGGTAAAAATTTTAGGAATTTTAAAAGAAGTTCCAGTCCCATTACCATCAGGAGCAATTTCAACAAGATTTGATTTAGCAATCGAAGCAAATAATATTATTGCATTAGAATCAACTTATGAAGATTTAGACATCTCAGAAGAAGATGAAAGACAAATACAAGAATTAGCAGCAGACCCAGAATTATTTAATAAATTAAGAGATAGTATTGCACCAAGTATTTGGGGATATGAAGAAATTAAAGAAGCCTTAGTTTTACAAATGTTTTCAGGTGTAAGAAAAGTAAGTGTAGATGGAACTACTTCAAGAGGAGATATACATTTATTTTTAATGGGAGACCCCGGTGTAGCAAAATCAGTTACTTTAAAATTTATCTCAAATATAGCTCCAAGAGGAAGATATGTTGTAGGAATGGGGGCAAGTGGAAGAGGAATTACAGCAACAGTTGTAAGAGACGAATTTTTAAAAGGATGGTCTTTAGAAGCAGGAGCAATGGTTCTTGCCAATAAGGGGGTTGTTTGTATTGATGAAATTGAAAAAATGACTCCAGAAGATAGAAGTGCAATGCATGAAGCATTAGAACAACAAACAGTAACAATAAGTAAAGCTAATGTACAAGCAAGTTTAACTGCTCAAACATCAGTATTAGCTGCAGGAAATCCAAAATATGGAAGATTTGAACCAACACAATCAATTACTCAACAAATTGATTTACCCCCTGCCTTAATCAATAGATTTGATTTAATATTTATATTAAGAGATTTGCCAGATCCAAAACAAGACGATGCAATTGCAACTCATGTTTTAAATCTACACCAAATGAAAGGACAAAAGTCTGCAGTAGAAAGAGACTTATTTAGAAAATATGTTGCTTATGCAAAGCAAAAACACGAACCAAAATTAACAAATGATGCTGTTGAAGTAATTAAAAACTTCTACGTAAAACTAAGAAATATGCAATCTGCAGGAGACTCTCAATCAATTCCTATCTCTGCAAGACAATTACAAGGATTAGTAAGACTTGCAGAAGCACATGCAAAGACTCGTCTTTCACTAACAGTAGATAAAGAAGATGCAGAGGTTGCAATAAGACTTACTAATTATTATTTAATGCAAGTAGGTTATGATCCTGAAACAAAAACTTTTGATATTGATAGATTCTCTGTTTCAACATCTTCAAGTCAAAGAAACAAAATAATTTTACTTAAAGAAACAATAAAAAAATTAGAAGAAAAACACGGGAAAATGGTTCCATTAGATATTTTAAGAAAAGATTTAGGAGATAATCTTTCAGATACTGAATTTGAAGAAATGTTAGAAAAACTAAAAAAATCTGGAGATGTTTTCCAACCTAAATCAGGATTTGTACAAATTATTTAATTCTATCATCACTAATAAGTGATAACTAAAGAGAAAGCTTTATAAATCATTTTTCATCAAAATTAACATGGTAAAATTAAGTCTTGAAAAAAGAATAACATTGAAAAGGACAACAGCAGAATCCTTAACAGACCCATCATTTATAGCTTTAAGCACAATTGATAATAATGGTGAATTTATTTCTCTTAAAACTAAAATAAAACATAGTGGTAGTATTCCAATTAAGGTAGAATTACAATATAATGATAAAGGAGATGTAATAAATTATCACTATCACCAAGGAATGGATGATTTTTATGGAAGTATTAGTTTAATAGAAGGAGATGAAGAAATCTTAACACAATTATCTATAGATAAAATTAAACATGGAAAAGAAACATTAAGAGCAAAAAGCACTGATAAGGGAAGAGTAGGATATGTAAATGGTAATGGATTTAGATCTTTAAGTAAGGAGGCAGTACAAAATGTAAATTATTGGGTTCCAACAATAATTAATCATATAGCTAAAAATGCAGATAGATTTGTTACAAAAAAAACACCATCAACTCAAAAAATAAAAATAAGTACAGAGGATTCAAAAATTATAAAACCTAGAAATCAATATGGAGTTAATGCTCCTCTACCACACTCTGGAATAACACGCCCATCAACTCCAAAATCTCCTCACTTTAGAAATTCTTTTAGAAGAACATTAGAAGATTATGAAGGAGTTCTTCCAAGAGAGATAAACATAACAGGATTTTATATAAATACAAATTGGCAAGAATTCACAACACAAGAGGTTATAGATTCTATAAAACAAAATGCACCAGAAATCTTTCCATTATATTTTGATAAAAAATTACTACCTAAGATAGTAAAGTCAGGACATGATAAAAATACAGTCTTAAAAGCATTTTTATCTAGAAAATAATTCTTTTAGTTATAAACAGGTTAATTACATCAAACCATATAAATCTTTAAAAACAATTTTAACGATTTCAATAAATAGTTAAAATGCCAGAAGTAAGAAAAAGAGAAACAGCACATAAATTAAGAATTGGAGATGTTCTTAAAGCAAATCAGATTTTTGAGGAATCTGAAAGTTTGAATAAAAGACTTCAATTTGTTGAATTAGGAGATAGAAAAATTCTAAGAATAAATATAATTGCAAATGTTATTGATAAATTTGAATCAGAAGGAGAAAGAAGATTTGCTACAATAACACTTGATGATGGAAGTGGACAGATTAGGGCAAGATTATTTGGAGAAGAAATTGTAAAATTTAATCAAGTTACACAAGGAGATACAATAATAATTATCGGACTTCTTCGTTCATATAATCAAGAACTTTATATTTTACCAGAAATAATAAAAAAACAAGATCCAAAATATCTTTTAGTAAGAAAACTAGAAATTGAAAAATCCTTTCCAAAACCACTAACAAAAGAACAAAAATCAAAAGTCAAGGTATTAAGAGATGAAATAATTGAAAAGATTAAAACAGCAGAGTCAGAAGAAGGTATAGATAAAGATGAAATAATTCTTAATCTTAAAGATTCTCAACCAGAAACAATCACACAAGAAATTCAAAAATTATTAGAAGAAGGCATAATCTATGAACCTAAACCTGGAAGGGTTAGGTATTTGGGATAATAACCCTTAAAAACCCCTTAATTCTATAATTCTATACTAAATATCAATATCTTATAAAAATAAAGCTACACAGAATAAAGCTTAAAAATACAATAAGATATCAGTTAATCAAACAATATGACAAACAACTATGAAAAAACCCTTGAAGAAGCATATAAAAAAGTAAAACCAATCACAAACAGCGGAGAAAGGTTTGAAATTCCAAAAATACAAGGACATACAGAAGGAACTAAGACGATTCTCACAAACTTACAACAAATTTCCTCTCAAATAAGAAGAAATCAAGAACATCTTTTAAAATTCTTATTAAAAGAATTAGCAACATCTGGAAAAATCTCAGATAGTAGGGTTATTTTACAAAGAAAAATCCCTTCTTCAAAAATCAACGAAAAAATAGAAGCATATGTTAATGAATTTGTTATATGTAAAGAATGTAAAAAACCAGACACAGAAATAATAAAAAAAGATAGGTTTGCATTTTTACACTGCCTTGCATGTGGAGCACAACATAGTGTAAGGGCCAAAATATAGAAAAACACATAAAAACTCCTATTTTACACAATAAATACCTTTAAAAATCTAAAAATCATGTATAAACATCTAAATATTAGTAAAAAACTAATAACAAGGAGGTAAAAATGACTGAAGGATATTGTGTAAAGTGTAAAAAGAAAGTAACAATGAAAGACCCTAAAGAATCTAAGACTAAAAGGGGTACAAAAATAGCAAAAGGAAAATGCCCTAACTGTGGAATAACAGTTTGTAGAATGGGTGGACTCTAGTTTTTTATTTTTTATTTTTATTCTAAATCCCCAATATTAGGGGAATTCTTATTTTTAATTGTATATATTGATCTCTCTAATCTTAAACCTATAATATTTACTAAAAGCTTAAAAATACTAGATATTATCTATTAAAATGCAAATCAAAATACATAAAGCATATAGGATTGTTATTGCACTATGTGATACAAGTCTTATAGGAAAGACTTTTGAAGAAGGTAATAAACAAATACAAATAAGAGAAAATTTCTTTAAGGGAGATGAAACAAACAAGCAAGAAACAATAAAAATTCTTCAAAATATGCAAAAAGAGGATGCTACATTTAATATTGTAGGTGAGGAATCAGTACAAACTGCCTTAGAGGCAGGAATTATTCAAAAATCTGGGATAATAAAAATCCAAGATATTCCTATTGCTTTAGTTTTATTATAAAATGAAAATTATAGTTGCAAGTGGTTATTTTGACCCAATACATCACGGACATATAGAATATTTAAAACTCGCTAAACAATTAGGGGATAAATTAATAGTAATTATTAATACAGATCAACAAACAATTTTAAAAAAAGGCTTTGCTTTTATGCCTCATGAAGAAAGAGCAAAAATAGTAGAAGAACTTGCTTGTGTTGATGAGATTTTCATAAGTATTGATAAAGATAAAAGTGTTTGTAAGTCACTAGCACATCTAAAGCCACATATTTTTGCTAAAGGAGGAGATAGAACTTCTGATGAAATCCCAGAAGCAAAAACATGTAAGGAGCATGATATACAAATAATAGATAGATTAGGAGATAAAATTCAAAGTTCATCCGAATTAATTGAAAAATCAAAAGAAAAATTAAATATAGATAATAAAATTTTAGACCTTACAAAATAATATTAAAAAATTCAATCATCACCTTTATAAATTACTTATTTCTCTAATAATCATGGCAAAGAAAGTAGCAGTAGGAAATCAAGAAAAACGAAGAAAAGAAGCAAGAGCATTACTAGCTCAGCAAATACCAACAAGAGTTCCAACACCTAAACAAAATGAAGTTATTGGAATAGTTGAACAAAGGGTTGGTGCAAACAGAATGATTGTTAAATGTTTAGATGGAAAAGAGAGAAATTGTAGAATTCCTGGAGCAAGAAGAAGAAGATTATGGATTAGACCTGGAGATACAGTAATTGTTCAGCCATGGGAATTTGATTCAGATAAACGTGGAGATGTTTTATTAAAATACACTCCTGCACAAGTTGGATGGTTAAAAAGAAAAGGATTTATTAAAGAAATTGAAAGCGAATTCTAAAATGCAAGAAATATACACAGAAGTTATAAGAAAAATTCTTCAAAATAAAAACAAGCTTGAATCTGAATTTGAAATAAAAATAACTAATCAGGGTAGAAACCTTTTCGTAGATGGAGAGGCAGACAAAGAATTTACAGCACTCCAAGCAATTCAGGCAATTAATCTAGGCTTCTCAGTTGAGAAAGCTCTTTTATTAAAACAAGAAGAGATAATATTACAAACAATTCATATAAAAGATTTAACAAAAAGAAAAGATTTAGAAAGAGTAAGAGCAAGAGTTATAGGAAGTCAAGGAAGAACACTAAAAACACTAACTAATCTAACTAACTGTGAATTTTCTTTACATGATAATGAAATAGGAATTATTGGTAATACAGAAGATATTGAAGAGGGTATTCAAGCAATTACATCATTAATCCAGGGAAGTAGACAGGCAAATGTTTATGCTCATGCTGAAAAAGAAATGAAGAAAAAGAGATTAAACCCTAACCTTTAAATATCCTTTTTATCTAAAATTTTATATGTCCCGGTAGCTCAGTTGGTAGAGCATTCGACTGTTAATCGAAGGGTCAGAGGTTCGAGTCCTCTCCGGGACGTTTCTTAAAAAGATTTTTATACTTTCATCGACTAAATAAATTATGACACTTGTAGATTTATATAGTTTATTGAATATTTCTGAAAATCTCTTTGGTAATTTTTTAAAAATTCTCTCTCCATTAATAGTTTTATTTCTAATTCTTTTGATAATAAAATGGATTCAGATGGTAAATAAAGCATCAAAGCCAGATGTAATAATAATGAGAAGACCATAAAAAACTATTTATCCTTAAATTTAAAAACTTTAAATTCCTATCCAAAACATGGATTTTGACAAAGTAATTAGAAAAAGAGCATCAGTAAGAAAATACTCAGATAAAAAAGTAAAATATGATAAAATAATTGATGCTATTGAATCTGCAAATATGGCTCCTTCTCCTGGAAACCTGCCAATCTTAAAATATATTATTGTTGAAGATCAAGAAAAAATTAATATAATGGCAGATTGCTGTCAACAAGACTTTATCAAAGATGCACAGGTAGTTGTTGTTATTTGCTCAGATCCTAAAAAAGTTCATCTAATGTATGACAAAAGAGCAGATAATTATATTAAACAACATGCAGGAGCAGCTATTGAAAACTTTTTATTAAAAATAACAGAAATGAATCTTGCTTCTTGTTGGATAGGAGCTTTCTCAGAAAGAACAGCAAAAGATGCTCTTAGTATCCCAGATGAAATAGATGTAGAAGCAATTCTTCCTATTGCATATGCTCATAAAACAGATAATACAAAGCAAAAACTAAAACCAAATTTAGGAAATACAATTTATTTTGATAAATGGAAAAACAAGTATCAAAAGAAAGTAAGAGTAACAGGAACTCATTATCACTAATTTCGTAAGGGGAAGAATCCCCTTAACAAGTCAGCCCCCCTTTATTCTACTCCCATCAAAACTTAAAATATAATAAGATATCAATTAAAAATATATTCGTTTAAAAAACAAAGCCCCAAATGGGGCAAAATAAAAATTAACTTATTCTCTGACAATATCAATCCCTAATTCTGAGAACTCTGCCATCGCAGGTTCTTCATAATCTCTAAGCTTTTGCTTACCTAAGATATAAGGACTTGACACTCCAGTCATAATAGTAATAACTCTTACTCGTCCTTCGAATTCCTTATTAATACGAGCTCCAATTATTACCTGTGCGTCCGGAGTAATATTTTCAGTAACTAATTTACCTATTTGGCTAAATTCTTCTAATTTCATATCAGCTCCACAAGTAATATGAATCAAAGCACCTGAGGCACCTTTGTAATCCACGTCTAACAATGGATGTGTCAAAGCTTGCCTAACTGCTTCATTAACTCTATCACTTGAATCTGCTTCACCAATACCAATAACTGCTACCTCTCCTTTCTTCATAATTGAGGAGACGTCTGCATAATCTAAATTAATTAAACTAGGTAAAGTAATTGTCTCAACAATTCCTTTAATCATTGTACTAATTAACTCATTAGCAACTGCAAATGCCTGTTGAATAGGTAATTGTCCTGCAATGTCAACTAATCTATTATTATCAATAACTATTGCTGTATCAACCTGGTCTCTTAGTTCTTGTAAACCAAATTCTGCCTTATCTATTCTAGCCTTCTCACATTCAAATGGCATTGTAACAACACCAATCACAACCGCTCCAGTTTCCTTAGCAAGTTGTGCTACTACTGGCATAGCTCCGGTAGCTGTTCCGCCACCCTCTCCGCCAATAACAAAAATCATGTCTGCATTAGCCACGGCTTTCTTAAGCTCAGAGATAGATTCTTTAGCAGCCTCTCTACCAATTTCAGCCTTCCCACCAGCACCTAATCCTCTAGTAAGTTCTTTACCAATCAGAATTTTATCATCTGCTTTAGTAATACTTAGATGAAGTGCATCTGTGTTTGTTCCAAAAATAGTAGCTCCATTGATTCCTTTATTAAACAACCAAGTTATAGCATTACAACCAGCCCCACCAACACCAAAAACCTTGATATTAGCTTTACCAGCCTTTAAATCATCAAAATTAATACTATGACTGTCAACATTATCAATAGCCTCTTTTGCAATATCTAAAACCATCTATTTTTTTATACCTCCTTTCAATAATTAAGCATAAACTGCAATTTATCTTAAAAATTAATATAAAAAATTCTTTAAATATATTTCCTAAAAACGATATATATACTAGAGTATATAGATTAGCTCAAAATTCCTATTTCAAACCATCTTTTTCAGTTTTTCAATCTTTTTCCAGGCTCTTTCCAATTTATTGTTTGCCTCATCAACAATAATCTTTAAAAAATAATCATCAACCAAAACTTTTCTCTTATCCATAACTGGAAAACTCATCTTTTCAGTACTATATAACTCAATCATAAATCTTTTTCCACTTGCCATAATACCAGAATGTTTCCAACCAGCAAGTTTTGCTTTATTAACAAGACTTTGAGCACTTTTCAAATCAGCACAACCAACATGCAAGATACAAGTAGTTTGCTGAAACTCAACTAATCCTTTATATTTTTTACCAACCATAACAAATGCTTTTTTCAACTCACTTAATCCAATCTTCTCATGACTCCTAAAAAGAAAAACATCTTTAGCCTTCTCTTTTAAGCTTTTAATCATAACAATTCTTCCAGCACAACTCGAAGTTGTATAATATTTCTTATCTTTATTCAACTTATTACATAATCCTTTAATCTTAACATCCCAACCACCAATACTAGACTTATCAGTTTTATTCAATTGTTTTTTCTTCATATCTTCAAATTTCATTTTTCTAAAAATCTCTTTATTTTTAATATAGCTGGTGGCCAAAACTGTATTATTATATGTATAAAAAAATAGCTTCTTATAGACTTTCCTCTTTTACTAGATTTATTAGGAACAACAATATCTTCTTCACAATAAATACTCTCCGATCTTATCTTATTTAATTTCTTTTTATTTAATTTTTTAAGAAATCCAGAGCTTTTTTGTATTTCTTTCATCCCATTTCTATCACTGAAAAATATACTTGCCATTGGAGAGCCCTTAAACGGAGCACAAAGTGTTATTAATTTGTCTACCTTTTTATTATCAAGAAATTTTAAATAATATTCTGCTATTAATCCTCCAACACTATAACCAATTATACTCAGCTTTTCTCCTTTTTCTAATTTTAATCTATTTACATATCCTTGTAATTGCTTAGCAAATTTTTCTATCTTTATCTTTCCAAAACTCATATTATGATTAAAAAATAAAATCTTAAATTTTCTACCTAAAAATAACCTTATTAAAAAAGGGTCATACTTATGTCCATTATATCCTGATATAAATATCACCTTTTTTCTTTTCATTTTAACTTATCTCTTAATTCATCAATAGAAATATAGTTTAAATCTAATCCATTAATTTCTTTTGGAAATTCACTGCTAATCAATTCTTTAATAATATAAACTGGCTTTGGTTTAAACCATTTAGTATAACCTATCTCAATCATTCCCCCAACAGAATATCCAATACAAACTAAAATATCTGTTTCTTCATTTAATTTCTCAGGTTGGTTTCTCCAATCCCCACAATTAATTTTTTCACCTAATCCAGTATTTACCCAATCATAACCAAATTCCTTATCATCTAAAGGTAAAACAGAATAAACCTTTTTTCCACCTGCTTTTTCATATTCCAAAGCAAAATACTCACTACTACTTCCTTTGTCTGGAACCAAAACAACCTCATGTCCTGATTCTGCAATAATTTTAACTATTTTAGAAATTTTTTGTTTTTCTCTTAATTTACTCGGCCCAATAATCCCTATTTTCATTCAAACTCCTTAGAAATCTTCAACAACATCTCATCATTACCCTTTCCAGCCATTATCTGAATTCCAACAGGAACATCATCAACATCTCCAGCAGGAATACTAATTGCAGGAATCTCAGCAAGGTTTGCAAGAACAGTTAAAGCATCATAAGAATAATAATCTTCTAAAGAAAGTTCTTCTCCAAATCTATGAGGTAATCTTGGAACAGTTGGTAAAATAATCAAATCATATTTTTTAAAGGCCTCTTCAAACTCTCTTTCTATAATTTTCTTTGCTTTTAATGATCTTCGATAATACTTCCCAGCATATTCAGCCTTACTAATTTCACTTCCCCCTAAAATTCTTCTTAAAACTTCCTCTCCTCCAACCTCGTCAATATTAAAACCATACTTTCTTCCATCAAACCTTCTTGTTCCTGAAAAAAATTCAACATAATTAATAGGGTAGTATGTTTGAATTCCTAAATCAATATGTTCTAACTCAATATCCTCATACTTCCATCCCTTTTCCTCACATACATTATTAATTTTATTTCTTATTAATCTCCATATTTCTTTGTCAGCATTTATTTTAGGAATTCCTATTTTCACCTTATTTTTAATTTTACTAGATACAAATGTTCTACTTGTTGCATCATTTTTATCCTTACCCTTAATAATACTAAATATAATTTCAGCATCTTCAACACTATTAGCAAGAGGCCCTATTTGATCTAAACTCATACTTAAATCAATCAAACCATATCTACTTACTACCCCATAACTTGGTTTATAACCCACAACACTACAATGAGATGCAGGATTTCTAATACTTCCTCCAGTATCACTTCCTAAAGCAAAATCACAAAATCCAATTGAAACACTTGCAGCACTACCACTTGAACTTCCTCCTGGAATTCTATCTAAAGCCTTAGGATTTTTTGTATTTCCAAAAGCAGAATTTTCACCACTAACTCCACATGCAAATTCATCCATATTTGCCATCCCAATTATAATTGCATCTTCATCCTTTAATTTTTTAACAACACTTGCATCAAATGTTGCCTTATAGTTTTCTAAGGTTTTTGAAGCACAATTACAAATCAAACCATCAACACTAATATTACTTTTAATAATAACTCCAAGTCCAGCCAACTTCCCACCTGTTCCTTTTTTTATTTTTTTATCGATTTCCCTTGCCTGATTTAATGCCTTCCCATTTAAATGCAAAACAGCATTTATTTCATGATTTTTAGCATGAATTTTTGAAATAAAATTCTTAATATTCTCTTCAGCACTTAATTCCCCTGATTTTATTTTTTGTAATTTTTCTTTTATCATTTTATTTTATATGTGAATCACTCACAGTTTTAATTCCACCCCTACCGACAATAATAATTCCTTTTTGTCTTGGTCCATGAGTATATTCCTTTAATTTCTTCTGTAAGCTAGAATATCTTGATTGAGCAGCACTAATCTCTGTTCCAAGATATCTTGTTTCTATTAATACATTATAACGGTCATCTAAAGTAAGAAATATTTTATCTGACCTTATCTCTTTTCCTTCTCGTATATCTTCTTCTAATACTCTTTCCATTAAATCAAGACAACCAGATAAGGTATTTGTTTCTTCTCCAAATGCCTTGAGTATTCTACTTGATTCTTCTGCAGCCCCTTCCCTCGTAGGCCCTGTATTAGATTTTTCTTGAACCATTATTTCCAATCACCCCTCTCAGTTATAATAAAATCCTCATCACTTTCAGGTGCATTTTCAAGAATCTTTTTCTTAAAACCAGAATCACAATCCTCTCCCTTACCCTCATTTCTTTCAAAATCTTTCCTATCCACACCAGCTTCAATCTTCTTAGAATCTACTTTTTCAAGTGCAGAAGCAAATTTATCTAAAATATCCTTAGCTTCCTTCTTAATTTCTTCTTTATCTAATACCATGATTAAAAATAGATTAAAAGGTATATAAAATTATTTAAAATTCAAAAGAGAATAATAATTATGGAACCATTCGCATCTCTCTATAATCTTGGAATTGAGCCAGCAATTGAACTATGTAATCTAGGAATTCTAGGACTAAGGCAAATTCCTGAATTTATTAATGAGAGTATTGGTTCATTTAAATATGCCGGAGTTTTTAGAGCAACAGGAATTACAAGATTTCTTTCACAAACTTCCCATTTTCTTCTAAAACAATATGATTTTAAAATTATTAGAAATAATCAATATAAACTCCCAAAGATAGGAATTAGAGGATTAAAAGATATTTCAAAGATTAATATAGAAAAATTAGAAGATTCTATTTCACAAACTTAACACTTACAACTTTCCCTTTTTCCTCATTAAAATCAATTATTGCTGCCTTACCATTAACAGCAGCCCCTGGATTAATAACAATTGTATTACCAATCTTACATTTACCCTGATTTTCATGAAAATGTCCACTAAAACTTAAAACTGGTTGATATTTATTAATAATCCTTCTTGCTAATTTAGAACCAAAATGTCTTCCTTTTGCTCTTTTATCAGCTTTTTTAGATGTTATAATATCTAATTTATTATCAAAAGGAGTCATATGAGAAATAAAGATTTTATTTTCATTTTTATATTTTTTAAAAAGATTATCTAATATCTTTCTATGTTTTTTAAAACTCTTACTTTTAACACTTCCAGGATGACTATGTCCTCTCATACCAATAAAAATCAATCCCTCAATCTTAATAGATTTATAATCAATATATTTAATATTTTTATATTTTTTAATTATATTTTGAACATGTTTAATTCTTTTCCAGTCCCAATTCCAAAACTTTTCCTTTAAAGGTTTTTTAATATCTTCTACATCATCTGCCATAGGATAATCAATATTTCCTAAAACAGAAACAACAGGAACACCAATCTTATTTAATTTTTTTATAACCAATTCAGCTTTATTCTCATCTTTTTTTATAATTTTTTTATATTTTGTCTTTCCAACAGGCTCCCATAATTCAACATCTGTTCCATAACAATGTTTAAAAAAAACATCTCTTAAACTAAAGGGAGTATAATCACCAGTACTAACAATTAAATCTATTTTTTCTTTTTTAACTAGTTTTTGTAATTTTACAGGAAATTTTCCATGAAAATCACCAATTGCAAGAATTTTCATTTTATTTTTAAGGACTCAACCTATCTCTATCTCTTGGAAATAATGTAACCTCTCTAATATTTGCTATTCCAAGAATTTGAGTCATAAGTCTTTCTAATCCAACACCCCACCCAGCATGAGGTGGAGCACCATATCTAAAACTATCAATATAATTCTTAAAATCTTTAGGCTTAAGCCCTTTTTCTTTTAATCTCTTTTCTAATAATTCAGGTATATGAACTCTCTGCCCACCAGATGAAATTTCAACACCATTATAAATCGCATCAAATCCTCCTGATAATTTATCATTCTTACCCTTAGGCATAATATAAAATGGCTTACCAACTATGGGCCAATCATGAACAAAAACAATTGTATCAGGATATAATTCTCCTAACTTTTTCTCAGCTTCCTTACTTAAATCATCTTTCCCAACATGAACCTTTTTACTTTTCATTTCTTTACTTGCTTGCTCAAAAGTCATATATTTTGTTTTAGGAACTTTTAATTTAACATCTAATAATTCTAATTCATCTTTTCTTTCCTCCAAAATCTTTTTAATAATATATTGAACACATCTTGCTAAAACATCCATAACCTTAAATTCATCTGCAAAACATTCTTCATAATCTAATTGTCTTGCCTCATTTAAATGTTGAATAGTATTATGTTTTTCAGCTCTCCAAACACAAAAAATAGCAAATACTTTTTCCATTGAACATGCTAACATTTGTTTATACAACTGACAACTTTGAGATAAATAAGCTGGTTTTTCAAAATATTTTAATGAAAATAACTCTGTTCCACCTTCACTACTACTTCCAATAACTGAGGGGAAAACCGCTTCAATCCCTCCTTCCTTAATCATAAACTCCCTATATCCTTGCATTAATGTACTTTCAATCTTAAAAATCGCCTGAATCTTTTCTCTATGTAAATCCAAAAACCTATAATCTAATCTTTTAGGTAATTCAGTTTTACTATGATCACTAACATCAATAGGAAGAGGTTGCTCTGCAGCAGCAATTATCTCAATATTATCTGGTAAAATTTCCTTTCCACCAGGAGCTTGCTTACTTTCTTTTAATTCCCCTTTAATCTTAACAACACTCTCTCTTGTTATTTTATTCATTAATTTAAAAACATCATCCTTAGTCTTACCCTTAACTCCTGTAATCTGAATCCTACCTGTAATATCTTTTAAAATAATAAATCTCACCTTACTTAAATCTCTAGAATCATGAACCCATCCATAAACTTCAACTTTCCCTTTCTTCTTTAATGCATCATTAATATATGTTCTCATATTATTATTCCTCATTATCTATTTATAAATTTATTTAATGTTTTTTTAATTTTTCTTCAAATTCCTCTTCAATCTCTTCTTTTACTCCTTTTTTCACATCCTTAACTATCTCTTCTTTTAATTCTTCTCCTTGTTTTTTTATTCCCCATTTCAAGTTTTTAAAATATTTTTTAAAAACAACTGTTCCAATTAAAGAAACTACATAAAAAGCCATAGCTATTCCAAAAAAAGAAAAAAAGATTGTAAACACTCTTCCAATCTCTGTAACTGGAGCTATATCTCCATATCCAATAGTAGTTATAGTTATAACAACAAAATAAATAGAATTTAGCAAACTCCATCCCTCTGCCTGATTATATATATAAGCACCTAATCCAATAACAAATACAAAAACCATTAAAAATATAATCAAATGTTTTGATGCTTTCATTTTTTTATTAAAAATCTAAACTACTTAAAACTACCTTTATTTAAACACTAAAACTTCCTACCTAACAATTTTCGTAAAATTTCTGTTACTTCTTTTCCACTAGCTTTACCCTTAAATCTCTTCATAATTAACCCCATATAACCTCCAATACTTAAGCCTGGCTTCTCTTTAATAATCTTAACAATTTCAGCCTCAACCTTTACTAAATCTGTCTTTTCAATTTTAATTGCTTGTTCAAGACTCTTACCCTTAACAATCTCATTCATAACATGTTTAACATCACTTTTTTCAATTTCTCTTTTTTTCACAGAATTAACAATATTCTTAATAATATCTATACTTAAAATTTCATCTATATTTTTAATATTCTCTTTCTTTGCAATTTCATTTGGTATTAAAAACAAAACTCTTGCAATAAGATTAGGTTCTTTAATTATTTTATTTAACATAGTAAACTCTTCAACCTTATCACCATGACTAAGTAATTTTAACATTTCTTCACTTAAACCTCTTTTTCTTAATTCATCATGAATCTCACTTCTTAATTTTGGTAGTGTTTTTTTAGCATCATTAATCATTTCTCTACTTATTTTTAATAAAGGTAAATCGGTTTCAGGATACATTCTAGCCCAACCAGGTAATGGTCTTAAAAATCTCGTGCTTGCATCTTCATTTGCACCCCTTACCTCCATTTTTAATTCCTTATTTTCTTTTAAATTTTCTTTCTGCCTCTCAATCTCTTTCTCAATAACATCAATAAAAATATCAGGGTCTTGAAATCCTTTAATTTCTGCTCTTGGATGTTCAGGAATACTAACATTAATATCTTGTCTAATTGTTCCAATCCCTCTCCTAACCTTACAACTTCTTAAAATATCTCCAATTTGTAATGCAACCTCTTTTGCTTGTTCAGGAGTTTTAATATCCGGAGCAGTTACAATTTCAACTAAGGGAATTCCTAATCTATCTAATCTAAACACAATCTTTCCATCTTCCTCTCCACTTCTTCTTGCAGCATCTTCTTCTAAATAAACATAATCAATTCCAACTCTACCAAAAGAAGTATCAATCCAACCATTTCTACCAATTAAAACAGTTCTTTGAAAACCAGAAGTATTACTTCCATCAATAACTGTTTTTCTCATTATCTGAGAAATAGGAACAATCTCACAATTTAATAATAAAGAAATATGTAAAGCAATTTGTAAGGCTTCTTGATTCACAAGATGTGGTGGTTCTTCATCTAATTCAACTAAACAAGTAGTATCATAACCTTGATAAATAAAATCCTTATCTAACCCAGCTTCAAACTGGGCAGCTACATCAACCTCTCCACCTTCTCCTGCAACAGCATGTAATTTTCTACTTATTTCAAATTTTGGTTCATCTTTACGTAATACACTTGGACAACTACAAAATAACTTATGAGTATCTAATTGCTGGTGTATCTCAAGTCCTGATGTAAGTTTAACTTGTTCTTGAATTTCTTCCATAAAAAAGTAGAACAATCAGAATATATAAAATTAGTGATTACAAATCTTGTAAAGAATCTGTTTTATCTCCAGTATATAGTGCCATTGTTCCAACATAAAAATCATAATTATTTAAAACAGGAACCATAGATTTTTCTCTATCTCTCTTAATAGTTGCAACCTTAATTTCATAAGGACAAAGATTTTCTAGAGGTGTTAAAATTCCTCTTAAAGTATTTCCAGTAGTGACCCAATCCTCAGCAACTAAAAAACTTTTACCTTCTAAATCTGTTCCTAAGAAATGAGCATCATTTTTAATCCAAGGATATCTTTGCTTTCTTGTTTTTATAGAATATAATAAAGGGTAAACAAGAGCTGAATGTCCTACCTCTTCATAAGCATTAGCGATTCTAAGTCCAGGTTCTGTTCCACCATGTGCAATAGGAAAAATAACTTCTGGTTTAAAATCTGATTCTCCTTTAACATCTTTTCGAGTAACTTCCTCTTCTAATTTTTTCATTAATTCTCTACTACAGTGGATTTTTTTTCTAGTAGTAGGAACAATTGCAAAAGGTCTTATAAAAGCGTCATTAGTAGAATGAAGAAAGGCCCTAAATTTTCTAAGATTTTGTTTAGTTTGTTCATCAAATCCCTTTTCCTTATAAGAATCTCTTGTTCTTATTCCTTGACTTGCTAATTTAATAGAATCTATTTTTGCTTGAACAATATCTTTAGGATTAACATAACCTTCTGCAACTGAATTTACTACTGAATCCACATAAGAAAGCCCAAGATTATATATATCATTAAAAATTTTATTTGAAAAACTATTAGAACTATCAAAACAGGGCAATATTAAATCACTTGCAATACCTGTTGCAATTTTTAAAGATGAAAGTGCTTCATTATCTAGAGCAACCTCTCTTTCTCCACCTGCAATTACTGCCTTATTTCTTCTAGAAACAAAATTTTGATAATCTCTTATCCTTTGTAAACATTCATTTGCAAAATCTGAACTAGCCACCTGGTTAGAGATATATCCTCCTGAAAATAAAAGAGATGCTTTTAAAGCACTTTTTGCAATATCTCCACTAGAAGTTCCACTAGCTAAATCATCAAAAACGCGAATAATATTGCTATAACTACGATCATTTTTATTCTTATTTTCCATAAAATATGTAACTAGAAATACCTTTTAAACCTTTCCATATAACCACTATCTAGTTACAACTAAACCCAATAAATCAGCAAAAACACTTAAAAATCAACAAAATTTCCTTACAAAACCTATATAAATCATAATTTCTAATACATATTATAGAGTATTATGGTAAAAAAAGAGTTAAAAAAAGTAGGTAAAGAAATAGAAAAAGTTGAAAAAGAGATTGTAAAAACAGTTGTAATGCCTTTTAATCATCAAAAACTTACAATTAGACAAAGAGCGGCAGATTTAATATCTAAATGGGCTGGGTCCTGGGCTTTTATCTTTCTTTTCTTCTTATTCTTAGGTATATGGATGGCAACAAGTGGAATCTTCTTATTAAAATATATAGATGGGAGTTTGCAAGACCCTTATCCATTTATCTTATTAAACTTGGTTCTTTCTTGTCTTGCAGCAATACAAGCTCCAGTAATCTTAATGAGTCAGAATAGGGCTGTACAAAGAGACAGAATGAGAGCAGAATATGATTATGCTATAAATAGAAAATCAGAAAAAGAAATTCAACAAATAAGAAAAACAGTTAATAGAATTGAAGAAAAAATCCAAGGAAAAACTAAATAAGAAATAAGGTAATTCTAAAAATATTTTAATATCTTTTTATTTTATATTAGAATACATATATTTTTAAATGTGTCTCAAATACATAAAATTATGGTATCAAGAAGTAATCTTGCTGTTAGAATAGGACTTGCAACTGCAATATTAGTGGGTACAGCAGGAACTATTTTAACCATAAACAAATATTCTAAAAAATCAGAAACTTCACTTATCCAACAAGATATTCAAAATCTCAAAAAAACCTATAATTCAATAGACATTTCTTCTATTTCTGATAAAGAAAGAAAATGGATTAATAATTTAAATAGAAAAGATCTTTCTAAAGCACTAAAAAAAGAATTAGAATCAGAAGCTTGGCAAAGCCTAGATGAAATTTGTGGTTTAAATAATCTTTCTGACAAAGACTGTTTATTTATTTACAGGACATTAAAACCAACTTATGAAGCACTAGGAGCGTTTTATATGGAGAGTATGAGTGATTAATAATTTTTTATTTAACTTTCTTTCCAAATTTCTATAAGTTTAATATAAATATTAAAGCTAAGAAAAAAATAAAAAAATAATTTTTTTTCCTCATTTTCCTTTCCTCTTTTTTTGTTTTTTTATTTTCTGTTTATTTAAATTAGAAACAATAAGAAACACAACTGTAATAATAGCTAAAATTAAAAATGCTACCCAAAAATTATAAGTCTTTTTTGGTACTTCAATTTCAGTACTAGTTTGTTTAGGTTCATCTTGCATAACATCAGTTAATTCTTCTTCACTTCCTACTTCAATAATTTCACCTGTAGAAGTTTTAGGTTCACTTGGAGAACTAGTTCCACTGCCACCATTTCCACCACCATCTCCATTTCCACCCTCAGTTCCATCACCATTGCCATCTTCACCTACATCTCCATTTTCTGATGTATTCTGAATTTCATCTTCAGAGATGAAAAAATAAGTTCCAGAAACAACTGAACAACTATCTTCTAGGGTATAATTCAAATTTAATATAAGATTATTTTTATTTGCTAAAATCCAGGTATTTTCAGAATTTTTAAATACAAGAATATCAATTTCTGGCTCACTAGAGTAATTTAATACATTACAGTCTGGAGAAGAAAAATTCTCTTGAATTGCTAAAACATTTTCATTAGAAACAATACTCAACTTAATACTATTTTCTTCAACAAGTCTAAAAACAGAAATATTTTCAAATTCTCCTAAATCTTCTTCAGTTATATATCCCTCTTTTAGACTTGATAAAATTCCTCTTAATTTGCTATCCTCACCTATATTAAACAAATCAGAAAACCAGTTAGTAGAAATAAAACTAAGTCCTAAAATACTAATCATAATTATAAAAATAATAATTATCTCCTTTTTTTCATCATATCTTAAAAGATTTAATATTTATAAGTTTTCTGTGTTTTTCTTAATATTTACTATTAAATAAGAAATTCCTCACCTAATTTAGGATTAAACTCATTAGCAATATTTTCTTTCATTTTTTGAGCTGTTGCAATGGTTCCTCTCCAAGATTTATGTGCAATCACCCATCCAAGTTTAACAAAAGCAGTTTCTGATAAAATATCTTCTAAAAAATTAACACCAATCTCATTTAATTTTCTACCAGGAGAATAAACTAAAGCATCTAATCTTCCATAGATAGTTTGAGAAACAGCATAAACAAACATTCCTTTTTCTATAATTTCTTTTAATTTTAAAATCCAATTATTCTTACCCTCAGTTATTACATGTCCTAATCCTGACATTTCAATAATTAACCCACGATAACCTTTCTTTCTATAATAATCAAGTATAGAAGGATCTTGTCCAGGATAAAATTTAATCACACCAATTCTTTCATCAAAAACAGCATCAATCTTAACAGGCCTTTTTATATTTCTTTTAATAACCTCATCCCTTAACATTTCTATTTTATCTGAAAAAACCTTGGCAATGGGTTTACAATTAATAGGTCTAAAAGTATCTCTTCTTGAAGTATGCATTTTTCTACACTTATTTGCTTGTAGGGCATAACAATAATTATCATTAGTATTAGCATGTCCAACTAACATTACCTCTGCAACATCACTAAGAGCCATGCGAGCAGAACAAATTAAATTTAACCTACTATCACTACTTCCCCTATCACTACTTCTCTGGCTATAAGTTAAAATAACAGGTTTATTCAACTTACCTAACATAAAACTCAAAGCAGCCCCTGTATAATGTAAAAAATCAGTTCCATGACTTACAATAACTCCTTTAACATTTTTATTTTTCAAACTTTTTCCAATTAATTTAGCAAGTCTAACCCAATCCTTACCATCCATATTTTCACTTGCTTTTGAAAAAGGAGTATGAACCCTAATATCTGCAGTATCAAAAATCTCAGGATACATTGAAAATAATTCCTCTCCATCAATCAACCACTTAACCCCTCCGGTTTTAGGATCTAATTTACTTGAAATCGTACCCCCTGTCAAATAAAAATCAATAATTGGATTTTTTCCATCTCTTTTCAATTTCTCTTTCTTCTTCTCATCTTTCTTTTTTTCAATAATTTTAATCTCAGAAATATCCTCTTTCTTCAACCCAATATTATACCCATTATCAAGTTTTAATAACAATACACCTCTATCATGACTATCTAATAAAACTCCTTTCTCAGTTTTATTATTAATCCTTATTTCAATCTTATCTCCTGCTTCTGGAGTCAGGGTTTTAGGTTTTTTTACCATATAAATCTTAATTCCCTTCCTTATAAAAACTTTATTAAACACCATTTCCTACTTAATTTTATGGTAAATAAAACTCCTATGATTGGGTTAGAAATACATGGTTATTTAGAAACAAAAGAAAAATTATTTTGCAGATGTAAAAATCATCATGATATGAAATTAATCAAACCAAATACTAATATTTGCCCTATTTGTACTGGACAACCAGGTGCTAAACCACAATTACCAAATAAATCAGCAATTGACAAACTTATTCAAATAGGATTAATGTTAGATTGTAAAATTAATGAAAAATTTCTTTTTCAAAGAAAACATTATTCTTGGCCAGATATGCCAACAGGTTATCAAAAAACAGTTTCAGGAGCTTATTCAATTCCTGTTGCAGAAAAAGGAAAATTTTTAGGAATCAGAATCACAGAAGCTCATTTAGAAGAAGATCCAGCAGCATGGAATCCAGATAAAGGAACAGTAGATTACAATAGAGCAGGAGCACCTTTAGTTGAAATTGTAACAGAACCAGATTTTAAATCAGCAGAAGAAGTTGAAACATGGCTTAGACAATTAATTCTTACTCTTTCATATATTAAAGCACTAAATAAAGATGCAGGAATTAAAGCAGACGTTAATGTCAATATCAATGGATTAACAGCAAGAGCAGAAATAAAAAATGTAAACTCAATAAAAGAAATTGTAAAATCAATTAAATCAGAATTAAAAAGACATGAAAAAGAAAAACCAACTAATATGGAAACAAGAAGGTGGAACACAAAAAAAGACAAAACAGAATTAATGAGAACAAAAGAACAACAAGCAGATTATAGATTTATTCCAGACCCTGATTTACCTGCCATAAAAATAACAAAAAAAAGAACAGAACAAATAGAAAAACAACTTCCTGAAACGCCCCAGGAAAAACTTGATAAGATAATCAAGAAACATAAGATAAATAAAAAAGATGCAGAAATCCTTACTCAAAATTTAGAAATAGTAGAATTTTTTGAAAAAATAATCGAGAAAATAAATCCTAACTTTGCCCTGCCCTGGATAACTATAGAATTATTAGGAATTTTAAATCATCATAAAAAAACTCTTGACGAAGTAGATATAAAATTCGAACACACAGTAGAATTACTACAATTATTAAAAAATAAAAAAATAACTCCTTTGCAAGCAAAAGATATTATGAGAAAATTTATCCCAAAATCAACATCACCAAAAAAACAAAAAATTAAAGTAATCAGCGACGATAAAAAATTATTAAAAATCATAAAAACAATCCTAAAAAACAACAAGAAAACAATAGAAGATTATAAATCAGGAAACAAGCAAGCAATTAATTTTTTAATAGGTAAAGTTATGCAGGCAACAAACAAATCTGCAGATTACCAAGTAGTAAGAAAGATTTTAGAAAAAGAATTAAAATAGATTTAAATAATAAATTTTCTAATTAGTATCAATAACTTATTAAAATATAGCTATGAAAAACCTAAGATTAAGCTAAACAAACGAATAACAAAGATTAAAAAATTATCAGATATCAGGTGATAGTTAATAAATAAAAAAGAGGTTAAGAAAAAGAGATGATATATATACCAATAATAGGTGCATTTTTAGAAGGAACAGGCATGATTATAGAAAAAAAAATTCTAAAAAGACCAAAAATAAATTATAAAAATTATATTGTTTATGGTTTTCTTGCTCTTGTTTTGGTAATGCTTCCATTAATTTACTTTTTCTGGGACATAAAACCTCCGGCTTATGAATTAAATAATGTATTAATTTTTGCAGCAGTAATCTTCTTCTCAATTATAGCTAATCTTTTAATTTTCTACTCATTAAAAAGAGAAACTCTAACAGAAATAGAGCCTATAAGATTAATGCAACCATTATTTACAATTGTTCTTGCTTTTGCATTTTCATTTATATTTAATGGTATTTATACAGAAGAAAAAAACTTTGTAATTTTAGGACTTGCATTAATCGCGAGTATAACTCTAATAGCAACACATTTTAAAAAACATCATCTAGTTTATAATAAATATATTATAGCTGCATTATTAGGAAGCTTATTTTTTGCAGTAGAATTAGTAATTTCAAAAGCAATCCTACCTTATTACTCTTCTTTAACATTTTATTTTTTAAGGTCTATTACAATTTTTTTAATCACTTTAGCAATTTTTAGACCAAAAGTAAGTCTTAAAAATTCAACAAAATTATTAATGTTAATTGGCGGAGCAATTTGGGTAGCTTATAGATTAATTCTATACTGGGGATATTTAAAATTAGGAATTGTCTTCACAACCATCTTATTCATTCTAGGCCCTATCTTCATATTTATATTTGCAAGAATTTTCTTAAAAGAAAAAATAACTTGGAGACAGATAGTCTCTTCAATTGTAATAATAGCTTGTGTAATTGCTGCAATATTTTTACAGAGTTAAAAATAAATATTAATTCATTTCATCTATTAATTTTTTATCAATCCACCTTGATTTTAATAGTAAATTAAAGATTTCCCATTCTGCTTCTGTAAGAGTTTTATTAATCTCAAGGCTTCTCAATAAACTTTCTTCTTTTTTCTTTAATTTAATAATATGATTTATATTTTTACAAATATATTTTTTATTAATAATTTTTTGAGCTACATCTTCTCCTGATTTAATTGCAAAATAAATTCCTTCTCCTGTTAATCCCGATGCAAATCCTCCAGCATCACCAATAAGAAATTTATTCTTAAATTCATGCCCTTGATAATCATAATTTATAATAGCTGCCTGAAATTCGGCTTTCTTTATATCAAATCTCTTCTTACACCAATCATCAAAATTCTTTCTTACTTTAGAAACAGGCAAATCAAAAATTGGTTGTTTAACTTCTTTTGATAAATCTACTCCTGTTCCAATAGATGTTGAATTTTTATATGGAAATATCCATAAATATGATGGTCCAAATTTATCGGGGTCAAGAAATAATTCTAAATTTTTAAATTTTTTAGGAGTTATATACTGAAATGCCTGTTCAAAATTGATTGTTTTTAAACCTAAATACTTTCTAACAATTGAACTCCCTCCATCTGCACCAACAAGATATTTATATTTAATCTCAGTGCCATCTTTAATTTTTATAGTTTTCTCATTGATTTCTACAACCTGCGAATTAAGCCTTATTTCAGCACCTTGCTTTTCTGCATTACTAGCCATCCATTTTCCTAAGTCTTTTCTATTTATTGTTGCAATAAAAGATTCTCCAGTCTCTACATCTGTATCTTGAAGGGGTGTATGAAGAACAACCTTGTTAAATTTTTTTTGGATTATTTTATCTGGAATTCCTAATTTTAAATCTTTTAAAGTCAATCCTCCTGCACAAGTTTTATCACCAAAAATAGAATTTTTTTCTAAAAGAAGAACTTTCTTTCCTTTTTTAGCTAAAACCTCGGCACATTTCAACCCTGCAGGACCTGCACCAATAATTACCACCTCATAATATTCCATACAAATAAAACAAAAGACACTTTTAAATAAGTTTTCTTTCTAATAAACAATGGGCACGCGAGGATTCGAACCTCGATCAGCTGGGCCGAAACCA